>Ga0102945_1000367_pt1 | contig 13876 bp, 16 predicted proteins | sample SalPonred_H2O_MG_FD_78207 | JGI IMG/M metagenome (GOLD analysis project Ga0102945, IMG submission 78207) | Salt pond water microbial communities from South San Francisco under conditions of wetland restoration - Salt Pond MetaG R2_restored_H2O_MG ...
AACTAGATCTTCAAGATGCTGATATTCGCGACCAACCTTAGCTTCGGATAACACAGTGCGAAACTCAGCATAACGCATCAGTATTCACCTTTCTTTATATTGGTCATTTCCTCTGCATATAAACTGTCCACTAAACCTAACTTTTCTTCTGCGTTCAATAGTTCATTTGGACGTTTTGGTAATTTGTATTTTTTACAGTAAGTATTAACTGCGGTATCCACAATAGGCAAAAGCGACTTGTGTGGGTTATATTCAGTGCCGCTGTCATGACACTTTTTCATGTTTTGTATTGCAGGAAACAATTGCTTGCGATAAAACATAGGATCGTTGCGCATGAAAATTTTCACATCTTCTGCAACATCAAATGGTAATTCGTCATTCAGTGCCAGTTTAAAATCTTCAATCTTCATAATATCACCACTTCTTGCAACTCCAATAACGGGCTTTGTGCTTTGGTCCAGGATTTTCACAGTTATGTCTTGCACGGAAACTTCTGCGCGACTCCGGATCGTCTGCTTTAATCCTATGATCTTTGCTACCAAAGTTGACCTTTACTACATTGCCCTTGGGGTTTTTCACATAGACTTTAAATTTTTTTACATCACCCTGCATGGGTTTGTTTAGTTTAACCTTGCGACCTTGATACTCCGCTTCCCACACAGCATCGTCCTCTACAAATCCTAAAATGCCAAACCATTCGTTGAATTCGTCATCATCTTCCAGGGTAATTTCATTAACATCGTCCTGCAAGTCATCTGCAGATATTTCTATATCAAAATCTTCATAGCCTTGCTCAAACATATAAGCACTGAGTTTCTCGGCATACTCGTCTGATTCCGCTTCGCTAAGTGCTCGGGGCAACGGTATCACAAATGCTTTTGCACCTTGATCTGTCTCCATTATCTCGTTACCAGGAAAAACACTTTCGTCTAGTTTTTCTGTTACGTCTCTGTCAAATATTACCTGTACAAAATGTTCCATTACATATACCTTTAGTGTATTTATGCGTTTTATAATCCGTAAATGCTTTTTGTGTTGTTGTAGTTGCTGGTAACTTCTGCACTGCTTAATGCACGATTGTATACACGCACAATGCCAATGTAGCCTTTGAAGAAGTTCTGACCTGATCCCGACTGTTGTGTTAGACATCCGTGTCCGAGTGTCAAAATATAAGAGTTTACACTGCCTTCTACCCAAGGCACAGCACGAGATACCGCTACTGTTCTTGGTGTTGCGGCATTGGTATAAGACACGCCATTGGTACCGTCGTAACTTAATACTATTTGACGCCACCCATTTGTGGTTGCAAACGGACTGATATTAACAAGTGTACCATCCCAAATACCAGCATAGTCATAGGCTAAGCCACCAAATGGTGCTCGCTCATGTTCAACCAATGAATAAAACCAGTTGTCAAAGGCAATGCTACTTGTTTCGGCTACCACTGTTCCGCCTTCGTTTGCATTAGTCCAAGTTGGATTGTACCATACTTCTAGTGTAAAATGGCGTGTGCTGTTAAACGCACTGTACATATTTGGTGTGTAAATAAAGTCGTTGGCGCCGTCGAAAGAGAAACTGTTACTGCTGTGAGTTGCTCCATCTATTGTGGCATTGAACCCATTGCCTGACAAGTCTGTCATTGTTGAACCTGATCCTGAATAACTGCTAGGGTCTTCTGGATTGTAATATACTTGTATACCCGAACTCACATAGTCAGGTGCTGAATATCCAGCGGGCCAAACCTGTGTGCTACCTACATAGATTTTATCAACAGTTTGGCTGCCGAGTTTAACTGCGCCAATGTTATTTGATCCAAACTTCATATTAACCTACAATAATATACACAGTTGAAGCATTTGGCGATCCAATATTGTCATATTCTGCTTGTGTTAGTGTTACAATATTTGATACTGCATCTGCACCTGTGATGCCAGTTGTGTCCGATTCTACAAAGTTAGTACCACTAATAATAGTACCGGTAAAGTCTATGCTTGCGGTATTAAGGCCTGGATCTTCAAACGAGATATCACTTCCGCTGAATAACACATTACGCTCTCTAAATACTATATCACCATAAAGATTTGTTGTGGTTGTATTGTTCACATTGTGCTGCCCAATACCAATTTGCGCAATTGATTCTGATTCGCCTATATACAAGTTGGTTGTGGTAGAATCTCCAATGTAAACATTGCCGAACACCGTGCCAGCATCATTGGTGCCGCCTCTTATGTAGGTATTACCTGGTGTACCTAGATTGCTTTCTCCACCTTTGACAATTACATTGCCTGCATTGTTATTGGAACTTCCACCGCCGGTAATTTCAACAACACCTCCTTGTGCAGGTCCAGACCCTGCCGTGATGCTTACAGCCCCGCCATTTACTGATCCAGTGCCTGCCCCAATATAGGTAGTACCACCATCACCACCGCTGCCGTTGCCGCCGCTTAATAGAGCATGACCGCCATTTATGCTGCCTGTTCCGCCACCTAAATTTACTGCGCCGCCATCTCCGGCTGATCCTGGACCACCGCCGATGGTCACCAAGCCACCCACACCTTGTGTTCCAACGCCGCCGCCGATGATAATGGTTCCACCGTTGGTTTCTCCATTGCCGCCGCTCAAAGTCACAGCTGATCCGCTTCCTGCTTGGGTACCATCATTGCCTAATATGAGATTGGTTACAATAACAGAATTTTCTACTCTACCGGTGATCAATCCATTTACTCCGTCTACCATTACTGAGGAATCATCTGCAAACACGCTACCTTTGATATCCAGTGTCTGTGTTGGCAGTTCAGGTAATCCATTGTTTTGTATTGCTCCGCCTACTATAGATGCATAATCTAAATCATTTGCAAAATCGCTCAGTGCAGTTGGGGTATTAATTAGGTCATTGTAATTGCCGTCAAACAGCAAACCACTTGCGTCATTGAGATTGCCTATATCAGTTGGAATGACGGGAGTATCCTTTAGGTCGTTAAATGAAGGTTTGCCAGGAGCGGGAGTCTCTATTAGGAGGCTGTTTGTTGACAGTGCTTTACCGATTTTGTAGTTTGTTAAAGTTTCATTTGAAGTAAGTGTCCCCTCATCGGACACATAATAATCTGTGCCAGTTGTTAATCCTGATTGATTGCTGTCGATTGCTCCTGGTAAATTTACGAACGCTGTTTCACCGGCTAGGCAGCTTTCAGCGGCAAGTCCTATGATATCTTCTGGCCTAATGTTTGAACCCAACACAGAAACTTCTGCACGAACAACAGTGCTTTGGAATGTATCGGCGTTAACGCCGCCATCGTATCGTGTATTAGTTTCTCTGTAAAACTTTCCAGATCCGTCATTGGTCCAGGCAATCAGTGGATTCATTCGTTCATCTGCGTCTTCAAATGAACCACTTGTTCTGAATGGCCCAGTAAAAGAAATATCCAAGCCGTTAATCTTATGCACAACAAATTCGTGTCCGTCGTCACCGACACTCAGTCTGGATTGAAGCATAAAAGTTGTGATAAAATCAACTCCGGTGGCTCTATGCACAAATAGAAAGGATTTTTCGGTAGGAAAAAGACCAAATGTGCTGTGCGGAGTAACAGTTTGACCAATGTCGTAGGTGCTGTTGTCATAGTTTGTCAATATTGCAGCCGCAACACTCATGGTAGAATTTGTTCCGAAGCTGGCGTTATCGTCATGCATCATAGCCACAACAAATTTACCAGGTTGCTCTCCTGTGAATCTCACAGTTACTCCACCATTAACCACCTCAGGATCTACCGTATCCTGGATGATTGCCGATGCGGTTGATCCTGTAAAATCTATGCTGTCTCCTGCAATTCGTCCACAAATTATCCGTGCTGACAATTCCGCTCCTGTTTTTGCGCCGTAAGCAACTGCTACTAGGGCCGGATCCAGAGGATCGAGATCAAATCCATTAATGGAGCCGCTCAGGGGTTCTGAAGCAATAGGAAAGTCAACGCCCGTGCCTACGGCAAAGCTGTCCGCCGCGTAATCAGGAGTAACAACTGTAAGCACCGAGCCTGTTTGCACCACAAATTTACTTTCGCTCTGATTTACCTGTGCTATGTCTAATTTTCCGCCCGTGTCAGAAATCAGCTCAGGAGTACCCCAGGCAATGCTGCTTCCGCTTCGTGTGCCTATGGTGACATAAACATCCGCGCCGTTTTTGCTTACCAGCACAAGCTTATCACCTACGTTTTTATCAAATTTCAGCATTGCACTGCCGCCAATAGGCAAGCTAATGGGCGATCCTATGTTAAACCCGGATCCTGAGTCTATAATCACGTACAGAAGATTATTGAGTGAAATAACCGATACGTCATTGTTAAACGGGTCTACTTCAAAGGTTGTTGAATTTTGCGTGCTAGTTGATACAGAGCTAAAAACTTGGCTGTATACGTTATAGTCTGCATTGGTAAACGACCCTTGAATAGCCTCCACACTGCTGTCGGTATTCAACATTACCGGAGCCCCGGCCGACAGATCCGTGCTTGCTAAAAACTCCTGAGATTTATTTGCCAATTCTATCCATTCGCCATCCTGTGAATAATACGCTTTACCTGTGCTATCTATGTGCGCAAACATTCCTGGATAGGTCGAGGCGCTGGGGAGATCAACAAAGTCGTCAAACATATTTGCATATAGTATTTTGTTTGATCCGAAATCTGTATCAGTGGTGATAGCCAATTGGTTAAGATTGGTTGGGATAACAGGTTTATTTAGTAAATCGTCATATTCGCCTGAGGTAGCAACCGCGGAAAGAGTGGGACTGTTAATTAAATCAGAATATTCACCTGATATGGCAACAGCGGCCAATGATGCTTCAAGCGTAGAAACAGCATCAACACCGAGATCTGTCTGATTGGTCCAGCTTGTGCCGTTCCATTTAAGAACTTCGTTAACAGCAGGATTAGATGCGTCTACATCAGCCAGTTCAGTTATGTTCACATTTGGGATTACGGTGGTGTCTATTTCTTGGATGGCAACATTTAATGTTGAAGTTGTGATGATGTTTTCACCGTCAAAGTTTAGATTACCACTGACGTTCTTTATTTCTAGTCCTCCAAGACCAATGGTATCTCCGCTGAGGTATAAATTGCGGAATCCCAAACCCGTACTGCCTAAATCATACAAGTTGTCCGTATCTGGAACAATATTTGTGTTTACTGAATTCAATACAGGAATAGTAGGTTTGTTGACTAAATTAGTATAGTCTCCGTCAAAAGCTTCGTCGGCTCTGAGATACAATTCATCAAAGTTGGCATTTGCTTTGTTGAAAGCAACACGGATGCTTTCTCCATCTCCCGCATAATCTGCTGATCCAATATTAATTACTTGCTTTGCCATTCCCTCAATCCTTAATGATTTAATAATATACTGTTTATGGTACCGTCGGTCCAACCATTTACACGTGCTCTGATCCACACATAATTACCTGTGAAGTTATAGTTATTAGCAGAGGTTTCACTTACAATGTGTGTTATGCTAGAAAACACTGGATTTTGGGTACTGATTGCTCCAGTTGTGTCAATAAAACCAATAGTGGGAGTAGTGCCTGACTCTAGCTCCACGCTGAACCAATCATTTTCTGTGGGATCTATTTCCAGTGTTGCCTGAATTTCGATAGTTCCAATAAATCCAGTAAGATTAATTTGTACTGTGTGTAGTCCGTCTGAGCGACCGTAGAATCCGTCACCTTTGAACTTGTCGCCGATGGCTGTTTCTTCTACACTGTCGCCTGGATGTGTTTGCTGGGATAAAATAGTTTCACTTTTTGAGCTCATAACTATATTTATCCACATCCCCTTCATAAATAAGGCGTTCAGTTCTGCCCAGAGAATCCCCTCCGATCATTTTGACCAGCAACAGAACTTTTTCATTCTTGACGTAGAAATAGTTATTGGTAATCCACTCACGATCTAGGCATTCCAATGTCTTGTCGCCAACTTTGGTTTTGTCAGGATTCCTCCTAATCCAATCAGCAATCTGCGGATAGTGTTTGGTGCGGTTTGTAAGATAGATTTTGTACTCGTACTCAACCGGAGTTTTCACTAATACGTGATTGGTATTACCTGTCAAGAATTGTTTTGCCTGTGGATCCACATCCCAGTACTCGCTCACACAGTTGGGTACCTCTCTTAATAGATCGTCAACCAATTGTTTATCGTTGGTATATACCCACAGATTGTAAAAGTATTCTACCCTAATTTTTGTGTCTTCGTATCTACACAGAATATTTAGAATTGTTTCCGCATCAGCCAGCTCAGACTTTGGCAACACACGCGAAGCTCTAAATCTGCCCACCACGATTTCCTCGCCCTGCTGAATGCTCTGTTTGAATTCTGTTATCCTTGCGCGAGCAAAAGGAAACTTTTCTGTGGCACACTTGTTCCTGTCCCCTCGGAACAGGAACCCCAGCTCATTGAACAAATTTACCTTGTAGAGATATTTGTTATAGTGCAGTTTCTTGGAGAAGCTACGCTTGGGTGATAGACTCATTTGCCTCGCTCTTCAAAATGATTTCTCCATCCGCGATTTGAATATCAACCTTGCCTCCTTTCTTGAGGCTTCCAAACAGAATTTCTCTACTGAGCGGACGCTTGATGTCTGTGTCAATCACACGCTGTAAAGGTCTTGCACCCATCTTGCGATCAAACCCTTTGTCAACCAAATAATCCAAAGCTTCGTCGCTGACCGTGATCTCGATCTCCTTGTCTTCCACCAGCGTCTTGAGTTCTACCAAGAACTTGCCCACAATCTTCATCATTGTTTCTTTGCTGAGATTTCCAAAGGTAATTGTAGCATCTAGTCTGTTGCGGAACTCTGGTGCAAAGAAATCCTTCAGTGCTTTGTCGTCATAGGTGTTGTCTTCTTCACTGCTTCCGAATCCAATCGCAGTCTTTTCTGCGTCCTTGGCTCCAAGATTTGTTGTTAGAATAAGGGTACAATTTCTTGCATCCGCTTCCTTGCCGTTGCTACCTGTAATTTTACCATTGTCCATAATCTGCAACAGAATTTGTGACACATCTGGGTGTGCTTTTTCGATCTCATCCAACAACAACACACAGTTTGGATGCTCTTGCAGTCTTTCGATTAGGGTTCCTGCATTGTCTTCGTGTCCCACATAGCCCGGTGGTGATCCTATCAATTTTGCCACCGAATGTTTTTCTTGGTATTCACTCATGTCAAATCGCACAAGTTTAACACCTAGTTCGTTGGCCAGTTGTTTTGCGGTTTCTGTTTTACCCGTGCCGGTTGGACCCATGAACACAAATGATCCCACTGGCTTGTCGTCGGGTTTCAGTCCTGCTTGGCTAACCAAAATCTTATCTGTGATTTTGTTAATGGCTTCGTCCTGACCGTAGACCACCTTCTTCAAGTTGTCCTCTAGGTTAGCGAGATTTTCTGTTTCTTTCTGCTGTACCTGTTCCGCAGGCAAGTTCATCATCTTGGCCAGCTCAAACTGTATGCTGTCTTCTGTGACCACTTTGTTTTCAGATTGATTACGAACTTTAAATCTAGAACAGGCCACATCGATCAAGTCAATGGCCTTGTCAGGCAGTTTCTTGTCACTTTGGTACTTCACTGACAGTTTCACCGCCGCTTGGATTGCTTCGTCTGTGATTTCTGTGCCATGATAGTCTTCATAGTATTTGCGCAGTCCTCTGAGAATATCTTTTGTTACCTCTGGGGTGGGCTCTGTGATTGTTACACGCTGGAATCTACGCATTAGAGCACGATCTTTTTCAAAGTATTTGCGATACTCGTCCCAGGTGGTGCTTGCTACAACTTTTAGATCGCCCTTGCTGAGTGCAGGCTTCAGCATGTTGGCTAGATCGTTGGCATTGTTTTGTCCGCCGGCGCCTGCACCATTGATCATGTGTGCTTCATCCACAAACATAATGGTTTTACCCTGTTTAGTCAATGCCGCCAGCACCAACTTAAATCTCTCTTCGAAATCACCGCGATACTTCGAACCCGCCAGCATAGCACCGATGTCTAAACTGTATACTTTATATTCTTTGAGGAACTCTGGTACTTCGCCGTGTTCTATGTTGTAGGCCAATCCTTCTGCGATAGCTGTTTTACCAACACCGGGATCGCCCACCATTAGCACATTGTTTTTGCTTCTGCGCCCAAGCGCAAGCGCCAATTGTTCCAGCTCATCTGATCTGCCGATAATCGGATCCACCTTGTTGCGCTTCACTTCATCATTGAGATTGGTGGTGAAACTCTTGAGAGCTTTTTTGGCTTCTGTGGTTACTTCTTGGCTTTCTTCTGCGATGTCTGCAAATTCTTCATTGAATTCCGCAAACCTTGCCTTTTCAACATTGCCTTCGGTGAGATAATACACACCTATGGATTTCTTTTCATTCAGCATGCTCAGCAACACATCCTTGAGTTCAATGTACGTTCTTCCTGCGAACAGTACCTGCGTGAATGCTCTGTTTAGCACACGTTCAACCGTGTGTGTTTTGATTGGTTTGTATTTGGTCTGTTCGGTAATGATCTCGTTGTTGTTTTTGAGATGATGCTCAAGGTTTGATTTGATGTACTCTACATCCGCTCCGTATTCTGTCAACAGAGTTACAAAATTGTCTTCACACAGCATTGCATATAATAGATGCTCCAGTGTAACATATTCGTGCTGAAGTTTTTTAGCGTCTTTAATTGCTTTGTCAAAAACCAATTGTAATTCTTTTGATGGTTCAACCATGTTTACTGTCCTCTATTAGTTGCTGTAATTCTTGAATGCGCTGTGCGGCTTCTGTGCTTAATTGTCTAGGCATATCCGCCTCTACTTGTACATATACGTTTCCACGCCTGCCAGTCCTAAGGTCTGGCACGCCATAACCTCGCACATTTAACACGGTGCCTGGCTGGGTTCCTGCTGGAATTTTTAATTTGATTGTCTTGTTGTCTAAACTAGTAAAGTTTACACTGGTACCCAGTATGATGTCAAATATATCAACACGTATTTTGGTCACTAGGTTGTTACCATCTCGGTCCCAGCCTCTTGGAGCGCGAACTCGTATTTTAACATACAAATCTCCCCTGGGCAATCTGGGATCGCTGTGATCTCCTAATCTATCGTATCTTATGGTATCACCGTCTCTGGCACCTGCGGGGATTTCCACACGCACATGCTCTGTGCGACCATCTGACAGATTGTATCTAACCATTTCGGATTTTCCTGTGAGTACATCAGCAAGACCGATTATGCTGTTTACATTGATATCCCTGTTTTTCATGCGCTGTCTTGCATGTGGATGTCCTTGCGCAAACTGATCAAAAAAATCACCAAAGGGTGTACCTTGGAATGGATTGCCTGAGGCGTTTGTTCTAAAGCTGAAGTCGGGCTGTGGGTTGTCATACTGTTGGCGTTTCTGTTGATCGCCCAAGGTGTCATAGGCTTCCTGTATCTTTTGAAACTGCGCAGGATCTCCTCCTTTGTCAGGGTGATGCTTCATGGCAAGTTTGCGATACGCTCGTTTGATTTCGTCTTGGGTTGCGGTCTTGCTCACCCCTAATAGAGAATAATAGTCCATACTATACTTATAGCACGGTATGGACTATCTGTCAATGATTGATTATGGTTTCCAGCGAGCAATATGATCAATGTACTCACTCATGTTGTGATCTGAAAAGTTGTCAATGCCACCTTTCTTTATGCCCATCCACATACCGCGCAGTTTGTCTTTGAAACGTTGCCAAGCGGTAAGCTTACGAACTTCACCATATGCATTAATGTAATGCTTTTCACCGTGATGTCTATAGCCCATAATCCAAAGCGGAACCGTGCAGACTATGTCGTTGTTGTTTACCCAACGGTGATGTGTCATGCCAAGGCTTTTAACATATCTCGACCATCCCACGCGAGGACTACCATAGGTAAATGTCTCAACGGGGTCAGGAAGTTCTGTGTCATGGAAACATCTTGAAGCCATGATGGTTGTCATTGCTGCTCCTAGGCTGTGTCCACAAAACCAAAGGTCTTTGTCGTCGTTGCTGCCATATGTCAAATCTTCCTTGATCATTGGCCAAAGATCGTCAACTTCAGTTTTGAATCCTTTGTGTACCCTGCTGACTGTTTCCGCCAAAACAGGTATTGCATTAAGGTCAGCCGCAATGTCGTTAAACTCGGTTGGCTGTGTACCTCTGCATGCAATCACAAGGTCTGTCTTGTTCATGAAGCGGTATGCCTGTGCACCGTCTCTGTTGTAGAACTCTGTGGTTGTGAAGCCAAGGCTTCTGGCTTCTTTCTTTGCGTCCTTTTCCGCCATGTATGCGATAGAACTTAGTTGTGCAAACAAGAGACTGCGCTCTTGAATATTCATGTTTTTAATCATCTTAATGCCCTCAAAAAACTAGGGCGGCCCCCACCGCCCTATTCACTTACTTTGCCGCAGGTTTCTTGCCTTTCTGTGCAATCGCATCCGCGCCAAAGAATGCTGAAACTAACACCGCAATAGATGCAAAGTATGTTGGAGCAATGTCAGCAATCAATGATGCTGCTTTGTCCAATCCAAACGCTGATGTTAGGAATATACCGATCGGATAAAGCAACAGTCCGAACAGTGCAAACCATGCCATCTTGCGAATGGCATCTCTCTGTGCATCTTGATCTTCTAGTTCTTTTCTTTTGAATTCTAGGTGCATGTCCATTTCTTCTTTAGAAATATGCCCGTCACCGTTTGCGTCAATGCCTTCACACGCCGCCGCGTCAATTGTTTTCTTTTCTTCGCTCATTACTTTTTCCCCTCTAGTTTCGCGATACGAGCTTCAAGCTCATCTATTTTTTTAGTTACATGAGGATACTTTTTGCGCCAAGCATCCGTTGGTTGTTCTAGCCAAGTCCAGCCATAACGTTCTACTAAAAAATCCAGTGTTTGATCAAGCTTGGCATAGCACCATAGACCAGCTTTGGTGTCTTTGAAATATGCTAGAAATGCCGCCCCTGCAAGTGAACCCAGGATTGCTGTGTAAATCCATAGGGTATCGTCAAATAATCTCTCAATCATTTCCACAGTTTTGCCCTCCCTGTGTTTTGTATGTATTTATTATTCTAGTGGAGTTTCAGAGACCACAGTGTCTTTGCTGGTCTCTGGTGATACTGCCTCTTCGTAATAGATTATGATTTGTTTTTGTTGGTTAATGTATCTGCGTAGGTCTGCAATATTTAAGGCTAGGTTTTCGTAGTCTTTCATTGACAGTGCAACAAAGGCAATATCTCCGTGGCGTTCTTCAAACTCTGCCAAAAATTCCTCTAGATTGCGTTCATTTACCACGTACACACGTGTGTAAGTTAGCTGGACTGCCTTCGGTCTCTGCACCGTTGGTATCTGTGTCCTCTCTATCTGAGTTACCACTTTCACCTCCGGCTCCGGTTTGCTCACCAGACTGCAACCAGTTAGGAAGAGGACTGCTGCCATCCCCACCAGTGTCTTCAGTGATACCGCGCCATAGCTTTGCTGTTGCACCATTCATCTTACCTTCTAATTTTTCAGGATCCTTGAGAGCATCCTGTACCAAGTCGAGCTTTCTCAACTTGCTCTGTAATTCATCGCCGTATGCTTCTGCCGCCTGTAAATCTGCCTGTAATTGTTTGTTTGCTTGATTTAATCTAACCACATCTTCCTGCAGTGTCTGTAAACTGTTTTCACTTATTTCCACCGCAGTTTCCAGTTTTGCATTGTTTTCCCGCAAAACGCCAATGCGTTCTTGTGTATCGTTATAATACCACGAGAACGCACCGCCCATAGCGACCATAAGCATTGCCATTACTGCCGCCAGTTTAAAACCCATTAGGCATTAATTCCCACTGAGTATTCAGTCTTGCCGTCGATGCGAGTTGCTGTTAGGCACTCACCACGGTTATCGCCGTCTGCTAGATACGAGACATGGACCCAACCTGAATCCGGAATGCCTGGAGTGTAAAACTCAAGGATGAGCTGATCAAATTCTAAATTGTCACGAATCCACTCTGCCAGCTCTGCATTAGGAACTCCTGGGACTTCAATATCAGCCGCTTCGCCTTTGCAGTGCTGTGAACGTGAACTACCGCCCACTGCTTCATTTAGTTCTGGTGAGCGATATCCTGAATTGATCACAGTAGGACCAAAGTGATCACGAACTTTTTGAACAACATTTTCAAACAGTGCAACCGCGGCATCTAGATGCTCGCCCTCTGGTGTATTGTCAATTCCACGACGTTCAGCCGTTTGACTTTTTGTAAACTCTGCCATTGTAAAATTTTCTGATAGACGCATTATAATCTCCTTAATACTGCTATGCTACCCTCGTTTTCGAGAAATATTTGGTCACCATATTTGCTTACATTATAGTTCCCCAAATACTTGGTCAAAAATAGTATTTCTGGATACGCATTAACATCAAAAGATTCTGTGATTCGGTCATGAATATCTTTGGCTGAACCAAAATCAACAAATTTAAAATGTAAAGGATCCGCATACTTTTTTTGAATTCTTAATACATCGTCAATCATATCGATGCTTTCTACAAAACCCTTTGAGAAAAAGTTTTTGTAGTTTTCTAAATTGCTTTCGTTTACCTTTATACCGTAGTTGTCTGGGTCTAGAGGTAAATCTTCACTCAATGCACCAGCCTCAAGTGGGCGGCTTCTCCAATTTTTGTAGTAACGATACCTAAGTTCATCTCTGCCACTGAGCTTGGACACTCCGTCCACAATTTCCATTATGTTGTCTACAGCTGATTTGTCACGTTCGATTTCAACAAACACCTTGTATGTCCCGTCACTCTGTTCACCTGAAGTGGCATCAGCATCTAGCACAAATGGATATCCTTTTTCAAGAAACCCAGACAGGTCGTCTGCGGATTCTTTCGTTTTAGTGCTGAAACTTATGGTAACAATGTTCTCATCAGCACCCATCTTGGACTTGTAGCTGTCTATTTCCACAATATCGTCCATGAGGTCGTGAAGATCATTTGCTCTCAGCGTCATATAGCCGCTCCTGGTTCTGGAGCTGGTGCTATTGTGTCATCTGCTCCTCCTGTGCCTTCTGTGTTAAGTTCGTCTGCTGGCTCTGTAACACTTGGTACTTTTTTGTCTGCATAAGCCTCCATGTCTGGCTCCGTGACACCTGCATAGATATCTCCTATCAGTTTGGTTGGCATTTGTATCTCAACCAACCATATAGGATGTGTGTCTAATTTGCCTTTTTTGGTTCCAGGACGCAAGTCTCCGGGTTCTCTAACCTTGCGAGGCTTTACCAGCTTTGACCGTATGTATTTGACTTTGCAATCATAATCCAATAGCCTTTTGCCGCCCATGGGATCAGGCATTTCATCCATGTTCCACATAAATGTGCAGGTAACCCAATGTCGTTCAATTTCGGGCCCTTGCGCGAGCTCTCCTCGCTCCCAATTTTCATAGACATAAATGTCCAGCTCGTCCAGTACCCGTTCAAAGTCTTTCAATACGGTGAACGATGTGTTGGAATCATAGATGCTTTCTATGTTTTTGATGATATCTAGTACGTCTTGCATACATCTATTTATCAGTTTTTGCTTTTGTGCTATTTTCCCTGGTATTTTCTTTGGTGAGGTAAATACTTTGTAGGAAACATGTTCAATGTTTGTTACCCTTAATGAAAGGAGAACGCTTATGGGTGCCAAAAGAGCATCGAAAAGACAAAAACCCAATCAATCTAATAATTCAAACATCATTAATTTCAACTCACATCAAAAGAAACAAACCGTAGAAATCCTACCTCGCAGTAAACACCAAGAAGAGTATCTAATCAAGCTTTTAAACCCCAAGAAAAGCATTGTGTTCGGTATTGGTCCTGCGGGCACAGGAAAGACCATGATTGCTGTGCAAACGGCG
>Ga0102945_1000368_pt1 | contig 13865 bp, 3 predicted proteins | sample SalPonred_H2O_MG_FD_78207 | JGI IMG/M metagenome (GOLD analysis project Ga0102945, IMG submission 78207) | Salt pond water microbial communities from South San Francisco under conditions of wetland restoration - Salt Pond MetaG R2_restored_H2O_MG ...
CAAACCTAGGGATTACGATCATACGCCTTTCCCTACCAAATACATATTTGAAGGATATACAAAAAACAGCGGTTATGTAAATCAAGAAGATGTAAATTTTGTAGTTGGAACTTACGACAGTATCCTAAATATTTCGTTTGCAGATTTTGACCAAGGGCAATATGTATGGGTAGGAAACGAAAATCTAAGTTGGAATATCTACCGACATGTTGATACTGATTTTGAAGTAATCGGTTGTACTTCTGGTTCTAACGAATTTACTCTAGAATTAAAAACAACACCCGACTTTGAAGTAGGCGAAATAATAGGAATTTACGATGTTCCGAGCGCAGAAGGATTTTTCAAGGTAAAACAAACTACTGCTAATACAGTAGTTCTTGAATCAGACGCCACTATAACTGACAGCAGCGATCTAACAGGATCTATTACTAGATTTATAAGTGTTAGAACGTCAAATCTTACCGATGCTAACAAAGTTGTTGAACAGTCCAAAGGAATTATATGGGTAGATGACGACGATTCTGGTGAATGGAAAGTTCTAAAAAATCAAGAAGCATTTGATCTTGCACAAACAATTGCCAACAGTAGAACAGGAACAGGACATAATTTTGCAAGTTCTATCTCTTCTGATAATAGAAACTCGGTAGTTGCTGTCGGCGCACCCGACGACGAAGATGGAAAAGTGCATGTTTATACAAGAGCAAGCGAATCAAACAATCTTGTGTTGCGTCAAACTCTTACACCAGAATCAGACATCTGTGACAGCGGTCAAAGATTTGGTGCCAGTGTTAACATAACAGCAGACGGTAACTTCTTGCTAATTGGTTCTCCTGCTGCTTCAAATGTAAAAACAACGTTTAAGGGCGAATGGGATAGAACTGAAGACTACAGTGAAAACGATATTGTAAGACTAAATGAAGTTTTGTGGCAAGCAGCAAGAGACATCGAAGGCGCAGAAGCTAATATTATTTTTAGTAGTTTTGATTCTATTACCCAAATATTAGAAACGCTGTCTCTCACCGACGAAGCTGATACAGACATTCCTGCAATACTTACAGGCGATTATCCTTTTGAAAATATAACAACTGATCATCTATTGATTCGTGCTCCTAAGGATATGTATGATGGCAGCGGAGTAGGCGACACTCTTAAGCTACAGTGGAACGAACTGACATACAGCAATCAATCACAAACTGCACTTACCAGTAGAGATCCTTTTGATGGCAATGTTGCCTTTGTAACCAAGTCTCTATTAGAATCAGGATTAACAATAGCCGATAAAATTGATGCTGTGCTTTATGTAGATGCATCATCTAATGCACCACAAGTTGGCCAAACTATAGCAACACAAACAGGTTTTGCTACAGTGGCTTACATTTATGCAGACGGTGCAAGTCTAACAATTTACTTGAAAGATCTTAATGGTAGTTTTGCTCTAACAGGTTCTTTGTTTATACAAAATAGTGATTTTATTGGCGAATACGAAAGGGTTGCACCTACAGAAATAGAAGACACAGCAGATGAACTAGGCGGTTACTGGTTTATTCAGACTGCTAATTATGCTGTTGGTACTACTACATCTGATCTAGGCAAAGGACTGATCTATCAAGATATAGTTCCAGTAGGGTCTGCAGACCCTGGCAGATACTATTATAACATACTTGATCTAAATAATACAATTGTAAGTAGCGAAAATTCTAAAAACAGTTATATAAGAATACTCAGCTATCAGGGGTTACCGGGCGCTGGAGGAAGCACTGCACCTTTTGAATCTAACTTATATGTAGTTAGAGCACCTAAAGCCCTAACAGACACACTTTCTGCTACTGATACTGTTGACTTTTATGTTAATCCTCTTCAGAGATACAGCGATGGATCTGTAATTAGTCCAGAAGAAATTGGTTTAACATTTGGCGCAACCAACGGTAATGTAACTGTATATGACCTATGGGACGGTTATATCAATTTTGTATTCACCAAATTTGATTCAAACGGTAATCCATTTGAACCTAGAGTTGGCGACACTGTTAGAGATGTATCTACAGGCGCTACTGCTGAGGTAACATACTACCAACGAGATCTAAACAATGTAACCATCTTTGTAAAAAATGTTACTGGTACATGGTCGCAGGGTGACGACTACGGTAACAATGCAGAAATTGAATTTTTAGGAACTCCTGGAGATCCAGATCCAATCTATCAAGCAGATAGAATTATGGGGCAAACACAGTTTAGAAGTTTAGGCCTTGATAGCGCAGGCATAGGACAGTTGATTGTAATTGAAGCTCCATTTGTTATTCCTGTGCAACAGCAGGACATCCTAGAAGATGCAGAATATTGGTTCTATAACGAAGGCACAGTGGCTGGTATACCTAGAGATGCTAATGTGCCTTCAGCGGAGAATAATGATTGGAATGAAGTATATAACTTGCCAGTTACTTCAGTAGGTACAGTTAGTGGAAACACAAACGAAGGATTGTATACAATATATGGCAGAGAAGGTATAAACTTCAGTCTAATTGGAAGTTTTAGTGTACCTGACTCTGTAACCAATCTACAGCTAGGACATCAAATTAGTACTGGTAAGATCAATGATTTGTATAGAGCTTTTGTTCACAGCAAAGGCGATGGCACAAATAGTTTACCAGGTAAAATCTATTTCCTTAAAAACGGTAGAGAAGGCGATATTTCTTACAGCTGGGAACTGGGCAAAGATAAAAGATTCAAAGGACAGTTTGATTCGACAGTAGATTACTTTGAAGATGATATTGTATACTACAATGGCACTTTGCAGCAGGCTAGAACAAATATTGCAGCAGGCTCATTCCTACAAAGTGACTGGGCTGCTATTGATGATGTGCTAGATTATGTAGGGTATATGCCTAATGATACAGATAGAGTTCTTGATAACTTAGATAGTGCTATCGGATTTTTAGGCGAAGACAGTTCGTCTGTAATAGATCGTAACAGGCTGTTAGATTTTGGTTCAAGATTTGATACCAACCAAACTGGTGAAGTTGTTGCAGTAGTTGCAAAATATGATAACAGCTTTGGCACAGCTATCCCTAACAAAGTTGCAATATACAGAGCGTATAGCGGACAGTATGTTCTCACACAAGAAATTGATGCACCCGATCTAGAAGCTGGATTTGGCACAGACATAAGCATTAGTGATGATGGAATGTTGCTTGCTGTAGGCACTCCATTTGATGATGCAAATGATATAGACGCAGGAAAAGTTTATATCTACAAACAGGTAGATAGTGTATTTGTGTTAACACAAACTCTAGATAGTCCTAGTGTAGAGCCTGCAGAAATGTTTGGAGCAAATGTTAATTTTGACGGGGAGACACTTACTGTTTCTAGTAGAAATGGCGATATGTATGTTCCTTCACCGTTTACAGACGACACTATATTTGATAATAATTTTACTACGTTCTATGAAAGTAAAGTAGAAAACAGTGGTACTATTCATGTTTATGAAAGAATTAATGACAGTGTGTTATTTGGTCAAAAATTAATTTTTGAAAACCTTGACACATTAGAATTTGGACGAAACGTACATACTAGATCAAATCATATTTACGTTGGCATGCCTATGTTAAACATCTCGGGCAATTTTGAAGGCACACTTGTTGATTACAGAAAGCCCCAAACTACATCTCTTTGGAATACTTTAAGAGAGTCTAAGCCTGTAGTTGATGTAAGTAAAATTAAACGAATTGCTTTATACGATACTAAAACTAATGAACTACTACAGTACTTGGATTATATTGATCCTATACAAGGAAAAATTGCAGGCCCTGCAGAACAGGAAATTCGTTATAAAACATATTATGATCCTGCAACATACACTGTGGGCACAAGCGATGTAAATGTAAAAGCAACAGAAAGCTGGGGCCAAGAACAAGTTGGACAAGTATGGTGGGATCTAACCAATGCTAAATTTGTAAATCCTTATCAAGGTAACATTACATTTAGCACCAACAACTGGAACACGTTGTTTGAGTCAAACACGATTGATGTATATGAATGGGTAGAAAGCACTAGACTTCCTGCAGAATGGGACGCTATTGCGGATACTAACGAAGGTCTAAGAATAGGTATAAGTGGCCAAAGCAAGTACGGTAACAATGTTTATGTACAGAAAAGGATATACGATCCTGTTGCAGGAAACTTCAGTAACAAATACTTCTTCTGGGTAAAGAATAAAGTTAATATTCCTAATATAGAATCAAGAAGTCTAAGTATAAAAGACGTAGCAAATCTAATTGCAGATCCAGCAGGACAAGCATACAGATTTGTTGCATTGGTTAGTGATAATAGTTTTGTTATCTATAACTGTGATAATCTTATCAAGGGAGACGATGTTGCTCTAAGTATACAGTACTGGACAATAGACAACCAAGACATTAATATTCACAACCAATATAAACTAATCGCAGACGGTCTAGAAACAAGTCGTGTTAACGGAGACATAGAAAACAAATGGTTTGACAGTTTAGTGGGTTACGATCAATTTAACCGCCCGGTACCAGATCCTAATCTATCTCCAAAAGAAAGATATGGCATACTAAGTAAGCCACGTCAGGGGTGGTTTGTAAATCGCACAGAAGCACTAAAACAATTTGTTGAAAGGGTAAACAGTGTTCTAAAAGAAAATCTTATTGTAGAAGATAGAAATATTACAGCATTGTTTGATAGAGATCCTGAACCAACAGAAAGTTCTCGATTGTACGATACAGTAGTTGATACTTTTGCTGATCTTGAGTTTATCGGTGTAGCAAGAGCAGAAAGAGCTGTTTTAGAACCTGTGGTACAAGACGGTAAAATTATACGGGTAAACATTGTTAATCCAGGCAGAGGATATAGAGTTGCACCTACGATTACTATTGCAGGTAAAGGCGAAGGCGCAGAAATTGACGTAACTATTGATGCTATAGGTAAAATAACAAGTGCAACTGTTGTGGAACAGGGTAATAACTACGCACCAGAAACACAGATAGTTGTAAGAAGATTTACAGCACTTGTGCTTAATGACGAAACTATTCAAGGCAAATGGGCATTATATGAAAGACTAACAGATACTAGTGAGTGGTCAAGAATAGAAAGCCAGGCATATGATGTATCTCTGTTTTGGGACTATATAGATTGGTATGCGACAGGGTACAATGAATTTACTGAAATTGATTATCTAATTGACGAAAGTTATCAATTAACAAGTTTAAATGATTCACTGGGAGATGTTGTTAAAATTTCCAATATAGGATCTGGTGGTTGGCTGCTGCTAGAAAAAATCGGGTCAGAAGAAACTGTAGATTACACAGTAAATTATAAAACTATTGGTAGACAAAACGGCACAATTGAATTACAATCTAACTTGTATGATTTAGAATCAAGTGCTGTTGGCTTTGACAGCTTTAGTTTTGACGTAAGGTTCTATGACAGTCAGCCTATAACTGAAACTAGAACTATTCTAGAAACTATACGAGATGAAATATTTGTTGATGACTTAGCAATAGAATACAACAAACTATTCTTTGCAAGTCTGCGATATGTATTTGCAGAACAAAGTTATGTTGACTGGGCATTCAAAACAAGTTTCATTAAAGCCAAACATAATGTCGGTGACCTTAGACAAGACATTACATTTAACAACGATAACTTGCCAAGTTATGAAGATTATTTGAATGAGGTTAAACCATATAAAACAAAACTAAGAGAGTACCTAAGTAGCTACGAAAAACTAGAAAGCAGTGAGAACTCTGTAACTGACTTTGATCTACCACCGCGTTATGTAGAAAGATTTGGTAGAATTCTGCCAGAATCTATTAAAACATCATCAGATGGACTAATAGGAGTAGATGCAGATCTAGATTCGTATCCTAACAAACATTGGGTAGACAACGTAGGTTACCAATTATCTGCTATAGAAGTTGCAGATGGAGGCACAGGCTGGAGCAGTGTTCCTCAAGTAATAATCACTGGTGGCGGAGGCACAGGTGCAACCGCAAAAGCTTATGTAGGCAACGGAAAAATTACTGCAATTGAAGTTTTAAACCCAGGTAGCGGATATCTAAGGGCACCTACTATCACTTTAGAAGGATCTCAAAGTGACGACGGCGATACGGCAAAAGTTTCTCCGATACTAGGTAATGGTCTAACTAGAGGTATGCATACTATAGTTAAATTTGACCGTGTAACAGGTGCGTTCTTTATTACAGACCTCAGCTCAACAGAATCATTTGCAGGTAATGCTAGAAGAATAAAATTTGAACTTAAATGGCCTATGGATCTTAGACTCAATACTATAGAAGTGTTAGTCAATAATCAGCAGGCACTAAGAAGTCAATATACTGTTTATAATGAAAAAGACACTTCTAAAGGATATGATAGATTCAATGGTGTAATTGAGTTTACATCTCCACCTGCAAATGGCGCTGCTATAACTATTAATTATAAAAAGGCAGTAACGCTTTTGCAAGCGCAGGATAGAGTAAACCTATTTTATGATCCACAAACAGGACAGCTTGCAAATGATCTTGGCCAATTAATGGACGGCGTTGATTATGGTGGCGTTGAAGTCAAAAGCTTTGAATTCGGTGGCGCATCTGGATGGGATTCAGCACCATACTATACAGATTCCTATGATAGTTATGACACCACTTTTGAAGATGAAATATTTACATTAGATGGTTCAACCAGTGTTCTGGAACTTGCTAATCCGTTAGAAAGCGGTATAGTCTATAATATCTACAGAAACAATGTTAGAATAGATGATCCACAGTACGGCACTGGTAACGAAACTAATCCTAATGCACTTATGCCTAGTGTAACAGGTGACGGAACAACTACAACTATTGTTATTGCAGATTACGATATACCTGCAAATGACGGTGATGTGTTTGTTGTAAGAAAAATTACTTCAGATGGTAGTTTCTTACCAGATCCAAACAGTTATGATACACTAGTTCAAGGCGGAGATTTAGCTTATTCAACGGCCACAGGTCTAGATGCAATTGATCTTAATATAGACGGCGATGGATTTGTAACACCTACAACTTCAAAAGGACCTGAAGAAGTTGTACCGGGACAAGTTCTCGACACACTAGACATAACCGTATATGAAAGACCTACGACTGGTGCTAGTCAGATTACTTGCACAAACTACAAAGGTGATGGTTCAACTAAAGTATATGCAATTGGTGCTGCACCAGTTAAATTTGAAAATGTTTTGGTAAAACTAGACTTTGCGATAGCAAGCGAAGAAGATTATGATATCGATTACGAAACAAATAATATCGAATTTGTTACAGCACCGTCAAACGGAACTACTGTCACAATTATTAATCTAGGAACAAGCGGCTCCAGTATTCTAGACATAGACGAGTTTACTGGCGACGGCAGCACTGTAAACTTCTTAACAAATATTAGATACAAAGAAGATATTAATTACTTTGCAACAATAGACGGTGTTGAACAACCAAGTGTAATTATTGAATCTGATGAAACATATGAGTTCCCAGGTAATGTTGTTATAAGTTTTGCAACAGCGCCTCAGGAAAACTCAACTATTAGATTTGCTCTGTTTGAAGGAGACATTCAGTCGTACAGCGAAACAGTTATTGATAGTTTTGTTGCAGACGGTAGCACTACAGATTTTAGTTTGAGTCAGACGCCATTTACTAGACCGCCTAATGCATTCCAGGTTCTAGTTAAAGTTAACAACAAAATTTTAAATGCAGGTTATAATCAGGAATTTGATGTTACTACAACTAGAGAATATCAATTAGATCTATGGCAAGTACCTATTGCAAGCATAGATAACACTGATGTTAAAGTTTATCTAAATGATACAGAACTTACATTCTTGCAGGATTGGAGTTTTGAAGGATCAGGACAATATAATGCCCAAGCAGATCCGCAAACCCAAGCAGGAAGTACTGTTATTCTAGCAAGCGGTGTAGGTGAAGTAGGTGATAAGCTAAGAGTGTTTGTTGTGACAGACGGAGAGTATACACTGGATGGTAACACACTTTCACTTAACGATGCACAAAGCGATAACGACATAATTGAAGTGTATCAGTTTAGCAATCACGATAGTCAAAATATTGAAAGACAGAGTTATGATGTAATTGTAAGAACGCCTCTTACTGTTGGCACAGAGGAATATTTCAGATACAATCATCTAACAAACGGATTAATAGAATTAAGATATCCTGCTGTTGATGCACAATATGTTTGGGTAGTAGTAAATGGAGATCTACTATCACCAAGTGTTGACTATGAAGTAACCGACAACAAGAGATATGTTAAATTATTAAATCCTTTAGAGGATAACGATGTAATTGAACTAATTCACTTCTCTAACACACCAGTTGTTAACAAGTTTGGCTGGCGACAGTTTGAAGATATGTTGAACCGCACCCATTACAAGAGATTGGATGGAGAACAGGATTATTTCTTAACAAAAGATCTTAACTGGTTTGACAAAACAATACAGCTTAATACTACACAAGGGTTACCATCGCCTGATACATCAAGCAAGCGTCCAGGAGTTGTTTTTGTTAACGGCGAAAGAATTGAATACTGGAGAAAGGAAGGCAACGTTCTTAAGCAATTGCGTAGAGGTACGTTAGGTACAGGTGTTAAGGAAATTCATTCTGCAGGTTCTGAACTTTATAACCAAAGCGCAGAAACAAGCTTGCCTTACAAGGACGAAACATTGACTACAATCTTCAACGGCGACGGCACATCTACTGCTTTTGAACTTGATTTTACTCCGTCAAGTGTAAATGAGTTTGAGGTATTTGTAGCAGGACGTAGGTTAAGAAAGAACGCAATTAGTTCTTATAAGTTTACAGATCCAACAGATCAAGATTCGCCAGAAAACGATGAAACACTTGCAGCAGAGTTTAGTGTACAAGGTTCTACATTGACGCTAACAACACCGGCAGGTGAAAATCAAAACATTATAGTTGTAAGAAGAATTGGTAAAATATGGACAGACCCAGGTACACCGCTATCAAGCAGTGAATCAGATATTGCTAAATTCTTACGTGCAAAAAGCGTAGACTTACCGCGATAAATAACGTAGCAGGATAGGAAAAATGACAGACATGTTTAAAGAAAATAACGGAGTGCTACTACAAGGACATATTAAAATTCACGATCCTAACAGTGGTGAAGTTCTTATAGACAAAAGAAATGCAATCCATTACGAAAATATGAGTATTAGCCTTGCAGAAAGTTTAGCAAATGCTGGACAAGGCTGGATATATGAAATGAGTTTTGGTAATGGCGGCACATCAGTAGACCCGACTGGTATTATTACATACCTTACTCCAAATAGCACAGGTACTAATGCTAGCCTTTATAACCAAACATTTACAAAAGTGGTAGATGATCGTAGCGTTAATAACGTAGATCCTGTACGTAATAAAATTGAAACAAGACATGTTAGCGGTACTAACTATACAGATATTTTAGTTACATGTTTATTAGACTATGGAGAACCTGTAGGACAAGATGCATTTGACACTGCTACTGATGCAGATAGTTTATATGTTTTTGATGAACTAGGATTAAAATCATTTGATCCTAATGGAACAGGTAGACTTCTAACACATGTTATTTTCCATCCAGTACAAAAAAGTTTGAATAGACTTATTCAAATTGACTATACAGTTAGAGTACAAAGTTTAACAGGGTTCAACGAGGGGTAATTGAATGGCATATACTATTGCATATACAGATGAACCAAACAAAGGTACAATTACTGTTGAAGACGGAACAATTAACCAGGAAACTAGCTTAGACATTCCTGGTAGAAATTCTACAGCATACGGCACAGCAATAGGCGAAAATTTTCTACACTTGTTAGAAAACTTTGCTAGTGCAACAGAACCTGCTAGACCCATTGAAGGTCAGCTATGGTACGATTCAACACCCGGTGCAGAACAGCTTAAAGTATATGACGGAACAAATTGGGTAGCGTCAGGTGGCCTAAAAAAAGCAGACGCAGAACCACAAGCCGCAGATAGTCTAATTGGTGATTTATGGGTTGATACAGATAATCAACAATTATATCTCTTTTCAGGAAGTGGCTGGGTGCTAGTTGGCCCACAGTTTAGCGACGGCCTAGCTACAGGTGCTAGTCCTTTAAATATTACTGGTACAGATAACAATACTTACACTGCAATTATTGTAGAAGTAGCTGCACAACCGGTAGCAATTATTGCATCAGAAACCTTTACACCAAAAACAGTTATTCCAGGATTTAGTACTATACAGCCGGGAATAAATCTCAGTTCAAGAGACATCAGTGGCGATGGGATATCTAAATACTACGGTACAAGCGAAAAAGCAGAAAGCCTTATTGTAGGAAATGAAAATGTTCCTGCTGCAAACTTTTTAAGAGGCGACACTACTAGTACAACACAGTTTCCTATTAATGTGCAAAATAACCAAGGTGTTAACTACGGTATTAATGCAGAATTGAATGTTGGTGTAGAGGGACAAGCGGGCATTATTCAACACCAAATTGAAGGTTCAAATATTGACCTAAGGGTAAGAAACAGTGGCACTACTAGAACTGTTATTCGTGTAGATTCTAATCTACGAGTTGGTATTAATAACGAAGCACCAGATGAAGCTCTAGACGTTACCGGCAACATACAATCAAGCGGTGTTTTAAAAGTAAACGATACAACACAAAGTAATACTATTGGCACAGGTAGTGCAATTATAAAAGGCGGCTTAGGAGTTGCTAAAAATACCTATGTAGGCGGTACACTTAACGTTGCAGGTATTACTACCACACAAAATATGTTGCCTGATACTAATAATTTAAGAAATTCAGGAGAACCTAATCAACGATGGGCAAATGTGTATGCTACTACATTTGTAGGAAATCTTACAGGTAATGTAAGTGGTACTGTGTCTGGTCGTGCAGGAAGTGCGGATAAACTAACCTCTGCAACTACTTTCCGTCTTACAGGAGATGTTGTTGCTGACGATTTTGTTTTTGATGGTCAAACAGGCGGCAGCCTAAAAACATTTAGTGCAACTATTAGCAATGATATTATTGCAGGCAAGGAAAATGTATTAACTTCAGAGGTTGACGATGAAATATTATTAAACCGTGTAAGTGGAGATACTGGACTTAAAAAGATTACAAGAAGAAATCTTTTATCTGCTGTACCAACAAATCCTCCAGGAGTTATTTTACCGTTTGGCGGATCAGAAGCACCAGTAGGTTGGGTATTGTGTGATGGTTCTGAATATCGTATTGCAGATTATCAAGCACTGTTTGATGCAATTGGATACAACTGGAAACCTAGATCACAGCTTGCAACAGGATTCTTTGCTGTACCAGATTTTAGAGGTAGAGTACCATTAGGTAAAGACAACATGGGCGGCACTAGTGCAGATGTAGTTACTAAAGCGTCTGCAGACACAGTAGGTGCAACAGATGGCTCTGAAGATGTTACAATTGCACTAGAAAATTTACCAGAACACGAACACGATTTGCGAGGACCTAGCGGTGACCAGTACTATGCTATCCGCGATGTTAGCGGAACACCAAATGATAACGAAGCAATTATCTATGATGCTCCTACTGCAACAGGCAACGGTCAAGCATATCCAAGTTCAGGCGGCGTGTTAAACACAGGTAGTCTAGGCGAATCCCTAGATATAATGAATCCATACGCTACTGTACTTTACATAATCTATACCGGTAGGACTGTATAATGAGTTATCAAATTAATAAAACCAACGGAGAGTTATTAGTTGATCTAGTAGATGGACAATTAGATTCTAGTACCACTGACATTTCTTTGATAGGAAGGAACTATCAAGGATTTGGAGAAGCATTTAACGAAAACCTAGTAAAGATGCTTGAAAACTTTGCATCTACTAGTGCTCCTAGCAATCCACTATCGGGACAGTTATGGTACGACACAGCTGATGCAAGATTAAAAATTTATACAGGTACAGAATTTAAAGCAGCAGGAGGACCTGTTGTCAGTAATCAACAGCCTAGTAACTTAGTTGCAGGCGATCTTTGGATTGATAACGAAAACAATAAATTATACTTCTTTGATGGTACAGACCTAGTTCTAGTAGGTCCTGAATACGATGCTGCTCAAGGAAAAACTGGTTTTGAAGTTGCTTCTGTGGTTGACACAACTAACCAAGACAGAGTTATACTTAAATTATTCATAGCAGGTGTGTTGGTAGGCATAATCAGTAGGGCTACATTTACTCCCGGCATTGGATTTGAAATTCCAGGATATACAGGTGTTGTAAGCGAAGGCTTCAATGTTGTAAACAGCACGTTTGAATACAGAGGAACAGCAACAAGTGCTAGAGCACTAATTGATGGAGTAGGAAATACAACCACTGCTGCGAACTTTATGCGAGCAGATCAAAATACTAGTACGTCAGGCAGCATACAGATTAGAAACAGCGCAGGACTTAGTGTAGGTGTAGGCGATTCTCAATACGCTGTTCTAAAGATTGTAGGCACTACTACAGTTTTAGAAAATCAACAAGGCAATGCCGATATTAATTTGAGAGTTAGAACTACAGAAGGTTTTAAATCGGCGATATATGTTGATACTTCAGATGATTATGTAGGTATATGGAATAATGCTCCTAGTTCTGCATTAGATGTTGTAGGCGACGGAGAATTTAGCGGTAATCTTTCTATAGGCGGAAACCTAATAGTCCAAGGTGATACAACATATTTTAACACTACTACACTTAGAGTAGAAGATAAAAATATTGAACTAGGAATTCAAGACGATAGCACTATAGGAAACAATGCAGCTATTGACGGCGGCGGTATTATACTAAAGTCTTCGGATCTTGATAAAGAATGGATTTGGCAGGATTCAAACGACAGTTGGTTTAGCTCTGAAAACATAGATATTGCTAGTGGAAAAGATTTTAGAATAGATGGCACGTCTGTCCTAAGTTTGACTGAATTAGGAAGCACAATAACTACTGCATCTGGCTTATCCAGCATAGGTACATTAGTAAGTTTGGACGTAGACCAGATAAACTTAGATGGCGTTACAATTACAACAACAGGAGCAGGCTTAAATCTTACTTCTGATGGTACAATAATTGTTAATAGTCAACGACTAAACGGACTTGCAGAACCTTCAGCACCAACAGATGCTGCGACAAAAAATTATGTAGATACAGAAATAGCAAGCGAAAGGGTAGTATTTTCTTTTGATATTACTGGACTATCTACACCAAATACAGAATTGGCAGCATTTTTGCAAGACATGGTTCCTGCTTCTAGCAAAGAAAACGGCACACTTGCAAAAATACATACAACAAACTATACAGCTACCACTGTAAGCGGTATTGATATTGCAGGAGCAATGAGCAAGAGCTTTATTGCTGTAGATTCAAACGGAACACAAAACGAAAGTGTTGTACAAGATGTGAACTTTAGCACTGCATCTGGTACAGCATCATTCACGCCAGTAAGACAACTTTTCACCTTTGAAGTGCAGAGCGGAGCGTGGGCATGGGTATCAACTTCAAGTTATCCATAATGAACGATAAATACTATAACGCATTAGGGGTTATAACAAATGGCATATACTATTGATAGGTACAATAATACTCAATTAACTGTTATTGAAGACGGTACTATTGACCAAACTACTGATCTTAAATTGGTAGGTAAAAACTACGCAGGTTATGGTGAAATACAAAACGAAAACTTTGTATTCTTGCTAGAAAACTTTAGCGGTGCAAATCCACCGCCCAAAGCAATCAGCGGACAAATTTGGTTTGATAGCAGCACGAAGAAGCTTAAATTCTATGATGGAACAATTTTC
>Ga0102945_1000370_pt1 | contig 13850 bp, 11 predicted proteins | sample SalPonred_H2O_MG_FD_78207 | JGI IMG/M metagenome (GOLD analysis project Ga0102945, IMG submission 78207) | Salt pond water microbial communities from South San Francisco under conditions of wetland restoration - Salt Pond MetaG R2_restored_H2O_MG ...
AATACTTAGAGTTTTTATAGATCCTGAATGCCCCTTCCAGGTCTCCTGATTTAGAGTACCAATCGCTCTGTCTAGACATTATTGTCGGTATATTATCGTATCCGCTTGTGGGTCCAAACCAGCTGTCGTCACATTGATGTAAGAAGGACAAAAAGTTGCCTTTGTCACTGTACCAGAATAGAGAAACTTCAGAATAACCTCTAAGACTGTATCTATTAGCCACGTTTTTAAAATCACGACTCTTGAACTTTGTGTAAGCAGGATGTTCTACCAACAGAGTTTGTCCCATCGAATGACCTAACAACGTAAACGCCATCAGCTGTGCTTTGGTCATGGGCTGTTGTGTGTTATCGAGCACAAATTTAGATATCACTTTTAGATCATTTTCTAGTAACATTTTAGCAACATTAGTAGACATGCCAGTCTCTGTTCCGTTAAACATTATGATTTTATCGTTTTGTTTGCGATCTTTGATATAATATGCGCCGTCACCCGAACTGCCGGGGATGAGATCGTCGGCTGGCATTAACCCGTATTGAGATAAATCCTGGCCAGGACCGCTTGTTTTTATTATGTCGCTTAGTGCCTTCGCTGAAATGTTTGTTGATCCGCCAACAGGACTAAATGCTGTAGTTTCAGATGTTGGGTCGTATGTTAGTCCTTGGCCAAACATTATTACTCCAGCCTCTTCTTGTTCTTCTGCTAAAATATGCTTGTAACCTATACAATTTCTCGTTGCGTTGGAGCCAAGTGACTGAAATCCCTCGTCTGTGACCAACGGTGTTTTAGTAAGTTCTGGTGTTTGGGACTGGATAATACTTTCTTTTGTCAAAGTGAGAGCAGTGTGCCCAGAACTACCCAGTGTTGCTGTGGTAAATTCTTGCATCATCTGGCCGCCAGCGGCAACTACAGATTTATTACCTGGCACTTTTTCCCAGTCGGGTTGCATGCTTCTGAAATTAGCTCTTGCAACATCAAAGGCGTAATAGTCACCGTTTGCATCTTGCATTTTTGAGTGTAGGTAATCTAGCAACTCGTCGTCGTTTTTATCTGCTCTGTAGCCATCGAAACCTACTCCTTTATATAAATCACCATTGCCGTCAACATAATTGTCTGGGCCCATATATCCCGTGCCACTTGTACCCGGTGTTTTTGGATCACCAAAAAAAGCATCAGAATCTATTTGCTGACTTCGTGCAGTGGGTATAGTTATATCTTTCTTCAGGTGGCCAAACCAAGGCTCTCTGGTTGTTATCATGGTTGTAGTGGAAGCAACATCTATTTTTTCTCCACGTTTATCACTGTAGTTGTTGTTAGGATCTTTGTTCTCTTGTGCCAAAAATTTACTTCCATCTGTGACACGTTTACCGTCGGTAGGTATAGGACTGTCGTTGGTGGTTTCTTGATGGTTATAATATACGACAGGCACACTCATTGGTTCGTCTTTGAATATAGTAACCGTCAGTGGCTTGATTGCTTCTGGAATATTGCCTTGACTAACTGATCCGCCATCATTTAAATGTACTGTCGATCCTTTAACAAAACTTTGCCCGCCGGAAACAATGTGTGTACTGCCGCCTGTGCTCACAAATGTGTCGCCACCAGTATCAATCACTGTTGGTCCTGGTGTTTTTGTAGTTATTTGGTCTTTACCGTATATTGCAATACTTCCTTCAGAAGCGGCACTTATTTTACTACCACCCTTTGTGGTTTGTAATTTGATAGTGTCATTTGTAAGAGCGTTAATGCTTGTACCCGACTGAATAAATATATCCCCGCCTGTGCGTCGTCCATCTCCTAATTTTAGTGTATCAACGTTACCGCCTGGATCTTCCATTAATCCTGCATTAATATTGACTCTCACGCCACCATCTATGTTAACTGTGTGATCTGCTCTTATGTTAATGTTAGATGTAGCTCGCATGTTCAAGTTTTCGTCGCTGAAAACATTCACACTACCGTCTGCTGATAGCTCTACCCATGCTGTGCCTGTGCTGTTAATAACATAGACCAACTCGTTTGTGTCGTCTAAAAGAAGTTGTGCTCCGCCTGCAGTTCTTAATCTTATATGTCGCTGTTTCAGATTATCATCCATTACAAAACTATGACCGCCGATACGATGTGTGCCGTCTTTTTTATCCGAATCCATGTTCACCATTTCAGGGCCAGGAGTTAAAAAGCCAAATACTTGGCTGGGAGATTCCCGTCTGGCTGAGCTGGTGGTCGTTCCTCTAACTGGGTCATTTATAAGCCCTTGTTTTACTATGGGGAACGCAATATAAGGATTCAGCGGGCGTTGCACACCTGCACCATGACTTCTATTTTCCGATTTTCGATTTTTTTCTGCTACTGGCATGGGAACACTGGTACCGAATGTGTTACCGGCAGCATTACCAGGTACCATGTATTGCATTTGATCCGGAAACATACACCCAATTATGATAGGATTTTTCTTTTTTCCGTCAGCAAATATCACCAAAACAAAATTACCAGGATCCGGGGGAACCATCCACATGCCGTATGTTTTCATAGTGTCCTGATATCTATACTCGTTATCTCCCACTGCGGCACTGGGTGTTGTGCCTGCAAATGGGCTACTCCAATAACAGTTAAAGTATCCTTTCGGGTCGTTCCTGTCTTTTGCCAGCATAGGAATATACACAGGTATTCTGCCACTGTGACTTGCATCTTTAGGCCGAACAATTACTTCCCCCATGTAGATACCAAAATCCAGATCTGCATCTTCACGCAATTTGTCCCTAGGATTTTTTCTACTAATTTTGTATTCGTCTGCCTTATATCCCATGTTAGTTTCCTGTGATGTCTATTTTTGATAGACTTAGTGATGTTACTTTAGACGACTTGGTCATTTCTATGTCAAACAGTCCGCCGCTAAAATTTGCAGTTACAGCATGAATCTGATAAATTCCGCTGATAAAATATGCTGTTCCTTGCCTAGCCATGTAACCTGTGTTGTTATCTTCTATGTCTACATCAGGGTCACGCACCCTAGGGGTCTGCATGGTGAACAAGTAGTAATTATCGCCGCCGCCATATACAATGTATTTGTCTTGGGAGCGTTCTGGAGCTGTAGCGGCCTCGTTACCTTGAGCGTTGCGTTTTGCACGAGCATCTGCGTATGACATGGGCTCACCTAGGTACCAAGGATCTCCTCTAACTTTTAAATTTAAATCTATCAAAATACTTGCATCGTTAACGTTGTTGTACATATAGCCAAACAGAGTGGCACTTGGTGTTCCATCGTTTGTCTGTCCACCGGTGGCTACCACGTGTTGACCATAGTTATATTTTGGTCTAGCAGTGGTATCGATTTCTTTATCGTTTCTTGCGGCGCCTTGTAACAACTGCAAGGCTTGCTGTCCTTGCAGTTCACCTATAACTGTTTCGCTACCCCCATAGTCTTCTAATAAATCTGCACTATAAATATATCCCGAAGGTTCAGGTTTATAATTCACTGCTTTTGGATTCGGCGGTGGTGCATCCACAGGGAAGTCAACTGACCCTTGCTGAGTAAGTCTGTATCCCAAAGGATCTTTTCCTTCATTACTCAAATACAATATTGCTTCTGCAAGATTTTGTTGTCGAGCTTCACTTGCCATGAGGTCGTTGAATTCAGAGTTTGTTAATCCTAATTCCTGCTTGACTCTGCCTTGGAAACTAGCATCGTTTTTCAAAGATTTCAGTATTCCGCCGGGATCTTGTTGTTTAGCCGCCACTTCTGCCTTAGTGGTTTTACCTGATAAATCTGCACCTGTTTCCACATTCATTGTGGGACTGTTGGCGTTCGTAGAAATATCTCCCATGTATCCTCCGCCCGGAGCGGCAAGTAGCACTTGTCCTGCATTATAAGAAATGTCTGCACTGAGCACTTGATCATTCAGTCCTGTGTACAAATAGTGATATGCCTTTTTGATACTCATTTCTTTGACACGTTTGGTTGTTTGTGATTCGCTGAGATTATTTTCTGCGTTAGACACCTGCTGATTGGCGTTTGCTGTGTCGTAAATTATGGGTTTGTAAATTACCTTTTTTGCATATTTTCCTCGGCGTCTATCAAACTCAGCACCGCCTGTGGAGTCCAATGCGTGTGTGATGTCTGCTTCGATTTTGTACCATTTAGTGAAAGTCTTATTAAGGTCTAATCCATTCTCATCAATTTCCGGATCGTTAAAAACTTTTTTTCTGGATATGCGATCTAAGAAAGAATCACACATCACAAGCAATGTGGTGAAAAATTGATTTAAGCTGGTGCCTTCCTTCATGTTGATATTTTGATTAGCAAGCCAATCTGTGCCCGCTTCTACTCCACCGTCAAAACTATCAGGATCGTCTTCGAGTGCTTTCTTATACTCGTCTAAACTGGTGATACCTTTTTCCTGTGCATTGATTAATCTGTTAACTTCCTCTGCGGCTTTAACGCCACTAGAACTAACTGATAAATCGTCTAGTACTTTCTGTACCTGGGACATATCGAATACAATTTCATCATGGTATTCTTCGCCTGTTAAATTTTCTTCTCTATATCGTTTTAACTGATCTTGTAAATCTTGTGTTAGTTCTATTATGTCATTGCCTTGCACTTTTAAGTCTTTGGGCAGTTTAAAGTATTCATCTGAGTACGCTGTGCTCGAACCTACCGGACATTCAAAGTCATAAGTACTGCCTGTGCTATTAATACTGACTGCAACCTTGGCTATCTGTAGTTTATAAATAAATGGTCCTGCAATTTCGTTCAAAGATGCATCATTGCTAATCACCGGTTTTCCGTCTTGCAGTGGGTCGTCTTCTTGGTCAATATTAGAGTGGTATCCTTTAAATTCTATTGCTAAAAACAACGGAACATCAGCATACATGTATTTGTGTCCCAATGCTAATTTAGCGGCTTGTATTTGATCTAATAAATCTGCGGCGCTAGGTTGAAACAGTTGGAATGATGCTTTGACCGCGAAAGAATTTGCAGTACTCGGCCCTTTGGTAATCATTAAAGATAGATTATCGATTTGTACGCCAGTTACACCTGTTTGTGCTATTACTACCGTGCGATTAGGCTCAGCGGCATACTGCCCCCTTAGCCATTCCTCTTCACCTATCATGTATAATTTAAGATTGTAGCTGGTATTCTCGTAATGATCGAGAATATTTCCCATTACTTTATCTAAATAAACATCTTCTACTGCTTCTTTGTGATCTGTTGTTGCCATTATCTCAGTTTATCAATTGCCGACGCCGACGGCAAATAAATTTCTTTTCCTGGCGTGAAATCCTCTAGAGGATCGATAAGAACATCTGGATTTCTCAATGCAAATATCCACCATAATTGTGAAGTGCCGTATAGCTCACTAGCAAGAAGATCAGGCCTCTTGCTGTATCTACTGTCAATTGTATAAACTTGGTCAGATGCAGATTTGGGTATTTTAGGTAATGTGTTCACATCAAGATAAAAATCCCTAATCGGGGCTTTACGCAAAAAACTATTATTGCTGTGGAATTCTGCCATTAGATAAATCCTTTGCTATAGTCTTCGCCTCGAGTGAACGCATTCAGGTCAAATCTTTTACGCAACTTTTTGAGTGTGTACTGTGGCACCATTTCTATCATGATGTCTGTTTCTGTTGGCATGTAAGTTACTGTTTTTCCTGCTGTAGGATGATTGTACTCTACAGGCACATAATCAACGCCGTCTGGTAGTTGAAAATTGTAGCTTCTAATTATCACAGGAACTTTGTTAAATCCAAAATGTCCCAAATACTCGAACAACATTACTGGAGGGGGTGTACCGTAAAAGCCGTCTTTTACTGCTGAATCTCCGTAATACCCTTTAGTAATGCTTCGTAAAAAATGAAAAATTGCTAATAGATATTGTGCTTCTTCTAGGGTGTTTGCTGTAAATTGCCCTTGTACAGGCAACGTAGTTGGTTTACTGTTCAAATATGTATAAAATGGATAGTTCGAACCGTGTTGGCTATGTTCGTCATAGTCAACAGCACCCTGTAAAAAAAGGTTTGGTGTATAAGGAAACACAATGCCGCCACGTTCTTGTAACGGGCTCAATATACTGGGCTTATCATTTCCTTGTGCATCTTTGGTGCCGTATGCGAATCCTTCTCCGCCTTTTTTAGGACGTATTCGTGCTCGCCAATCAAACTTACCGTAGTCTTTTCTGGTACTGGGTAAATCTGTGACGTTTAGCTCACCTACTGTGCCTCTGCCGATTGGTTCGCCGTCAATTGTAATACCTGGATCTTCTGCCATAATAGTTCTCCTGCTATTATTTATCATTATAAATAAAAACGTATTTTAATTATCATCCATTTCAAAAACATTTGACTCGCATCGTGTTTTTGTGTATAATACAATATAAACGAACCATAGTTTTGAGGAAACAACATGACACAAGGCAGAAAGGTCAATTATCTAAATAACAAAGACATTCTTTCAGAGATTCACAAAAGTAAATTAAGCTATTGCTATATCACCGATGATAGCTACGCAGACCCCGACATTATAGTGGATTCTGTGGAAAAAATTAATAAGACCACAATCAAACAAGCACAAGAAAACCGAGCATCCAAACTTTCTAGAAAAGCATACGACGCCGCTATTGCAGAAGGCAATTGGACTAAAAAACCCAGGCAGAAAGAGTTTACTGTTGACCCAAACAGTATTGCTGTAGACACACTGGTATTTCGTGTGATGACATACGAGCATATTCCTGCAGAACCCGGAAGGAAGAAAACAACAAAAACTATTGCTGACGAAAAAGCAAAGGTAAACTTTCCGCCGTTCAAGCACTACATCTTAGACAGCAATGGAATTAATCCAAGAGAGGTAGTGAGAAGTCACTGGATAGGTGGGTTACACAATGGGCACTTCAGTTGTACACACGGCAGTATCACAAATGAGTTAGGAAAAATGTTTATGAAGTTAGTGGAACGCTACAGTCAAAGAGGTAACTGGCGAGGATACACTTATGTTGATGAAATGCGTGGTCAAGCATTGGTTCAACTTGCACAAATTGGTTTGCAGTTCAATGAAGCGAAATCGGACAACCCTTTTGCATACTACACTGCTACTGTTAACAACAGTTTCACTAGGGTACTGAATCTCGAAAAGCGAAACCAAACCATCAGAGACGATATTTTAATTGAGCAAGGACACTTGCCTAGCTACGGAAGACAAATTGAGCACGAAAACGAGCTCAAGGAAATGAGAGAGCTAGCAGAGTCCGAAATGGAAACAGACCCCAAGTAAGGTAAAACATTATGGCTAACCTTTTTGAAAGGGCCGCGTGTTTTACAGACATACATTACGGCTTAAAACAAAACAGCAGACAGCATCTCACAGATTGCCACAATTATATTGATTGGTTTATTGCAGAAGCAAAAGCACGAGATTGTGAGACTTGTTTTTTCTTGGGTGATTGGCATCATCACAGAGCTAGCATTAATATTGCTACTATGAATGCAACCATCAAGGATTTAAAAAGATTAAATGATGCATTTGATAAAGTGTATTTTATCACAGGAAACCACGACTTATACTACAGAGAAAAACGAGATCTTAACAGTGTAGAGTTTGCAAGAGACTTGCCTAATTTTGTGATGGTAGATGAGTGGTTTGTAAAAGACGGCGTTGCAATTATACCGTGGCTAGTCGGCGACGAACACAAAAAGTTAAACAAACTAGATTGCAAATACATGTTTGGACATTTTGAGTTGCCCTACTTTAAAATGAATGCAATGGTAGAAATGCCAGATCACGGTGGTGTAAAGGCATCAGACTTATCAAACCCTGAATATGTTTTTAGTGGACATTTTCACAAAAGACAATACAAAGGCAACATTCATTACATCGGTAATGCTTTCCCACACAATTATGCTGACATAGGCGACAATGATCGAGGTGCTATGTTTTTAACGTGGGGCGAAGAACCACAATATGTTAATTGGGATCAATGTCCGAAATATATTGTCATGGGTTTGCGACAGTTATTAGAATCACCTGAAACTTACTTGGACAGCAATACACATGCTAGAATTAAACTGGATGTAAGCATCAGTTATGAAGAAGCAAATTTTTTGCGAGAAACATTTGCAGAAAAATTTAATGTTAGAGAGTTACATTTAATACCAGTAAAAGAAGAAGAGGAAGTGTTTGAAGGTGACGACGTTAAATTTGAAAGCGTTGATCAAATTGTAATCACTCAATTGGGTACTATAGAAAGTAACATGGTTGATCCTGAGCGGTTAATTGAAATATACAGGAATATAGAAATTGCTTAAAATTAAAAATGTAACAGCTAAAAATTTCATGAGCGTAGGTAATAATCTACAGGCAGTGAGCTTTGACACTGATTCTTTAACATTAGTGTTAGGGCATAATATGGATCTAGGGGGCGATGGTAGCAGGAACGGCACTGGCAAAACCACTATCATTAATGCACTCAGTTATGCACTATATGGGGAAGCACTAACTAACATTCGAAAAGATAATCTAATCAACAAGACCAATGGCAAGGGCATGATTACTACTGTTGATTTTGAAATCAACGGTACAGAATATCGAATCGAACGGGGTAGACGACCTAATGTTCTTAAGTTTTTTATCAACGGATTAGATTCCGATGACAATGAGCAACAAGGAGATATGAGGGAAACTCAAAAAGAAATTGAAAAAATTATCGGTTTCCCACACAACATGTTCAAGCACTTAATTGCATTAAACACTTATACTGAACCTTTTCTCAGCATGAGAACAAATGATCAACGTGACATGATTGAACAGTTGTTAGGTATTACAGAAATTAGTGCTAAAGCAGAAGTGTTAAAGGAACTATTAAAAAACACAAGAGATTCTATCAAAGAGGAAGAGCTTCGAATACAAGCGGTGGGAAGTGCGAACAAGCGAGTAGAGCAAAGTATAGCAGACATCGCAAGTCGTAGTAAAGCATGGGACAAAAACAAGCTGGACAAAGTAAATGCATTGCGATTTAGTTTAAACACATTGCAAGAAACTGATATCAAAGCAGAACTCGATGCACATAGAAAAATCACAGAGATAACAGAAAAAGAAAACAAACTAGTCTCGCTGAAAAGTGATTTAGAATCTCGCACCACTTCTATGAACCGAAGCGATGAGAAACTTGCTACGTTAGAGGCTAATTTGCAAAAAGCCAAAGACGGTGTTTGCCCAGCATGTGAGCAGAGTACTGCACACTTAGACACACATGAGCAATACACAAAAGAACTGCAAGAAGAAATCAAAGAGGAACAAAAATACAATGTTGACCTGGTGAGTAAAATTAGAGAAATCACTGGAGAGATTAAGTTGTTGGGACATATACCCGACATGCCTACTACTTTTTATAAAAACATGGAAGATGCTCTTTCTCACAAACACAATGTTGAAACATTGCAAGAGCAAATTGCAGAAAAGGAACTGGAACAAAATCCTTACATCGAGCAGATTGAACAACTAAAAGAATCCGGGTTGGAAGAAATTAGTTACGATTTAATTAATGAATACACCAGCCTCAAAGAACATCAAGAATTTTTATATAAACTGCTCACTAGTAAGGACAGTTTTATTCGTAAAAAAATAATTGATCAAAACTTACAATACCTAAACTACCGACTAAGCCATTATTTAGACAAACTTGGTTTGCCGCATGACGTGAAATTTAATAGTGATCTAACTGTGGACATTACTGAATACGGCAGAGACTTAGACTTTGATAATTTAAGTAGAGGAGAGCGTAATCGCTTGATACTTGGCATGAGTTGGGCTTTTAGAGACATATATGAAAGTTTGAATCAACCGATGAATTTGATGTGTATAGATGAACTGGTAGACAGTGGCATGGATACCACTGGTGTTGAAAATGCATTGGCAGTTCTTAAAAAGATGGGTCGAGAATCAAAGAAAAATGTGTTCTTAATTAGCCATAAGGAAGAGTTACAAGGAAGAGTGAACAATGTGTTATATGTTGTAAAAGAAGGTGGGTTCACCAGTTACAGCAATGACATAGAGATCGTAGATGCATCATGAGTCAATGGATTTATAAAGGAAAGCAACTCGATGAATTACCTGACGAATGTGAAGCATTTGTGTATCTTATCACAAACAAAAAGAATGGTATGAAGTATGTTGGCAAGAAACTTGCTAAGTTCAAAACAACTAAACCCCCATTAAAAGGAAAAAAGAACAAACGCAGAGGCACTAAAGAAAGTGACTGGCGCACCTATTGGGGCAGTTCGGATCATCTTAACGCAGATGTAGAAAAGTACGGCGAAGGCAATTTTATTAGAGAAATATTATACCTTTGTCCTACTAGAGGCATTGCTAGTTATTTAGAAGCAAAAGAGCAATTTGAAAGAAAAGTGCTCTTGACAGACGACTATTATAACGGTATAATCAATGTAAGAGTTGGGGGTTCAAAAATCCTCAAAGAACATTTAAAAAAGATATAACTATATATCGCAACATGGCACACACAGACACCCAGTCAAACTAACACAGGCAACACATAGGCTCCACACCACCCCACCGAGGCAGATAATATCGGTTTCCTTGAGGTACCCTTCACTGTGGTATCAGAACTGGAATGTGGACGGCAAGATACATAAACGACACAGTATTAAAAAGATGTAGGCTCTGAGAAAAAGCAACCTACGAGTTAGCATAGTCGAACTCTACCAGAGTATGCTGGCTTCCGTGAGATTCGTGAACGGCAGTGTATGGGGACAAAAGGCTCACCGGTTCCTAGTAGCACCCGAGTTAGAGATGGCGATGCTCATCATGATGACATCATTTTTTTTCACCCGGCAACGGGTGAATTATGGCTCCACTTTCATGATAACTTCTTTAAGAAAAAAATCTTTCTAACAAAAAACGATATGAATGAAATGAATGAGTTTTGCAGTTGGAAAAGACACGAAGTGTCTCTTATGTATGTACTAAGTTGATAACAGTTTAACTGTTTCGTCGTAACTTAATCTTAGATTAACAGTGTATAGGAAAAAATCTTTATTGAGTTTTGTGACTTCTGCTCCATGTGTTTTTGTGACATCTAAGATCATTACTTGATTTGGGTTTAACACTTTATTGTGCTCTGTCTTATCATGAATTATTTCAATTGGTTCATCTTCTAAATTGAACATGATGTTTGTTTTTCTTGTTAGTGGATTATTCCAACCCATGAGCCAATCTTTGTGCAACTTAACTTTCTCTCCTTTTTTTACAGTTTCGATTCCTACACTGTGAATTTCAGGATCTAAGGGTAGCGGAGTTACGGTCATTATATCTTCTTGAAGATCGGCTGGTAAATCTTTGATGAGAAAAATTCGCTGGGTCATATCAACACGGTTTTCATCTAGATGAAATGGATTTTGTGTTTGATGTTCTAAGATTCGAGGCGCAAGATCACGCAATGCACCAACATCGTACGGTATGTTTAAAACTGTGCTATACATTCCGAATAACTCATCCTATAGTTTATGGTTAAAAATTCTGCTTTTTCGGTGTTTTTTGTGTTATCGCATCCATGTTCTTTTGTGGTATTGATAACAAAAAAATCGCCTGGTTCTATGGTTTGATCTTGAACAACATCAGCATTACTGTGTTGTATTGTTGCAGGGTGTTTGCCAATATTCAACAATAAATTGCTTTTTCTACCCCCGATATCGGTGTGCAAAGCAAGAAAGTCTCCCGGTTCGCACCACTCTATGCCTATGAAGGTTTTGGCATTTAAGAGCCATTTTTTCTTAAAATCTTCGGGTATTTTGTCCCACAGTTGCTCACAACTGTATAATTTTTGGTGTATTTTTTTGAGGTGTACGAGGTGGCTACATCGTGTATCTTCCCTCAAAAACTGCACAAAATCGTCGAATTCCTTACTTTTCATACACTTATTTACCCATAAGTTTTCCAAAAAAACTGGTAAAAAGGTTGACTTTGCCAGATTTTCCAGTATAATAACACATATTGTAAGAAATTAGGAGTAATGTATATGGCTAAACAGACTAAAAAATATGTTCGAATACACGACTATGGTGATTTGTTAATGCCACTGGAGGTGTTTGAACGTGTTTGTGACCAACTGTTTATTGTGTCAACATCATACGAAGATGGTGAAGACGTCCTCAGCACTGTCAAAAGCCCCACTAGGTTTAACTTGCATGACCCAGACGAAGTTGAAAATCTTTTCATGCACAGCAAGTTGTCAAACGCATGATAGAAATATTACAAGAAATAACTGATTGGGGAGATTACTCTGTTGCTAACGGAGTATATCACGTGGACAGTGCAGGCAGATTAGTCCAGCACAATGACACGGTTTTCAAAGTTCCACTCAAAGGCTTTTCCAAAGCAAGACGCAAATTTAAAAAAATAGGTGAGCGTCCAGAAGAGTTCAGCAAAGATGTGATTGTGGTTCAAGGTTCAGGTGGCAAAACATATACTATAGAAGATGGCAAGTGTAGTTGCCCTGGTTTTACTTTTAGAGGAAATTGTAAGCATGTTAAAGCACAATAAAAACGTTATTGCCGGGTCTATGGTTTATATAACCACGTTAACAGCATGTGGGGGCGGAGGATCGAGTGCTCCTATTATTGAACCCGTGATTACGTCAGCGGTAACGACATCTACTACTACTACACCTGTAGTTAACGACGCCCGTCATCAGTTTGACACATTTTCGTATGAACACTATCCTAACATAGAAGGATACAGTGACTCTGTCACACAAACTTATTCTGTGTCTGAGTACAAAACATCTGGGCTCCCAGGTGATACTGAAAATTTCAGCATTGCAGACTATGGATTCTTTCGATCTGTAATTACCGGAACACAACCTGGTTTCGAATACGGAGAAGAAAGTCAATTTGATGGTGCTTTTTGGCAAGGTAGCGAAGTGTTTAGAGCAGAAATCAACGGCGACGGTTTTGAAGATTTCTTTATTACAATAAATGTGGGACATGACAAAAATGAATTCAAGCCAGGCGACTATGTCTTTGCTTTTTTAAATGATGGGTATGGGCATTTTATTCTCAGTAATCATATTTTCCCTGATGGTATTCCTTGTTTGCGTGGTTCTGCAGAACACTGCAATGACAGCGAACATGTCAAAGGCACAGTTGTTGCAGATTTCAACGGCGACGGACAAGATGATTTTTACCAAGGAACTACTCTTTTACTCAGTGATAACGGATATTTTTATGAAAAGCGTGATACTAATTTACCTCTAGATTTTTACGAAAGTTTTGCTAGCGGAGAATATAACGGATTAGGCTTTACTCACGATGCTTATGCCGCAGACATTGACGGCGACGATGATATTGATATCTTTATCCCTTTTGTAAGCCCAATGAAAGATTTCTCTACGCCCAAGTGGGCTGTGCTGGTAAACGATGGAACAGGCAAGTTTTCTGCAAACACAAATTTTCCTGAACAAGCAAGAAAGCTGTTTGCTACAGCATCAGCAATAGGTGATTTTAATAATGACGGGCATGGCGATATAGCACTCGGGTGGTTTAATGTTAATGATGCTAATCAACTAGGATTTACAAATCAGGTAGACAAAAGCTCAGGCATTATTCTCTGGAACGACGGCAACGATAATTGGGATACAGGCACCTGGACAGAGTTGCCAGCTGGTGTTTACGACGACAATAATAATGTCAACGATATACAAACTATGGATTTTAACAGCGATGGTTTACTTGATCTTGTAGTAGCATCCACAAAACACGAGCCCTACTACGACGGACGCTCTATTCAGTTCTTTGCAAATAACGGCGATCAGACGTTTGTTGATGTAACAGACAAAGTAA
>Ga0102945_1000371_pt1 | contig 13831 bp, 6 predicted proteins | sample SalPonred_H2O_MG_FD_78207 | JGI IMG/M metagenome (GOLD analysis project Ga0102945, IMG submission 78207) | Salt pond water microbial communities from South San Francisco under conditions of wetland restoration - Salt Pond MetaG R2_restored_H2O_MG ...
TAGATCATAGAAATCAGCAAACTGATTTACTTTGTATTCAAAATTCGGTAGTAGACCGCTTTCTGGTTTACCTGGTAGTCTGTTCCATAAGTTTTCGTCAAACACACTATCGCCAGGAACTTTGTTATTAGCACTGTAATAAAACTCTTTATACTTTACAACGTCACCAATAGAATAATCTTTCCATTGCTCCCATTCGGTTACTGTTGCATTATCGTAAATAAAGCCCGGAATATTTAGACTGCCGTCCCATTCGTCTGTTCTGTAACCTAGAACATTTATTCTTTCCTGTCTATAACCAGGTTCAAGATCGTAGATTATATCGCCAAACACTGTTCTGTTGTCCAGTATAACAACATGTTCCTTTTGTACAAGAGGCAATTTTACAGCAAAAATTCCGTCAGCAGTTGTGCCTTTAGGACGTAGTACAAACTCGTTTGCATCTTGTCTTCCAAGGCTTGTAAATTCTTCTACTAGTTTTTTACCGTCTGCTTTTAATAGAGTGTAACCATAAAAGCTATCAAAAATATTATCTACAACACTAAACTCAGTTTGTAGTTTAAGCTGGAAAGCTGCTGGACTTAGTGTAATCACACTTCCTGCGCCCCAATTCTGTAGTGTCCAGAACATAAACTCTTTTGCACTAGTGCTCCAGTCCGAAACTACTTCTTCATCTGGGTTATAGTAGTCAAACACAAAGCCTTCGCTTTCTAACCATTTTTGATAGCCTAGAAGAAAATCAACTACTTCTTGTATTGTTTTTAATTCAGTACCATATAATAGTTCTGAAGCATCGCGCTCAAAAAACTTTCTACGGAAAATTGCATCTCTACCGCCTATCAAAGGTAGACTTGGTAGTCTTGCATATTTTGAACTATCAAAATCTGATCCGCTTGTGTGTTGTTCTGTGACTCTGTAATATGCGCCTTCGAATTCAACGTTTTTTCCAACAGTATATAATCTATTGCTTTCCCACTGAACAAACGGTTCACTAATACCTCCTACATTGATAACAGGATCATTGTCTAGAGGAATTGCAGCAAAATATTTGAAGCTAGGCTGAGTTTGATCATAGCCCCTAATAACAAACCCGCCAGGTTGCTTTTCTATCAAAACGCCACTATAGGATATAGTTTTAATTGGACTACTAGTATTCAAAATAATTTCGTAGTTCTCATCAGGTATAAAGACGTTGCCCTGATTCAACGGTGTCCTTGAATCTAGAATTAATCTAAATTTTTCTTTGTCAGTGTATCCTGCTACTTTAAAACCTAATTGGTTTTTAATTTTTACAAGTTTTTCTTTGTATTGTTCAAACGGTGTTGTTACATTAGATGTAAAATAGTTTGCAATGTAGTTTATAAGACCGCTTGTAAATACCTGTGTAGTATCACTGATTGTATTAGGAAATACAGTGTCTTGTAGTCTATAGTAATTTCCTGTTTCTGTGTAAACTATATCGCCTGACAGATTTCTTTTTTGACGAATTCTGTCAAATCCTGTGGCAAAAATCTTGTGAGGTTGATTTATTACCCAGCTAGTTATTAAGGCAAAAGGATACTCAGAACTTCTGCGCCAAGCACTTTCAACAGGCGCTTCGTCACCAAATACAAATCTGTCATCTATGTTTGTAGTAATGAAATTCTTTGCATATCCGCTGTCTGAAGGACTTAATAGTTTTCCTTGATCATTGACAGGAATGTGTGATGTTAGACCAGGTCTAACATATTTTTTGTTTATAGTAAACTTTTTATTTGGTTCTCTTATAATACCTTTTTCTAGATCTTCCCACATAATGAGATTATCTCTAGTGTATGGTGCAGGACCATACTGGTCTTCCCACCACGTAGGCTTAACAGTAAATCCTAGCATTTCCCACGGATGTGTATGAGGGCGATCTGTGTCAAACGCTTGTTTGTATATTGCTCTCCAGAATCCTGGAAGTTTTTCGCCGCTAGGCGATGTCATAATACTATAGTTCCATGTAAAGGAATTTGATCTAGTATAAAATTCATTAGCACTGTAATCTTCGTCTACAAGCTGTAACCACTGTACAAAATCAGCTAGCATCGGACGATCAACTGTGGCTTTAGAGAAATTGGTATTTCTATGTTCGCTGCCTACATAGTCGTGTACATCTAAAAGATCAGAATCATAACTTACTTTTAGATTGTTATAAATTCTTTTTTCTAGTTCAAGGATAAGGTTATCTCGGTAATCGTCATAAGCAACTACTATACTTCCGTCGTGTCCTTGAATAACTTTTGTAGGAGTTTGATATGTATCATCTGTATATATTGTAGGTTCATACTTAGGATACAATCCTAATTTTGTAGGTGTTGGAGGAACAAAGCTACCGTTGGTACTTTCGTACTCATAAATTTCTACTGTGTCGCCTCTCTGCTTACTGGCAGAAATAACACAAAATCCGTCACTGTTAAAAGTGTAGTCTTTTCCGAATACAAGCTGTACACCGTTTAGATAGACTTGTACCGCTTTTCTGCTAGCAACATTAATATCAAATACTTCTGATAATGCAAAAAATGTTTGTTGATCATCATCAACAGTATATTCGTTTCGTTTTGCAGCTCCTATTGGTACCATGTCTGAAAAATAGAATGGCATAGAACTTGTTTTATCTTTGTTTATTTCTTCTAGTATTTTGTCTACGTGTTGTTTTACTGGTCCTTCAAACCCTAAATCAAATGCTGTTTGTAAAAACACACGCTTGAATTTGCCGTACTCTCTGCGGGCATATCTAAGAGACTTTACAATATTACTATCTTTGTCGGTGATATGATATGCAGCTAGATTGAATGGACTACTATGACGTAAAAACTTTTTGCCGTAACTGCTAAGATCCGCAATATCTCTAAGATTGCTTACACCAGGATAGGATCCTGAAAAATCGTCTAGCTGTTCAACAATAGTATTAACATGATCATTAACTTCGCCCAGAGTAAATTCATTAAGATTATCATTTAATGGATTTTTTTCTAGGCTAGGTGCAATTTCATAATATCCGTTTTCGTTTTTAACAGCAGAAGACTTTGTCTTAATTATTATGTTGTCATTAGTAGATAAGTCGTACAAAAAGTTAATTTCAGCTACATTGTTTACTGAAGTAGTTATTTGATAGTCTGTATTTTCAAATTGTAGTACATTATTAACATAAACCCTTACCCATAGATCTGTAAGAGATGCGCTGTCGTCATAAACATCTATAGGGAATCGTGTTAGTGAATTGTCATTTGTGTACTGTCTAATTACAGGCTGTTCAGAAAGTTCTTTTGCTTTTTGCCAGCCATTTACATATGAGAATGTTTCTCTATCAGTATAGCGTCTAAGAAATCCTACATCTGTATTTTTTGTATACAATGTATTTTCAATTTGGTAATTAAAACTTTCGTTTAGAAGATTAAAATTAAAGGTAATGTCACCTATATTTTCAATGCTTCTATAGCTTAATGGAAATCCTAGTTCTGTATCATTAGAGCCTAGACCTTCTTTGTAACTAAAAACCTTGTTACCTAAGAATGTTGTTGCATTATAAAATGTTTGATTGTTAAAACTGTATCCATCTTCGTCAAATAGATCAAACAGAGGTGGTTGATTTGTATCTGTTTTGTTTTGTGCTAGTTTCCATTCTGTGCCATCATAATAGAACATTCTTCCTTTGAATTCTGTACCATTTGTAACTAACACTGTTTCATTTTCTAATGGATTTGTATCACTTACCTCAACAAGGCTTATTTGTCTATTTGTAGATCTGCCGCTAGCAAAATTTATAAATTTTACTTCAAAGATTCTGCCTTTTACAAGAATGTCTGTGTCAGCAGTAAACAATATTCTCATACCGTCTACAACATCTACACCATCAATGTTATATCCTAGTGATCCTTCTATATCACTAAAAGCATCTGTAGTAAAATTATCAACTAGGTCAACATTTGTTTTATTAAATGTGCCAAATTGATTAAGTTTAAGTCCTGCTTCAAATTCAATAATTGGTCTAGTAGCTCTTGCACTTTGATCAATACTAACAGGTTCGTCATTGATTGCTGCACTTGTTTCTATAACAGATCTATGGAACCATCTGTTGTATCTACTCCATAGATTACCGTCCTTGCTAGCACGATTAACAACAATATAATCTTTTTCAGCAGCATATCCAATGGCTTCATCAAAAGGTAATCTGTCAAAACCTTGTGCATCAAATTCTACTTCGATGTCCTGTGTAAAAGCACTTGCAACCTCAAGACTAGTTTCACTAACAAGCTGTATTTTATCTCCAACACCTTCAACATACCATGCACCTTCGGCATATTTTGCAGGAGTAACATCGCCTTGGAAATAAATTTTCATTCCGTTAGAAAGTGCATATCCTGCACTTGTGGTATAATTTTTCTTTCCTAATATTTCTGTTTCTACATCAATAAAAGTTGCTTCTTCGAGATTTGCAACTTTGATTAAGCCGCCTGCATTGATGTCATTGTCAGCTACATAGTACAACACTTCAGGAGTGTCAGGCCCAGGAGTAAATTCTATTACTCCTGTTTCTACATTCTGTTCAATACCTTCTACTAGATATTCATCATCTAATAGTCTTTGTGTTCTAATAGTAAAAGGAAATCCAGGTGCATTTATGTCAAATCTATAAGTAATTCCTCTATAGAGTTTAATGCTTGGATTGGCTGTAAGTCCATCTGGTGAAAAAAGATAAGCATAGTTGTCAAGATTATCTAGTAGTTCTACAGTGTATGTGCTTTGTATATCAGATGTTTGTCCTCTAACTGGCACACTCTGAGGACCGTTGGGTAACCAGTAATACTCACGAAAGTTTGTTAGCTTGTCCCAATCTACATGTGGATTCCAAGAATAATATTCTTGGCTGTTTAGCACAGAATGATCACTTACATTACCTTGGAAACTTTCGAGCTGGTTGATAAAATCGTTATAATCTTTGTAAAATTCTACATTGCCTATATCATCTTTAATAAGCATTGCAGGTTCTAGTTGATAATCTTCACGCTGTTTAGAAACATCACCTATATAAGTGTCGTTGGCATTAAATGCTTTGCTGGCTTTTCTTCCAACATATCCTGTAAGCTTTTCTGCAACTCCAGGTTGTAACAGTTGATCAAGAGTACTAGTTAAGAATTTACTGTTTGACTGGGTTCTAAAATAGCGAGGAAGGTGTGCCTCGCTGCGTCTTTTTTGTGGCTTTCCAGCTGGCAATGGAAATTCTCTTTGATCGTCATTATATGCCATTATGAACTATAGCCTCCGCTCTGTATACCAACGTTTAATGTATTGCTTTCTGTATTGATAAATCCTTCTGCCTTAAGTCTCGTAGCAGTGATTGCGTCAATTATGTCTATGTCGTCTACGGTTGCACCGCTTATAAAAATTTCATCTGCTTCAGATTTTATTTCATATAAACTACCGAATGTTTGAGATTCTTGTCTTGGAACAATAATAAATGTTACAAGGTCTGGCGACAACTGTTGCATAACATAGGTTGCCATTTCTGAGAAATAAAACTTATCTCCAAAATCCCAGTTTTCTAATGCAAAATACTCATTAATAGCAGAAATAACTCTGCTCTTTACTTCGTTGTCGTTTAGCACGTTGTCTGGATTTTTTACAATTTTAAATGTAGCTTGCAAGTCGTTTTGTGCCTTGTTTCCAAAAAGTACTTTATACTTAACTGGATGATAAATGATTTCGTCACTAAGTGATTTTATTTCGTTTAGGCTTGCACCATAATTATTAAACAAGCTATCGCTGCTAGGAGCCAGAGGTTTTTGTGCCAACTCTCCGTCAAGCCATAACCTAAAATTAATGTCGTATTCTCTTGTAAGCAAGTAGGTATCAATTATGTTACTTGCGCTAGGATCAATTCTGCTGCTTTCGTCAGCAGCATGAATGTAATGGAATTTCAAATCATCTCTACCAATTCTAGCTTTGTAATCTGTGCTTATAGTAAGTGTAGAAGTAGCTTTGTCTAGTATTTCAAAGATCTCTTCATTTACGTAGTAAAACAACTGACCGTCATTGTAATTACTTAACGGTGCTAAAAATGCTTTGGCCTGCAATACTATTACGCCAATTTCTTCTTTGTCAACATAATTGAAATCTTCTACTCCGTCTGAAGTAATAATTTTTTGTTGGAAAATATATTTTGTTAGTGGATTAGTTTCTTCATCTACTAACTCTGCAAAAATCTCAGGATTATCAACAACGCCGTCGTCATCGCTGTCAAAGAAACTAATCTGTATTTTTTTACTGTCTACGTAACCTTCTGCATCTCTAAATTCTTCAACTATTTCCCAGTCGTAATTTAGTGTGAAAGGTACTGCACTATCTGGCTGTTGATTGATACTCAAAACAGAAATTTTGTCTTTTACAATTTTACCTGTTAGATTATTATAAATCTTATCAGAAGAATCGAAGTAGAATCTTATTTCTTGATCGCTTTCAAATACATAGCGCATTGCACGATAGGTAATTGTATATTTTTCTCCATCTGTTTCAAACAGTAGCAACCAACTAGCATCTAGACTTTGGTTTGTGGTATCTCCTGTCTTGCCAGTACTGAACGGCGAAGAAACATTTAAGTTATTTTCTGTAACTATTCTCCATTCTCCGACGCCTTGTGCATATCTAAGACCAAATGTTTTGTAAGCAAAAATTTGATCAATCATCTGTACTTTGATATCATCTGATATTGCTGTTGCTAGCGCAGGACGTATTTCTACTAGAACAGGTTTAGCTTCAGGATCCACACTAGGCGCACTAGGAACAATATCGTTAAACACTACTGGGCCTGTTCCGTTAGCAGCAACTTCTGTGCCGTCGCCGTTTACAGAAACAACTTTGGTCCATATAAATGATTTTGAACCTGGTTCTGTAGGATTACCTAATCTAATTAAATTATCTTTGTCAAAGTAATAACCTGTAGGAGCACGGAATTTCAAAAGAGATCCTGCTCTTACTAGACTAAATGTTGACCCTGTAAATGTTCCCAGTTTCAAACGTATGCCATCTTGATTTTGCAAATAGCCTGTAGATTGATTTGTATCAGAAGAACTCTGTACCCATTCACCGCCTAGATCTGCAACTAGTATTTTAGGAAACTGATCATAGTAGTAATTTCTTACTTTTTTATCTGCTAGAATAGGCTCAACTGTATTTAGAATTGCACCTTCTACATCTGTTTGTGTAGTGAATGTAAAGCTAGTTTTTGGATCTAGATACTCTTTGTATACTATGCCATCATTACCGTACAAATTAGTTTTACTGTATTTTCCTGTAGCATCAATTAGATCAAAGTAACGACTTATTCCGCTAGATGTTCTATTAACACTTTTTGCTTTTACAATCTCTTGGCTTATGCCTAACGGAGCAATTTGATAATCTTCTCCGGTGACCATTCTATTTTGTGTGTAATATGTGCTAGGAGCATTTGCTTTAATACTAGCATTGCTTTCTGTTGTTGATGCATTATCAACTGTATATCTTAATTCGTAAGTAACAGTTAGTGTTTCTGCTCTTCCTGATTTGCTGATGTAGGGAATTCTTATGCTAACACCACGCATGTCATCAGGCGATACAATAATTCTTTGACCTAAACTTGTTCTATAGTATACTCTAAAAGAACCTTTTGGAAGATTTCCAAAAACACCGTCTGAAAATATCAAGCTGATTCTGTCGCCAACACGAGTAAGCACACTATAAATGTTTCTAATGTTTTTATTCAAACTGTTGTAGATTATATTGTTTCCTTCAACAGCATCTACTTTTGACCACAGCTCCTCTTCATTGCCAAAGCTATCTAACTTGTACAGCCATATGTCTGAATTATTAACATTTGTTGCATCAACAGCTACTACTTGATTTGTAGAAGGATTTGTTATTGTAAACGTACCTTCGTCAATTGTGCCTTGTCGGAAGTGACTGAAGAATCCGCTGTTTGAACTTGCAGGACCTCTGCCATCATCTCTGTATAACAATGCAAAATTATTGCCAGGAAACGGTGCTTCTTCTTCAATAATTCCGTCTACAACATCTGTGCTTACGATTTCAAAACGTGTGCCTCTTCCATCTACATTTTTATTAAATCCGTAGATTGGTGCTTCATTGTTTGTGCTGTTAAATCTGTATTGTTCTGTAGGCACACCGTCAACGTTATCTTTTTTAATTGGGCGACCAAATGTAGCATTAACAGGGAGCGCAGCATTCATTACTTTAATAAACTGTTCATACCAGTCTGGATTTGCTGGGTCGTTCCAAATAACAGTTTGATTCTCAAGATTGAGATTATTAGAATCTCTTATTTCTTCCGTGGTAGAAACAGATTCAATTTTAAGTAGTCCGTTTGCTGCTTGGTTACGTTTAGGATTATATGAAAGCAGTCTTGCTAAACGTAGCACACTTTCTCTGCGTTCTGCTAATTCTAGATAGTTTTCTCTAGCATTAAGGTCAGCACGGAAAGCAATGTTTTGACCTAAGTATGCAATAAGATCTATAAGTGCAAGATATTCGCTTGATTCTACATAGTCGTTAAAGTCCTCAGGATAATTTTCTCTGAGGTAAGCTATCATTGTTCTTCTTAGGTTGTCAAAGTCATAGCTTTGAAAATCTGCATTACGAAATGACTGGTAAACACGCTTCCAATCTTCCGCAAGTAGTAGTCTATTTTGTCTATCTGTAGATGACATTTATGCTTTCCTTATCTATAGTAATATTTATTAGATTTAGTAAAGTGCGTAGTTTATTTCTTAAGATAAGATACCAGCATCTTCGTCAAATTTTAATCTAAGTTGCTCTGATATATTATAAGGAAGGAAAAGGAGATTGCATTCAACTTGTATACCAGATTCGTATTGATCAACGATAACATTGTTTACTTGAACTCTAGGATCATAGTTTACAATTTTAGTTACGTTATTAACAATAGCATCTTTAAGTTGTTCTGTAAGCGGCTCAAACAATACGTCCCAAATAATTGTGCCAAACTCTGGATTAGAGAGTTTCTCGCCTTGACGTATGTGAAAATGATTGATAATATCCTGTTTAATAAGTGCAATATCGTACAATACAAAGCTACTAGCATCATCGTTGACTGTGCTGAATCCTCTATAGGCTCTGCTGCCGGGAGCAGGCTCTGGATTTACACTAGGCGATACACTTACTTTTTTGTATAAATTTTTTTCTAATGAGCTCATAACAGTATTTAACCTCTCAATCGCCTACAAAAACATCTGGACTGCCACCGGCAGTAGCAGGATTACAGTGATTTCCGCCCAAAGACGGACACAGATTATCTGGATTAGCATTATCAGGTGTGTGATTAACCACTAACTTGTTGTTAATATAAACCCTTCTAGTAGCTGCAATTAATCCACCGTTTCCGTGTGTATTGGGATCGCCGTCTACAGCTACTAATTCTCCGTTTGCAAATACATTATCTTGCCCTTGTACAACTGTAAGTGCTCCGCAGGTTCTAGGATCATTATTTCTGTGTATCGCTGGCATTATGAACTTTTCCTAAATGTATCAGGAACTATTGGATGTTCTGTAGCAACAAAAACATTCCCAGTTTCGTCTGCTGTGTTTCCTGCCTCTGGATCTGCATCTGTTTTTTCGGCAGTGTGTTCTGTTGGTGCAAGATTTTCATGCGCCAACCAAGGTTCGTGTTGGGGTGTTCTCATAGGGGTATAAGCCGGTGTTGCTGTAGGGCCGTTCATATTAATACCGTCTGGTGCGGTTTCAGTATGTGTTTTAGCATTAATATGTACACCTTCACCGGCCGTAATTCTACCATCGTTACCCGCTTTTAAGCATATGTTTCTTCCAGCACTCATTATAATATCTCTGTCTGCTGTTATGTTTAAATCATTTTGTGTGTGAATGCTTACGCTGTCTTGAGCATAGATATCTATTTTACCGTTACTGGTCATTTCTATCCATGTAGAACCTTTTGCATTTCCTATATAGATAAGATCTTCAGAATTATGCATAAGAATTTGATGCCCTGTTCTAGTTCTAAGTCTAACTAGATCATTATGAGGTAGTGTAGGATCGCCGCCTGTTTCACCGGCTTCAATATTAGCATATTCAGGAGGTGTTGTACTTGGATGTCCTTTTCTTATTAGATAGGCATCACCGTCATCCATTACAAATGTGCTGCCACCTAAACGGTTGAATGCAATATTACTTTTTTCGTCTGTTTCACCATAGGTTCCTCTAGGCGAACCTGGGCGTCTATCTTGCGGGCCTGGAGTAGATATACCAAATACTTGGCTAGGTACTTCTCGTCTAGCACTAGAAGTAGTAGTTCCTCTGGTATGATCTCCTAGTAATCCTTGCGTCTGAAGATAACTAGTCGCAAGAGTGTTTGTAGGTTTTATAAATTTAGTTGCATCGCGGCCTGCGCCACTTTCTGAACGCTTGTTATATTCGCCTACTGGATAAGGACTCGATGTAGAAGTATCATTGTAAGATGTGCTAGCCATTCCAGGAGTCATAAAATTCATATATTCATCTTGTACACATCCTATCCAGTAACCTTCTGCACTATTTCCTTCTGCAAATATTACCAAAACTTTAGTTCCTGGATCTGGTGGTATAGCCCAAAATCCATAAGATTTTTGTGTAAAGTCATATCCTGGATTATTGCCCGAATCTCTAAAAGGAGTTACACCATAAAAAGGACTAAGGTACTTAACAGGTACAATCTGTCCTGTCTTTTCTACACTGTTACCTGCATTTGTACGCTTGAGGAGTTCTACTTCAAGACCGCCCATGTATTTAGGATCTAGATGATTTACAACAACTGCAAGATACGGACCAACGCCAGTACCTCCTTCTTCGTTATTGCCTGCACTTCTACTTAATTCTGCCATTTTATCCTCTTAATCCATCGCCTTGATCGCCGCTGGCTGTAGCGCCAGAACCACCAGTATTAGTAGTTCCTGATGCTCCTCCTGTGCCGCCTTCGCTAGACCCACTGCTTCCAGCAGGAGTACTATTGTTAGGTGATATAGCTGCTTCTCCATCTGCAGGTACAACCGCAGCATTGCCGCCCGGAACACCTTCTACTTTGATGTCTATTTCTTGGTTAGGTCTACGCAACATCTGTAATTCTTGTGTAAATTTTCCTTGTTGGAAATAGCTAGTACACTGTGTAACATTATACAGTCCACTGAATTGGCCTACAGGAACAAACCCGCCTCCTGGAAATCTCATATAACCATCATCACCAATATCAATAGGTGTTCTAAAATTAACAAGTATATCTACTTCGCCATTTTGGTAATCCATAGCACCATCTGAATTTATATTCATTAAGAAAGACTCTTGTGCATGATAATTTCCGATGCCACTATCCATTAGATAGTACGGATCGCCCCAAATAGTCATTTGCATCACTGCAAGGTCTGTTTCACTGTTTACAATAGCATCATTAAAATCACGTGCAATTCTTGTTTCTGGATGCTCTTGGGCGCCGCCGCCGCTGTTACCTGAACTAGTTTCAGAAACATTTCTAGTTTGTCTTGATCCGCTTGAACTAATTGTATCGCCAGAACCTTCATTTGCTTGATATACTGTATCTGGATTTCCTGCGGTCAATTGATTTGTAGGACCTTGCACACTGTCTGCACTTAGCTGTCCATAATCTGCACCTAGTGCTGTAAAAAATGCTGCTTGAATGTCAATGTCAAATTCAATTACATCTTTGTTTTCACCCGTGTAATAATAATTGTATTCTTTTACTGCTTGTCTTGTAAGGTTTGATATTCCTGGTGTAGGTCTAGAAGGAGACATAAATCTACTGGCATTAACTTTGTATGGCATAATTCTATAAACATAAACTTTTGGTACATCACCAGATCTATCAACCTGTGTACTGTCTGTAACATTGAATACATCTACTTCTATTTTAAACCAATTCATCATGCCGTTAGCATCTGGTTCTTCGGTTGCAATCTTTCTGCCATATTCGCTTACAAGGATAATTTCTTCTATTATCTCTTGTATCCTAGAACCGCTACCAAAGGTAAGTGTTCTTCCTTCGTCACTAATTGTAACGTTTCCTCTCCTAAACACACCGGGCTGGCCTTCAACTTCGCTAAGTCTAGGTCTACCAAATGGTTGTTCGCCGCCATCAAGGAAACTTTGCACAATTCGCGAAGTGCCTATTTCATTCATGTTTTCTTCATCTTCGGCATATTCGCGAATAGATTCGCCAATATTAGATCTTTTTACAACTATTCCTAACAGCTGGCTAAGGTATGCATCAAAGTCTGCAGGCATGGTGCCATTTTGTATACCTGTTATACTTTCGTAGATCTGTTGTTTTCTTTCTTCTGATAATTCGCGCTGATTTGGATTAGATTCGTCGCCGCCTGCGCTCTGATCAGTAGCACCTTCGTCATCTTCTTGTTCTGCTCCTCCAGCAACTAATTGTGTAGCAGACACACGACTTTTAGGAAATACAAAAAGATACTGATCTGCTGTAGACGTTTGCCCTGCTTCTTCACCTTCTAACAGCCTTGTGTTAATAATAGTAGATAGGCTCGATCCGCCGGTTTGTAGCAGTTCAGAAACACTTCTTCCTATGAGACTAGTATCTGTCTGAGTGCTTTGTATTTCATCTGCAAAACCTTGTTCGTGCCAGGGTATAGCCTGCACTTCGTATTCTGATCCTGCTTCTGTAACTTTGAAAGTAACGTTAACAAGACTTAGCGCAAAAACTCGTCTGCTCATAGGAACATAACCTGGGTTGCCGTTGTCGTCCCAACCTTTAAAATCTATGCTTAAACTAAAAGGAGCTCTTAGATAATTTTTGTGTCCTGCTCTTAGTGCAGCTCTTTGTAATGTTTGTAAAAACTGCCCCATGCTGTAAGGTTCGATTACTTTGAAAGTAAAAGAAAATGCATTGGTGTGTCTAGTTCTAGGATTGGCTACAACAAGAGAATCTATTTGTACATCTTCGATATAGTATTCTACTCTGCCTGGACGCTCGTAGGGTGTAGTAACTTTTCTTGCGCCCGCGCCGCCGCCGCTTTTAGCAATGATTACAAAAGGATCTCTGCGTCTATATGTTAACTCAGGAAAATTAATTTCTAGGTTATTAAGACATCCTAATGTAAACAGATAATTGTATGACGCAAAACCTTCCAGTTGGTTTTTGTAGGGCGGCAGGCCTAATCCGCCAAATATGTTAGATAAAAAACCGCCTGTTAGGCTGGTAAGAGCTCCTGGTAGAGCATTAGCAACAGACTGCAAAGGATTCATTGCAGTAGATACAAGATCTTGAGCAGCACCTTCTACTGCACTGGCTACACCGTCAATAGCAATGTTTGCAGATTGTCTGAGATCTTGTGCAGCATTAGTTACGACATCGTCTACACTTCTGCCTAGTCTTTCTGCTCTTTGTCTAATGTTCTGTGGAAGTAGGGCCATTTTAAATTCCTAACATTTTGGTTAGGGCATCTCCTTTGGGTAGATATATTTGAAGACCGGCTTCAAAATCGTAAATTGGATCTTTCAATACATCCATATTTCTCTGTGAAAACACCCACCAAAGTTTTTCTGATCCATACAAGTCATAAGCCAAAAGATCTGGACGATGAGTATATTGAACTTCTATTGTATATAAGATATCATCAGTCTCTGCAGGTACAGGTCTGATTTTTAGTATATCAAGATACTGTCCGTTTTGGATTTTGGTCTTGAACCAAGGACTTGTTGCATCATATGCTGCCATTAGATAAATCCTTTGCCGTTAATAACATAATCACCTCTAACAAACGAATCTAAA
>Ga0102945_1000375_pt1 | contig 13747 bp, 15 predicted proteins | sample SalPonred_H2O_MG_FD_78207 | JGI IMG/M metagenome (GOLD analysis project Ga0102945, IMG submission 78207) | Salt pond water microbial communities from South San Francisco under conditions of wetland restoration - Salt Pond MetaG R2_restored_H2O_MG ...
AGCAGTGTTGTATTGCTTCTCAAGTTGTTTAGATAATAAGCAAAAGTTGCTGTAAGTTCAATAGCACTTTGCCCACGTATGCTTTCTAGTATTTCAATTGCAGGAGAACCAGTGGTTTCACTGATTCTAAATAAATTAAGTGTTAGATTTTTTGCTGCTTGATTATCATCAAACATTGTTTTGAAGTAACTAAGCACAACATCATAAAGATTGCTGTCAACTTCGACTTCAAAATCATAAAATCTGTCAAAAATATAGGTGGTACGATCCTGTCCAGGGTTGCTATAATTTACCGAACTCATGTCCAGGTACCTCCATCTACATTTCGTTTGCCTTGTGCTGGGCCTTGTGGCTGTTCATCTATCAATCTTGGTGTATTAACAACGCCTGCACCGGTACTAGGAGTTGTTGGTCCTGTATTATTAGGAATAAACACACTGTCTGCTTTGTTAATTATGGCTTCAGTGGCACTTGGCCCTTTATTTCTAATCACATCTTTAAGAACTTGGTTGGCTTCATCTGCCACAATACTTCTTAAATTTGGATTTTTGAGCATATCTTTGATACCGCCGCCTGCTCTAACAGCACCTAGTATGTTCTTTAAACTTGGATCTGTAATAGCACCTACGATAGTTTGTGCTCCGTCAACTATACCGCCCGGGCCAAGCACACTACCTGCACCGCCTCCGCGAGCTAATGGGCTTTTCACTGTGTCGTAGTGCGTAGGATCTGCAAATCCCTTCACAATACTATCAGGTCTAGGATTATCCACGTGGTCGTTTAGATTGCCGCTAAAGTATTTGACAGTCTCGTACTGCACAGTCATTGAGTGTTCCATTGTGCCGTTACCTTCACTGTAGTCGTGTGTGTCGTGTTTCCAGTCACTGATAATAGGATTTATTAAAGTATACTGACTAAACTTGTGTTGATTAAAACTGTAGATACTTATATCTTGGAAAAATCTTGGTTTACCGCCTCCTGGAACAGCACCGTTTTCGTCAAGATAACTTTCTCCTACATACCCCCAATCATTTTTTTCTCTGTAAGCAATATATGTATCGCGACCGTTATAGTCTACTCTTGATGGCGTGAGGCCTCCTGCTTCACCAGTAGGACCAATCGGAACATTTTCATATTTGTAACTTGGATCTTTATAGTAGTAACTAAAATAATTGTACCACATGTTGTTGATCAAATTACTGCCGTCGTCGTGAAAACGCAACGACACAGGTTGATAGTTTACTTTTGTCTGGACTAATCTTTTTCTGTTGTACTGATTAAGTGTGTCGACTTCAAACTGATAGCTTGGAAGATCTACGGTTTTTACCAACAAACCTATTTCATTTTGAGTAGTCCCTGGTGGAAATAAATCTTTTACACCAGGGATAGATCTGTTTATGGTAAACCTAACATAGAAAAGAAACTTATACTTGGGCGCCAGCTCATAACCGTTCGCACGGAAAGTTTTGCTGGCGTGAGTAAAGTCCTTTAGATAGTCGTTTCCAAAGAACCCTTTAAGGAAATCACTTCCAAAGGACATAGGAGATTAGCCTGTTACTACTTCGCCTACAGTTCTACCTACAGTAGCACCAAGTCCGTCACCAATAGGTGTCTGAATAGCGTTGTCAAATCTCAAACTCATCTGAATTGTAGCAGGTTCGCTTGCACTATAATCAAGGTTTCCGTAGTCAACACTAGAAATGTAGCAACCATATAATTCCCAAGTTTCTAGTACAGTAGGGGTGCTTGCGCCGTTACCGCCGTCTAATACTTCGCAACGAGTAAGGAATTTGTAATCAATACCACTTGCAGCACTTGCCATTTCAACAAAGTCCATTTGCTTTTGAAGTTGTTCGCCGACTAGTTTGGCAACTTGTCCGCCAGCATCGTCACGGAAGTTTACTGTGACTGCCTGCCACTCGTGCTTGCCAGCAAGATAGATTCTGCTGTTGTAAATTGGAATTTCCATTTCCTGGAAACTCAAGTTTGGACGTGTGAAATCCATAACTTGCTTGGTTAATTCTGTTCTAGGTGTACTTACACCTAAGTTTTCAAATACCACTCTAAAGCGATACTTTAGTTTTGGCATCAACAGACCTTGGGTTGGATTACTTTGATCACTTGCCAAAGGCACTGTCATTCTAGTTAATGATGATACTGCCATCTTTCTCTCCTATGTTAGTATTATTTATCATAAATGCAACCATAAAAAAACAGGGCCGAAGCCCTGTTTTCTAGTCTTAAAGTGCTTTAAACTGCACTTGAGCTTGCTACGTTGCCAGCTGCAATTTCGCCTGTGTTCTTGATTCTTACAGGAATGTAGATAAATTCTACAGCTCTTACAGGTTCAATTGCAATATCAACATACAGTTCGTTTCTATCGATTCGAGCTGGTGTGTTGTTGCTTTCGTCACAAACTACCAGGTAGTCGTAAATACCGCGCTTGGCAACCAAATCATTCATCAAGCCTTCTACAGCATTTTTTACTTCATCGCGTGTGATTTGATCATTTGGTTCAAAAATAAATCCTTTACCAATTGTTTCAAGTCTGTTACGAACAAATGCTACAAGTCTTGATACGTTGATTCTATCAAGAGCACTTGGTGTTCCTGATTCAGTCTTGTTACCGTAGTTGACAATACCTGTACCTGGGATAAACGTTATTGGGTTGATACTGTTTTCATAAAGTGTATCACGCAGTCCTTGACGTACAGCAGTTGGAACAAACTCACCTGTTGTGCCATTAACATAACCAATTGCAGTAGCATTGTCTACTACACCGCGTCTTGTACCAGCTGGTGCCAACCAAGGGAAGCTCACATCGTCACTGCGCACAATGGTACGAAGCATCATGTGACTTGGCGGAACTACAACTGTATTACCACTTAGATCAGTTGTCTGACCGCTTGGATAGAATGTAGCTAGATACGGATCGCTTGTGGTTAATCCATCTTCGTCGTCAGTGCCGACACCATTAGCATTGGTTGCCCAATCGATAATTTCGTTGCCGGTTGCCTCTAATCTTATTGGAGTATCACCAATCACAAACGCTGTGTTATTGCGCTCATTGTTCAGTGCTACCATGTTTGTAATAAGTTCTGGATATCCTGGAGCAGCAATCAAGTTAAACACACGCTGTTCTTCACGAATATCTGTGTTTGCATCAATGCCTGCTCTCATTGCACTTACAATTATCTGACGCTGTGACTTGCGTCCCATGTATGGAGTACCATTGTTCTTGTTGCTGTTTGCTGTTACCCAAGCATCTTTTACTGTTGGCAAACTGTCATCTGGATAATCAGTTGCATTAAAGTAATCAACTTGATATTCTTTTACATTGAATCCACTGCGTCGTAGGTTAAAACCTAGCATACCAGCTGGATAAAGTGTTGCACTTGGTGCATCAATGTCAAGATAGTTGCTTGTAAGCAAACTGGTGATTGTTGGAATATCGTCTGTGATTGGATCTACAGTGCCTGCTGTTCCCCAACGGAAGTCTGCAAACAACACACCATCAGTTGTAGTTTGGTCAGTGTTATCAATCAAAACCCACTGATCAACACTGTTTACACTTTCCCAACGATAAATTACAGGCCAGTTTTCTAAATCACTGCTGTCAATCCACAAATCACCATACACTAGAGCACTTTCTGCAGTGTCGTTTTGTGTGGTAGGTGCAGTTGCAGCAATAATTGGCCCTGTTGCATTAGTTTGACTTAGATCAAAACCACGAGCATCGTTGGTCACAGTTTGATAGCCTTTCCAGTTAGTACCATCGTGAATCATAATGTCAATTTGATCAGTAGCACTGTAGTACCAATAGGTTCCTTCTGCTGGATCTGTGCTCGGTGCAGTGCCGCTTGCTGTGTAACTGTCTGTTCCGCCTAGTTCATACCAGTTACTTAGAATCAAATCACTGTCGTTACCTGCTCTTACTCCGTCTATTGCTGATGTTATACCAGCATCTGCAACAGGGGTACCACTGGTGTCTTTAAGTACAATTACACCGCCTAGTGTATGCTGAATGTTTACAGCACCTGTGCTAGTTACGCTTGCTGTTGTGTTAGCAACATTGGCTGCTGTAAATGCTTCAACAAAATCAGCCGCTGTTGTACCGCCTAGTGTAGCAGTAACCGCACTTGTAAGTGTTGTGCTGTTGGCAGCACTGGCTTGAATTGTAAATGTTTCTGTACTGGTAAATGTCGGTGATGTTTCGGTACCAGTAATACTGGTTGCACCAGTTGCTAAACGCTCAAACAGTTTGATTGTAAATGTATCGTTTTCGTTTACATCGTACTGTGCATAAGTTGCTTCAGCTGCAATGTTAGACCCACCTAATGGATCAAGTTCCTTATTTGCGCTTTGATCGTTTTCATAGATCGGGCAACTTTGCGAAACAAATGTACCTGTTGCAGTGTCCCACAAACTTACACTTAAACTTGCACCTAGGTTAACACTTGTTGTTTTACCCCAAATACTACCAGTTGGATGCGGTTCGCTGTCTGTGCTTCTCCACTGCGGATTTGTGTAATGCGGGCTTTGTTGTACAAGTGGTGCATAGTAAATTCTAGGTGTGATACCCACGTCGGTCAGAATTGTACCTGTGCCGGCAGCAATATCAACAATACCATTACCATCAGAAGTTGAACCATCGTTGGTTGCACTGCTGTCAATGTAGATGTTTAACTTTCCATCAACTGCTTTTGCAACCACACCCGTAACAGATGAATCGTTGATATCAATGGCCATTTGGGCAACTGTAGTTCCAGTTGCTGTAATTTCAGTGTCATTTAAGAAAATACTGTGACCAATTGTAATACTAGGACTTGTTTCAGTGCCAGTCACTGCAGGCCATGAATATTTCCAGTTATCGCTACCAACCAATACCCAAGTATTAGCTGCTACCTGTTCTGTGTCTCCTGCTGTTGCTGTTGTTGTTAAACCAGGTGACTTGTAGTACAGTGGATTATTAGCATTTGTTGCTACAATAGCATAGTCGCCAATGTTACCAATACTGGTTTTTGGTATGCCACCTGATAAATCAGTTGTAGCTGTAATAACAGTAGGTACCTTGTTTGTGAATGCGTTTGTTGTTGAACTCCATTCAAAGATACCCCAAAGTGTGCTATCTGTATCTAACCACCATGTGCCTGTAAGTGGGTTGCCTGTTGGTCTAGTCAAACTAGCTGTAAGTTCGCTAAGATCAATGTCTACACGCTGAACATATGCCCTGTTACTGACGCCAAGGACGCTATAAGCGGCAAGCAAACCGTATTCGTTAAGCTCATAACCGTTAATAGCATTACCTGCTGTGGTGCTGTAGAAAAATGGATTTCCAAAAGTAGCCGCTAAATCACGTTGACTTGTAATCAAGTAAACTTCGTTAGCATTGGCTGCTGTAGTACCGGCTGCTACGCCAGTACCGCTTCCGCTGATCTTGTTCTCTGCTGTTGCAATCAAGATGTACGGAACTGAATTTGTTGCTGATGGTAGATAGTTACTTTCATCAATGATGCTAACTTCTACGCCTGGTGATACTAGTGCCATATCTTTGTTTTCCTTTAAAAACTTGTTAATGATATTTATCGGATAACACCAAAACTGCCCTATATGACTGCCCTTTGCAAAGGTTTATGTAAATAAAGCTATGATTAGACCAGTATGTAATGTATGTAACAAGAGCTATTGTGCTGTTAACTATCGCAAAGAAGGTAAAGCACACTACAGAAGTAAGTGCGACAGTTGTATTCGCAAAGGTAGGAAACAAAAACCTAGTGTACCAAAATGGAGTAGGCAAGGTTACAAGAAAAAACTAGTTTGCGATCGATGCGGATTCAGAGCAAGGTATGCTGGACAAACCATAGTGTATTATGTAGACGGAGATTTAAACAACTGCAATTTAAACAACCTTAAAACCGTGTGTTTAAATTGCAGTGTGGAAGTTATGAAGTTAGAGTTGCCCTGGAAGGTAGGCGATTTAACTGAAGATTAACGACCTTCTCGATCGTGAATGTAAAGTTCAATAAGAGCATAGTGAAGAACTTTTAACAGGTCTTTGCGATTGTAGCCATCTTTTTTGCCATAACGCTGAGCATACTTCATTACATTGCCAATGCAAAATCCATCTCCATGGCCGGCATCAATGATAAACTCTGTGGCTTGAAACTTGTTTAAACTATAATGTTCGCCGTAGGTAGCATCAATGTATTCTTTGAGTTCAGCAATTAGCTCGCCTTCATTGTATTTGTAATCAATCTGCTTCATTTGATTTTTGTTACTCCAAGATGTTTAAATGTTTTTTGTAGTTTAAGAATTTGTTGTTGGCAGTCGTCGAGAGCGTGGTGGCTCGCTGGTCCGCGATCAAGATCGGGATACAAACTATAAACAGTTCTTGCATCACGCACTTTGTAATATTTCCAAGGCAAATTCATTCCATAACTCTTATAAGCATGTTCAATGATATTCATATCAAAAGTAGGACCGTTGGCCCATATAAAATTGCTGTTCCAAATGATTGGATGCATTTCTTCAAGTGCTTGTTTTAGTGGTATACGATCTTCTTCAGCAAATGCTTCTTCTCGTACTTCATCGCTTTGACTTGCCCACCAAGCTAGTGTGCCATCTTCGATATTTCTATCAGGTTGACTCTCAGTGTCTATTCGCGCATAGTAATGATTATTGTACCAACCATCTGCAAACGGATCAAAAGTTTGCATTGCTATTGTAAGAATACAAGCATCAGGACCTGTGCCAATTGTTTCTATGTCTATCATCAAATCTGCCATGCCATTATAATAGCAAACTAGATAGTATAGGTCAATCTTTATTTGAGTTTTTTAGGCTTTTGCGGTTTTTTGGTACTTTTGCTTACCATTCTTGCTACTTTACCGCTAGCAGTTTTTTTAGGTTTTGTTAACGCATTTAGTCTAGCAAGGATTTTGCTAGCAGGATTTACACGTTTTGTTTTCTTTGCTTTACGAGCTGCTCTTACTTTTGTGGTAGCTCGTGTGCGTTTCATTTGTGCGGCTTTTGCTAGATCCTTGGGAGCAGCACAAGCACTTGGATCAGGAACAATGCGTCCTGCCTTGGGTCCACTGGCACAACGATACTTGAGTTTGAGCTTGTCGCCACTGCGGCTCCAGATCATTTTGTGTTCTGCTAGATCTTCTTCTAGCTCAATTGAATCCACAAACTCTGATAAACGCATTATCCAATCACCCAAGTAAGTGGCTGTGAGCCGTCAACATAGTTCTTAAGTTCTTCAATCTTGCTATCCATAATCTGCTGACCTTCGGCTTTCATTGCCGACCCATTTAGTGCAGTACCGCCTTGTGGTCCTGCAATGGTAGCAAACTTCTCTCGAGCTTCGCCGATCATCAGTTTGCAGTTGCCAATCATGTAGTCTTTGATCCACTGTGATGTCATTCTGTCCTTAAGAACTTGAATTTCAGGACGTAAATTGTAAGTCCAAAGTAGGAATACTTCCCCTTCTCCTCTTGGATCACGCACAATTTGTAGTTGTTTGGTAGCAGGATTGAACGTATAGTTTACATATCCGCCAAACATTCTGGCTGCTTGTTCTACATACTGAGTATAAAAATCATAACTTGCTAAACCACCTGCATAGTTGTAATTCAACAAGTAAATATTCAGTGTTGCACTGCTAAATGGATCAAAACTGCTTGAATATGGGCCTTGAATGTTACCAATTGTTCTACGGAAGATCTGTCTAACACTTTCAACTTCGTCAGGAAGAGTGTAAACGTTTACGTCTTCTTGGATTTCTAAAAAGTTATAGCTTTCTTCGTACGCATTGGTTGCACGTTGACGGTAAACACCTAGGGCTTTTTGATAAGCCGCTTCGTAGTGCTCAGGATCAAGTTCAAGGTCAATCATACCATCGCCTAGTTGTAGTTTAACATAGTCAATGGTTTGTTGTTTTAGTATTTCAAGTGTAGTTTGTTCGGCCATTTACAAGAGCGTCCTTTCGCTCTTGTATTTACCAGTTCAGTGAGCCTTTAAGATTACTATATGCTCGTTGCCACGTCCGTTGAACTTGACTTCTGTTGCTTTAATATCAGCATAATTCTTACGAGCCGCAGGTTTGCCCACACCTGTGATCAGTTTAAGTTGTTCTGCTGGCTTGCGCAGTGTTTTCATGGTTGTTTTAGCAGTGTCTAGCCCAACAATACTGCTACCTTTAACCGTAAACACCTTGCTGTATTCATCTGCTACAACATGAATCAGCTTGCGAGTCTTGGTGTTGTACAACCATGCTTCGCTAGCTTCAACCAGTTTTGTAGGCAGTTCACTCTTGAGTTTTAGTTCCGCAAACTCTTTGCAGAACTTGAATGTTTTAACCAACTGCGCAGGTGTTTTCTTCTTTATAGCACGTGGCTTGCGGGTTGCTTTCTTTAGCTGTACATAGTTGTCACAGTCTGCTACACCTTGCTCTAAGAACTTAATGAAGTTGCGCACTTGAATCTTGCCAAGGTGTGCATAACCTTCCTTGAGATCTGCATCCTTGCCTTCTTGCACTTCACGCATTTCATCGAGCATGAACTGTAGCGGATTGCGTATAACATCAATGGCCTGTGCAGGTGCTTCATGAATACGCAACTGCTCCATCACTGAAAACTTTTCAGGATTTTTGTATTCACCCGCTACAAAGTCGTCGATTACCTGCTCGACATGGCCGCCAATAACACCGGCTTTTTCACGCATGTAATCTTGCACACTGCGCTGTGGCTTTTTATCTTCCTCTTTAGCAGTTTCTTCTACAGCAGGACGTATTTTGCTTAACACATTATCAATGTTGTCTCTAAGACTTTCGCTAACAGGACGTAGATCACCTGATGTGCCTTCGAGGCTCTTCCAGTATTCAGGATGTTCAGGATGTAAATCAGGCATGCCTTTACGCAAACACACAGCATAGATTACACTTGCACTAAGTCCATCAGCACCAACAGTTTTAATATCGCGGATCTGATCAGCTTTATATCCAATGTCTTTCATCCACGCATACAGGTCTTTAATTAAATCAGAAATCTTGTATGTTTCGTAGTAGTAACGCACAGCCATGTTGCGATAAGAGTGGAACTCTGCTCCGCTCATGTCCAGAGCACCTTCGAAACTGGGATCCAGTTGTGCGCCTTTGGGTTTGCGTGTTGCTTTTTTTGCTACCATGTATCCGCTCCTGTTAGTCAACTTGTATATAGTAAAGCAGTTTTGCAATATGGTCAACCTAAACTTTTTTTAGCCTAAATGCAAAAAAAGGTTGACCTTTGCTGTAGTGATGCTATTATATATGTGTAGGTTAAATAAACGGAGCTAGAAAGATGACCACACTTTTGCAACACATCGAAGCACTTAACGCACAAGCGGACCTGATGATGGAGCAGGAGCCTGGCTTGTGGATGTCGCACTACACTGACGACATGAGCTATTGGGCTGACATGGGTGTCTACACCGTCGAGGACTTCAAGCGTAATCAGCTGATCAATGGCATCTCGGATGCCAGCAAGGACCTTTATGGTTGCCGCTTGCGTCTTGCGTGGGACGAGATGAGCATTGAGGACATGGAGGCCACTTACGATAACATCTGCCGTCAGCTCCAGGAGCAGTTTGAGGAAGAGCAGGCCGCAGAGGCTTGGGAAGCAGAGTGCAAGCGTGGATTGCCAGATGACTGTGAGCCTCTTCCATACGAAGAGTACGCTGACTTGGAGGAAGTGTAATATGAGCAAGTATGATAGTTATTACGCGATGCAAAATGCAAAACGTAAGTTTCAATCTGAAAACCCAAACAAACAATTTGAATATGCAGGTGCAGATGTTCAGGAACGTTACGTTGGTCCAGAAATGGAAAAACGTGGCTACAAAAAATCACGCTATATCGGAGCTGGTGCATGGGAGTGGAGCAAGTTATGAAAGAAGCATTTTTAGACGCAGTTATGATGTTGTGTTGGTTTCAGTTTATACTAATTGTAGCATTTAGATTCTTTCACAACATTCCACATCCTGCATTCTTGCTTGCAACAGCATGTGCCGGCATTGGATTTGTTTTACTAGTACGCCGGGTACGCAAAAGCATTTACGCCTAACTGATTTGGGCGATAAATACAGTTGAGGAATTATAATGCCAAGACTGTCACTTTATCGCCCTAATCGCCAAAACGATTACAAATTTATTGACCGCACCGTTGCCGAAATGTATCAAGTCGGCGGTGTGGATATGTACGTTCACAAATATTTAGGCCCAAAGCCCAGCGGCGATGACAGTTCAAGCGTAAGTGGTGGCACACAAGATGCTACTCAACCTGCATATAGTACAGAAAATCCACTCTTCATTGAAGATTTATTCTTGTTGGAAAACAGAGATCGAAGTTACAGTGAAGACATTTATCAAATGCGTGGTGTGTATAATGCACAGGATATTGACTTTGATCTAAGCCAGTTCGGCTTGTTCTTAAACAACGATACACTGTTTATTACTTTCCACTACAATGCTATGATTGACACAATCGGACGCAAACTAATGAACGGTGATGTACTAGAACTACCAAATTTGAAAGATTATCACCCATTGGACACAGACATTCCAAAGGCACTTCCAAAGTATTATGTGATACAAGACGCAGCATTTGCCAGTGAAGGTTTTAGCCAAACGTGGTTGCCACACTTATGGCGTGTAAAGGCAACACCACTAGTTGGTGCACAGGAATACAACGATATTCTCAGCAAGCCTTTTGCAACAGACAATATCTGGGATCCAGGCAACTATTATCCAAGTGGAAGTATTGTGCTAGATGGTAGCACTTATTATCAGGCATCAACAAACGTAGATCCAGGAGTGGAAATCACAAACACAGCTTACTGGACTGTGTACACACCAAGCACTGAATCTGATTTGCTTACTACCAAAACCAAAGATCTTGAAATCAATGATGCTATCCTAACACAAGCAGAGTTTGAAGTACCTTTCAGTGGGTACGATACCAGCAAGTTTTACATTGTGGCTACCAATGAAGACGGCACTCCGGCAGACCCACACGGTTATACCAGCGACCAAACTGATATCACTGTTGATTCTATAGACTTAGATGTAGATCAACAGCCTGTTTCTCCACAAGGTAACGGTTATACATTAGGTTACTTGACAGGAGATGGGTTAGCACCAAACGGATTGCCAGTGACTCCAGGTATATCCTTTCCAACTAGTCCTGCTGTAGGCGATTACGCATTACGACTAGATTACTTTCCTAACAGACTGTTTCGTTTTGATGGTGCTAGATGGTTGAAAGTAGAAGACAACATACGCACTGACTTAACACCGGGTGCAGACAACGATACATTACGCAGTGATTTTGTTAACAACACCGATACAGTTGCAACCAATGACAGAGGAAATATTCCAAGTAGACAAGGCTTAAGCAACATTCTTAAACCAGAGGCTGACAATTAATGGCACAACAGTTTTTTTACGATGAACAAATAAGAAGATTCTTGCTACAGTTTACAAGAATTTTTAGCAATTTTGAAGTAGAGTACGGCAGAGAAGAAGACGGCAGTTTTGCACTGTATCGTGTGCCAGTGCGCTATGGAGATGCTAGTAGACAAGCACAAACTGTACTACAACAAAACAGTGCAAACAGCATGCCAGCGACTCCATTGATGACTTTTTATGTTACAGGATTAAATTACGCACGAGACCGCATGCAGGAACCTTATTTTGTAGAAAAACGCAACATAAGACAGCGTTTATGGGACGAAGATACTCAATCATACGAAAATACACAAGGTAATGCATTTACCATTGAAAGAATGATGCCTGTGCCTTATAATTTAGAAGTGCAATTAGATATATGGACCAGCAATACTAATCAGAAACTACAGTTGTTAGAGCAAATACTAACACTGTTTAATCCAAGTTTAGAGATACAAAGCACAGATAACTTTTTAGATTGGACCAGTTTAAGTGTTGTAAATCTTGAGAGAACACAATGGAGTAGTAGAAACATACCAGTAGGCACAGAAGATCCTATTGACATATCCAGTATTGGATTTAGTATGCCAATTTGGATTTCTCCGCCTGCTAAGGTTACTAAACTAGGAGTAGTTCAGAAAATTGTTGCTGGAATATTTGATGCACAAGGCGACTACAATGAAGCAATTCTTGACAACGACCTGCTGTTAGGTACACGTCAAAAAATAACTCCTTATGACTACCAAACTTTATTAATTGGCAATCAATTACAGGTGCTCGAAAGGAAAGCAGTAGGAGAAGAGGTAGATAGTATAACTCCTCCAACAAGTCAAGCAAGTAATCTACTATGGCATACTGTTGTAGATTTATATGGCGAACTTCGTAACGGTATTACTCAAGTTAGGCTAACTAACCAATACGACGACAGCGAAATTGTTGGCACTGTTGCCTATCATCCTAGTGATGACAGATTTTTGCTGTTTACAGTAGACGCAGACACTATTCCAACAAACACACTAAGTCCGATAAATGCTATTGTAGATCCACTACGAAAAGGACCCGGATCCGGACTTGATGCAGCCGCAAGTGGCCAAAGATATTTGTTCATCGAAAGCACAGGAACAAACAGTGATGGGGAAGCAGATGCTTGGAAAGGGACAGATGGTTCACCATTGGTTGCTAGTGCAAATGACATTGTTGAATACGACGGTACCCGTTGGAATGTTGTGTTCGATAGCGGTACACCTAGTTCAACACAATATGTTACAAACTTAACAACGAGCATTCAATACCGATGGGCTAGCAATCAATGGCTAAAGAGTTACGAAGGACTTTATCCGGGGGGAGAATGGAGCCTGGTATTATAAATGCTGTAGGCATTTGGTTTTATAGCATTGCTACAGATAAACATCTTTACTTACTAAGAAACGACTCAAAGCATCCAGACACCTGGGGACTAGCTGGTGGTAAGTGTGAAAAAGGCGAAACACTAATGACCACTATCTATAGAGAGTGCACCGAAGAACTTGGTAGCATGCCCGACTATGTTAAACTAGTTCCAATAGAAAAGTTTACCAGTGCAGATAATAAATTTTGTTATCACACTTTCTTTTGTGCTGTAAAAAATGAGTTTATACCAAAACTCAATCACGAACACTTAGGATATAGTTGGGTACAAAGTAGAATCTGGCCAAAACCAATGCATCCAGGATTGTGGTCCACTGTAAACTTACATGATGTTATTCAAAAAATTGAAACACTAAAAGACCAAATAAACTAGTCTTCTGCATCAAAGAAAAACATGTGCCACATTCTTGCGTTTTCTTTGTTGTATCCAAAATATTCTTGTGCAGCGTGTATTTGACCTCCGTCAAACAACACCAGTCTATTAAAAACATTTGCAAACACATCCATTTGCTCATATGGTGTGCCATCAATAAAACAGTTTTGATCAAATGCTTCCATTATTCTTGGATCAGTTTTATGGTAGACTTTTGATGCTTTGTGTCTGTATGTTCCTGTTCCACATTGAACTGGCGCATCAGGATTTAGATAGATCATTCCAGCCCATCGTTGTGCGTCGTTGTGCCATACCAATGGATCTCCTGCTTTGTTCCACTGGAATCTACCATTCATGCCGTAATCTTCCCATTTGGTAATACGGCAATTAAGTATACTTTCAAATTGTTCTTTGATTCCGGGGAATAAAAACTGTTGCACAGTTCTACGTCCTATGTGATATTCATTTTCAACAAATTCTTGTTG
>Ga0102945_1000376_pt1 | contig 13732 bp, 23 predicted proteins | sample SalPonred_H2O_MG_FD_78207 | JGI IMG/M metagenome (GOLD analysis project Ga0102945, IMG submission 78207) | Salt pond water microbial communities from South San Francisco under conditions of wetland restoration - Salt Pond MetaG R2_restored_H2O_MG ...
TGAGAAGCAGCTTTAGGTGCAGTCTTACGTCCTTTATGAGCTGCTTTAAGGTCTTGAGTTCTAGCACTCCTTTGGGAAGGAGTAAGAGACCTTTGAGAAGCAGCTTTAGGTGCAGTCTTACGTTTTTTAATCATTTTTTATTTTCCTTACATTTCTTAAGACCAGTATTCATTTTACCAGTAGACTTAGTAAGACCACCTTTAGCGTAGCCCATAGGTTTCATAGAACCACCTTTAGCCATACCCGGTACCTTACCTTGGTTTTCCATTGCGTAAAAGACTTTCTTACCTTTTTTGTCTCCGTAAGTGTCTTTCATAGACTTCATCATTTTTTTACCAGCTTTATTCATCGGCATAGTTATCTCCTTCACAGTCCCATGCCTGACAGGAAGCTTCTCCACTACAGACAAAATTAAATTTCATACAAGCACCTTGAGTAGCGTCTGCGTCTACAGCTTTAAGTGTAGTTTTACGGTTGTCAAAGTATTCGCAGTTAGTGCACTTTTTAAGCTCTGCCCACTCTTTGTCGATACCCCAAGCTTTAGCAAGTTCATCAGATGTAGCACCATACATCCAATACTCTTCTGCTCGTTTTTTATTCTTTGGGTTGACCTCAGTAACTGGACCAACCATAAGACCCATACTAACTTTCATAGTTTATTCCTTACCACTTGACCTTATCAGCCCAATACGCTGCACTCATTTTACCTTTTTTGATATTTTTAGAGTGTCTAGCTTTAAAACTTGCTCTTTTCTTTTTCATTCTGTCTGATTCACCAGACTTAGGTTTACCTGCAGTCTTGGCTCCTTGTTCACCAAAACGAATCGTTTTTACTCTATCGCCTTCTTTAGCTACAACAACATGAGATTTTTTAGGATGGTCAGGAGTACGTTTAGGTTTATTATACCCAGAGACACCTACTCTAGCTAGTCGAGGGTCTTTTTTACTTTTTTCCGGCATTACGATTCCTTGGAAATGATCTATTCTTTGCTTTAGAGACTACTCTAAGGTTTGACTTACGGTTGTCTCTCGGATTCCCGTTTTTGTGGTCTACATCCTTACCCTTTTTACCTACAGCTCGGTTAGCAGCATTTCTAGCGGCTCTATCTTTTTTTTGCTTAGGTTTAGAGTGGTAACTCTTGTACTCGTCTTTGTAGGACCTTTTATAGTTTTTTCCTGAAGGCATTTTTTATCTTTCTACTAATCTCACCCGGAGAAGGGAGCAACCAACCTAAAACAAGAAGAAGTATGATCCAAGTAGGTACTTCATTTACTACAACAGTCTTAACTGAATCTGCTCTAACTCTATTACTATCCGAAGTTTGATTGATTGTTCTGGCTTGGGGGCGGACTAACTTCTGCTCTGTAACGTTCGACGTGCCAAGACTTTGGATATTGTTCTTCCCTGCTTGGGTATTCGCTGCTACGTTGGGGCCACCCCCCGTCAGCAGACTTAAAGGAGCTAGACTTGAGCAACCCGCCGTTAGGAGAGTACCACTGAAGACCAAAAGCAAGAGCACCGAACGTAAAGATAGGAAACGTAAGAAGTTGTACAATCTCAGGTTCCTTTGTTTCAACCAGATAGACTAACCAGATAAACAACAAGAAAGCTAGTTCTCTTTTGTAAGTCTTCTTGGGTTTATCTACTAGGTCTTGTTGCATTTCGTTCAATCAATTCTCGAATAGCTTTTAAATTCTCATCAATACGAGCCAACATTACAGCTTGACTTTGGACTGTTTGTTCGATAACTTGAATACGAGTTTGTTGACGAATAATTTCTGAACTGTTAGCGTCTACGTCATTGCGAAGAGTAGCGACAAACCAAATAAGTGCCACTGTTTGAGCGACAATAGCAAGAATAAAAGAAATAGGAACACTCTTAGACAAGTGCCATTGCGCATCAGGGTTCATGCCGGGTAACTCTTCCAACTAAGTTGCCAGTGAGGTCCATCTTTAAAAGACCTCCAGTCTCCACCCCATTCGAGGTCGATATTAAGTTCATTAGCTGCTTGCTTCATAGCATCTACGATAGGATAGTACAAAGGCCAATCCCAAGAAAGTGGGTAAGGAACTACATCTACAGCATGTCCAGTAAGATGTCGAGAGTTCATTGTTCGAGAAGCTCCAGAAGCTACCAGTTGTTCTTGACGTTCAAGAGTACGAAGTCCTTCGATGACCATAAAGTCTTGTTTTGTCACTTGAATAGCACGCTTTACAACAGACACAAGGTCTGGGTGAACTCCATCAAGCTTTGAGAGGCTTTTACGAGACAAAATGAACATAAGATACTCCAAGTTTTTTACCTTACTCTTACATTGTACCATAAATTTGAGGCAAAGTCAAGAAGTTTTTTACAAAAAGCGGCATTTTTTTCCTTCTAAAAGATAAGACAAAGAAAAGAATCTAAAGAATACAACACCTTAGTTACTTTTTAATAATTTTCGTAACTTTTTACTTGACAATGACCGAAGTTTATGATACCCTACCATACTTTAAGTATGTACTATAAGTATGAACTTAAAGATTGGACTAAGAGTAGTACTATACTTTAAGTATGAACTAAGAGTACTACTTAACTTAAAGTATGAAGCTTAAAGTATAGTAGTACTTATAGTAGTAATATACTTAGAGTATGAAACTTTAAGTATGTACTTTAAGGATGGGCCCCCCGTGCCCTACTTTCAAGTACTAGATCATAGGTTTTTTACTTTTATTTACTTCTTCTCTAGGGCAACACCTTCCTATGGGTATAATTTCGATTCTGAAAGGGCAAAAAGCCTCATATAGGGGCCTCTAAGACTTTTCCGGGGGTACCCTACCTGAACGAAGTTAGAGGGCCTTAAAACAGCCTCTGAGAGCCTATAAACATTTTGAGGTATAATACTACCTCTTATTGCTGTGGGTGTTACATTATAACACTTTAGGCTTAACAACTCCAAAGTGGTTAACACCTTAAATTTTACCCCCCGCTGTCAAAGGGTGTATATAACGTACAGAGGCACCCCCCGTGGCCCTTGCCCCGTTGACTCTAAGCGATTCGACCCCCTTGAATACCTATTTTCTACCATAGATTGTTTGTCTCTCTAGCTAACATACTGAAAACATTGTGTTTCTACTATAATAGGGAATTAACACTGACCTACTATACGCAACCATAGGGTGATTATTTGAGAGTGATTCTTAGTCGCGGGAGGCATGTATACTTTAGGGTTTCACTTAGGTAAATACTACTGGCCTATCCCATGGATACCCTAGGGTTTCACTTAGGTAAATACTACTGACCTATCCCCCGGTATTACCTACAGTTGATTGTCACTCACCTTAGAGTTGTCTTTCAAAACGTATACGGAACGCGCGCGCGTATAGTCAGCTTTAGGTAGAAACAAATCACCTGATTCGCAACCATAGGTAGACTAAGGGCCTTATACAACTTAAAGACGAATAAGAAAATTCTAAGCCATTGAAAACAAACAAATTCTTTTTCACACAAAGCTGATTTTGTCTGTATATTGGTTCTCACGTTGTTACTGGTTCCCCGGGTTTTCAGGGGATACTGTCCGGGCCTAGGCTAGGTATCCGTCTTTGACGGGTAGTACCTGCCGACCAGCTGCGGGATTGAGAGATAGCTATGCCCTTGGGTGTAGTGTGTGGCTTAGACTGTCTGTGGTGCTGTGGTGGCGCCTAATCAGATAGTGACGTAAGGCCAGTGGTCTGCTACTATGCTTTTGCGTAGGGGTCTGGTGTTCAAGCGCCGTGGATCACTTTTGTCGTAAGACAATGGGCACAGCCTATGGTTGTGCTTGGGGTCGGACAGTCTAGCTATGTCTTGCGCTTTGACGCCTCGTGTCATTGTCGTGGCATTGTCATTCGTGTGGTCTAACCATGCAATGCGTGCTTCGCGTCTGATAAGAGTGCCGTTCTAGTGTGATGCAATAGCCTTGTGCCTTACACGCCTATTTAGACAATAGGATAACCGTGCGTGTGACGGTTGCTGAAACCTGCACCTATTGTCTGTAAACTCCCCTTCGATACTTGATGCTACCCGACTATCCTGAGCCAACTCAGGCCATACATGTATGCGGTTCGTGTGGTGTCCAGTCACTCGACGGGTGTAGTTTGCACTGTGCATCCTGTGGGTGCATGGTGTTTGACTACACTCGAATGGGAGCACTACCAATGTCCAAACTTTCCTACACCTATACCATGTCTGCTGACCAGATTGACAAGGCGGTTCCTGCGCTTAAGAAGCGTGATGCCTCGCTGAACACTGATTGGCACAAGACGTGTGTATCTGTTCTTCACAATTGGGCCACCTCTGGCGCTGCGAATGTGGCTGCAAAAAAAGCGACTACGATTGTGCAAGCCTCTGGCTACCGCAATCAGTCCATCGTCAAGTGGTTCGCTCATCACGCTGGCTTTGAGTGGGATGGCAAGAAGTTCGCCTATACCCGCACCAAGCTTGCGAATGGTGATGAGGATGCACCTACGGTTTTCCAGAATGCAAAGGCTGAGCCTTTCTGGAAGCTCGATCCTCCCAAGTCTGTGAAGCCTGTCAAGCTTCTGGATGAACTGGAACGTGTTCTCACTCGTGCAAAGAAACGCATGGGTGAGAGCGAAGAAAAGCGTAGTGACGAAGATGCTATCAAGCCTGAGCATGTGCACAAGCTCGAAGTTCTTCTGGATGAGCTTTCCACCTAACAAGTGACCACCGTATGAGCATCCCATGCGATACACATGGGGTGTTCTATCGTGTTCATTTCCCCACGTAGCTCAATTGTATACCAGACTATGCCTGACAGCATGGCAGTTTGCACACAAGAGTTGGCATTTGTCTAACTCTTGTGTTACTTTGTCCCACGACTTCAAACGAAGTTTACTCCATACGAAACTTTTTTCTTCAGGATTTATGTGGTGGAATTGCATTGCTGGGTATGGAAAAGATTGATTACAGTCGTAACACTTGTTCCCAAGGTATTCAATTGCTTCCTTTTTACGATTGATCCAACGTGTCTGACAATACTCGTTGAAGCAACTCTTACAAAGAGAGCTACCTTTTTTTCTGTCAGACTGTGAGTAAAAATCGGTCAATGGTTTTTTTGTGTTACATCTTGTGCAAATTTTCATGTTTGATCCCTTTGGTCCTATGGTGTAATGGATAACATACGCGTCTTCTAAACGCTTGATTCTGGTTCGAATCCAGATAGGACTACCAAGCCCCATAGTAACATTATAACACAATTCGGATAGAATGTCAACTTCTAATCCGTAGGTTGTAGGTTCGAATCCTACCGTGGGGACCAATTCAACTGAATGAAAGGATGTGAAGTATGGAACCTGCTGTCTTTGTGTCTGCTCATGGTGCCAAGCGTATCATGGGGCGTGTCCCTTGGTTCAAGGGGCGTAGTATTAAGGCTGTCCCTGTCTTCAAGCGTGGGGCAATCAAGGGATACAAGGTGTTGCTGAATGGCAAGCCATTGAATGAACGTGCGGTTGAAATACTGCAAACTAAAGGAGTATGAACAATGAAGTATGATATAATCTATGAGCATGGAGAAGTTCTGTCTGAACGTGTGGCGATGGAACAAGCCTCTCGTGCTGGCCTCTTGAAGCATGGGGTAACTCTCTGGCCTGTCTCTCTGTGAGGCTGTCTGCAGCCCCTCTAGTCTCTTCTCTGGTGGTCACCTACCTGAATGATGCTAGACGGGCTGTAGCCATGCTTACAGAACCTCTGTGAGTGTCTTACACATAGATGAAAGGACTAACTATGTTGGAGACAGTGATCTTCTCTATCGACAACTCTCATGATGTACATCAACAGGCCAAGTTCCTGCGTTACATCGACACCCTTCGAGTGATGGGCAAGCTGCGTGGTATGTTTGCTCTGTGTATTGGCTCTTACAAGGGTGACATGGAACGTAGCTACATGATGTTGGCTATGGACTACGAGAAACATATTCCTAAGTCTGGATACGTGGACAACCAAGAGTCTATCCTTCGGGTGCCGGGGGATGTTCGTCAACCTTGTTGCCTTGAATACCTTGACGGTAGTAACTCTGTTCTTTTGTCTTCCATGAAACGTATCCATTCAGATGAGATACACCTGTATGATGGTTGGACCTACGTAGAGAAGACAGGTGCTTACTACGTTTGCTGAAAGGAGACTACTATGGAAGTGAATGGATACAAGATCAAAACGGGTGCCGACCTTCGGGATGCCAACCTTCGGGGTGCCGACCTTCAGGGTGCCAACCTTCAGGGTGCCAACCTTCGGGGTGCCTACCTTCAGGGTGCCAACCTTCAGGGTGCCAACCTTCGGGGTGCCTACCTTCGGGGTGCCAACCTTCAGGGTGCCAACCTTCGGGGTGCCTACCTTCTGAGTGCCGACCTTCGGGGTGCCAACCTTCGGGGTGCCAACCTTCGGGATGCCTACCTTCGGGATGCCTACCTTCAGCGTGCCAACCTTCTGAGTGCCGACCTTCGGGGTGCCAAGTTACCTCACTTTCAGATATGTCCCGAAGAAGGTTCCTTTGTGGCTTACAAGAAAGTTGACACAGGTGTTATCAAACTTGAGATTCCTTCTAAAGCAAAGAGAACGAGCTCTCTCATAGGCCGTAAGTGCAGGGCTGAGTATGTAAGAGTACTTGAAGGATCAGGTAGGAGTGGTCGTGGTGGCGACTACAAAGAAGGTGAGATTGTATACCCTGACTCCTACGATGACGACATTCGAGTAGAGTGTACTAACGGTATCCACTTTTTTATGACTCGTAAAGAAGCTGAAGAGTATTGACAAGACACCAAATCCGTGGTATAATATCCTTAGAAAGCCAGAGGTATGTAGGAGATTATACTCATGAGACTTTGCACTAAATGTGGCTTAGAACAACCATACTCTGAATTCTACAAGAGGTCTAACGGATACTACCAATCTGGTTGTAGAACTTGTAGAAAAAAGATTGGAGCCAGAAGGTACTCTGAACATAAAGAAGAGATGTTGGGGTACACCAAAGAGTGGTACGAAAAAAACCCAGAGGCTAGAAAAAACCACAAGGAAGCTCACCAAGAAAGAAATCCTCAGTATAACAAAGAGTATATGAAAGAGTATATGAAGCGTGACTACGCTAAGAAAGCGAGAAATAAACGAAGGAGGGAGTACCGAAAACTTTACCCTGAAAAAACTAGACATAGTGAGAGAGTAGGAGAAACTAGAAGAAGAGCAGCACACAGAAGAGCTGTACCTTCTTGGCTGTCTGAAGAGCAGAAAGATTATATCTCTAAACTCTATAGATTCAGACGAAATGTTTCAGGAGTAGTAGGCAGAGAATACCATGTGGACCATATTATTCCTTTAAGGGGTAAAAATATCTGTGGTCTACACGTCCCGTGGAACTTAAAAATTATACCTGCAAAAGAAAACCTAGTAAAAGGAAATTCTTGGAGCTAGACAAAAGATAGTTTCAAGATCATCACTCACTTCCAAAGGGGATGGACTTAAAGAGTCTGTCCCTTTTTGTCTTACGTTAAAGACTACACCTTAGACGATGATACGAAGGAGTAAAACTAATGCACCTTTATCTTATCCGTGGACTTCCGGGTTCTGGTAAGTCTACTCTGTCTAACTCTCTTCTTGAAGCCGGTCTTGTAGATCATGTGTTTGAAGCTGACATGTACATGGTAGATGAAGGAGGAAACTACAGTTTTGATCCTTCTCGTTTGAAAGAATGTCATGGTACATGTTTTGAAAAGACCTCAGTAGTTCTTTCTTCTGGTAAAAATGTGGCTGTGTCTAACACCTTTGTTAAGTTGTGGGAATTGGATAAGTACGAGGATATGGCAAAGTCTCTCGGAGCTAAAGTTACTATTCTTAGGTGTGAGAAAAACTTTGGCAATGTTCACAATGTTCCTCACGAAGTCGTGGCTAGGATGTACCATACTTTTGAGGACTACTAAAGGAGGACTACACATGAAGAACTTTCTTCTGGATTCACTTGGGTTGGCCTGTCTTGTGGCTGGTCTATACTTCCTTATTTGGATTCTTTACGGACTAGGAGTGGTGCAATGAACCTATTCGCTTTCGACAATGACCCTTGGACTAGTGCCTTGTGGTTGGACGATATCCGCAAGAACAAGATGTGTCTCGAGGCCGCACAGATGCTGTCTACTGCTGTCAGGTTCAACGATCCCTTTACTGATCTACCAGTGTACAAGTCTGCTTACGTCTCTCACCCTTGCACTAAATGGGTACGAGCTAGTCGTGGTAACTTTCGCTGGTGTCTTTCTTGGATGGATGCCTTGGGTAAGCAAAAGGGTGGTAGGCACAAGTCTTTGTCCCTTCTTCCTCACTTTCAAGAGTATCTTTCTGATGGTAGCTTTAGGTCTGATGATAAGACACCTTTTGCTAACTGTGCTCGTAACCTTGAGCGTGGAGTAGACTTCTCACATGTAGAGGATGTGCCTCAGGCTTATCGTCTGTACATGTGTGAGAGATGGAAAGAAAACAATATCACTCTGTCTTGGAGATGGGGTGAGGAACCTTTCTGGCGTGGAGGACACAATGAGAAAGAAAACTAACGGGTTTACTAGGTTCATGGCTAAACTTGAGGGTAAACCTGTAAGATCAAGCAGACCCAAGTGGAGCGAGAGAAACCTCGATAACGTAGTTGTTTATTCCTCGGACGCTCTTCGTAGTGTTTGTGATGGTTATCCAGATGAGTTAGAAGAGTCTTTCTCGTGGCGTTCTACTCCTCAAGGACATGAATACTGGAGAAGTAGGTGGGTTGGAGAAGAACCAATGTCCACTGAAGACTGGGAGTTCTGTGATGAACTGTATCGGAGTATATCATGAGACAAAGACACAACGGCTTCACAAACTTTATGAGAAAACTGGAAGGAGACAACTATGATAACATTCTTCAGGAGGAGGGGCTTGGGTTCCGGGTCCATAAAGGGTATGAGTGCCTACTTGAACTCTTGCAGTCCCGCATCTGTTTCAGTACGTACGTGGAGAGGGTCAACCAGTGCAGTTCTACGGAACGACGTGAGGCTTACAACCTCAGAAAACGTATTGGACTCGACTTCCCTTCTGGTACGTTGGGGGTGTACGTCGAGGACAGGAGTTTCTACGACAAAGCAGTTGAATACCTCCGAGAGCATCAAGCGAGTGAACGACAAGAGGGGGTTTCGACAGTTACTGACGGACCAGTGTCCCTCGGTAATACCGACGACGTATACATCTTCTCGCGTATCTTTGAGCAACTTCGATAAGCCACTGGTTCTTCGCCCTAGTACTCATGCTCAGGGGCGTAATCTCTTTGTTGTCAACAGTTTGGACGAGCTACTTAACGTAGTACATGAACGTCCACAGGTGTTCTCAAACGGTTGGTATGCCTCTGAGTTGATCGACAAAGTGGCTGAGTATCGTGTCTATGTAGTGTCTGGACGAGTAGCTACAGTGGCTGAGAAGACCCCAGACAATCCTGATGCAGTAGCTTGGAACGTAGCTCAGGGTGGGCGCTTCGATGTAGTCCGTTGGGGTAGTTGGCCTATGGAAGTTGTTCGTGTAGCACTTGAAGCGTTCAAACACTCTGGCTTGGACTTTGGTGGTGTAGACGTAATGGTAGGCCGAGATGGTCGTGCTTATGTAGTAGAGATCAACTCTGCTCCGAGTCTTCCACTACTATCATCAGGGCAAGTATCTTATCGGCAAATCTGTATGGCTAAGTGTTTCAATTACATTCACGAGAACGGTAAGGAACACTTTGCTTCACCTGAAAGCTATGACCATTGGTCACAGGTGATCCACCCTGCAATTCAATCTAACTAAAAGGAGAACTACAATGTCTAAACCTCTTTACTACCGTGGTGTAATTCAAACAAACCGTACAACAGGTGTTCACCGTGTGTTTGTCTACAAGTTTATCAACGGTGTTCGTAAAGTTGTAGAAAAAACTAAACCAACAGGAGCTTACAAAGTGACAGGTTACACCTCTCTTTCTAGTCCTCTTCACTTTCTTAAGGGAGCTATTCCTGTGCACATGGACGAACAGATCGAATGGAATGGACAAAACTGTGAACTGACTCTGTTTGACGATAACGACGAGGAGGTTGCATAAGTGGAGAAACAAGAGGATGCACTCAGTGTAACTCCTCTGTTTTTTGTCTACGGTACTCTTAAACACGGTTACGGCAACTGGCGATGGTGTCTCTCTCATGAGGAATACCTTGGTCCTGCCGTAACTGCTGATCGCTTTGTCATGGGTAACATAGGGTTTCCCTATATCTTTCCAGAAGACAAGGTGAGTGGACTAGTAGATGAAGAACTACTCAAGCCTGTACTTGGTGACTTGTTTAAGGTCTCAAACGATGAGACAGTTAAAGCACTAGACAGGCTTGAAGGAGAAGGATCACACTACCACAGACGTTTGATTCAGACTACACACGGAGATACTGTCTGGACTTACGTAAACTTAGACTGGCGGGACATGTCTCGCTGTTATCAATGTGAAATCACAGAAGGAAACGAATGGCTATGGGTCGGATAGTTGAGATTGAAGGACAGAAGTACGACATCGGTGACGCTTCTATGCGGATACCCTTCACAGACGACAATGGTAAGACATACGAGTTTGATTCTCTGATGTTTCACAACCCACTGTTTCACCAGACTTACAGGTTCACTACGATTCTGTCCGTTCTGAAGTGGTGGGTTCGTAATCGTGAGAAGTTTATGCAAACTTTACGTGACTACGATATGCTCAGCTTTGCTATGGATCGTATCGAGATGTACTTTGATTATATCTCGAAACACAACCTTAAGACTGAAAGCTTGGAGTACATGAAGGTGCGTCTTACTGGTTATCTTTACACTTCAAGTCTTCGTTACCACTTCAATGGTTCTTCTCCTTCGAGTGAGTTTATTCTTCTCGATAAACCTGAGTCTGAGCAAGAAGTTCCTCGGGTGGACCTTGCCTTCATGTATCTTGCTCGTGTAGAGGTCAATATTAATCGAGTGTCTAGCTCTGCAACAGGGGACAAGTGGGACAAACACTACAACTATTCTTTTCAAATGGACCCGTCAGAGTTCAACTGGTATCGCTCTGTGTCCAACGAGAGTAATGTAATGTTTGGTATGGAGCTAGAAGTATCTTCTAAGTTGTCTACTCAAGAGATTCAGCAGATTGTCCGAGAGGTTGAGCCTAAGCAAGAGCCTTTCTTTATCTTCAAACAAGACAGCAGTATCTCTGGTAAGTATCAACATGCTCTTGAGATGGTCACTGTTCCTTGTAGCCCACGTTATCTTCGTAAGAACTGGAAGATATTCTTTCAGAAGATTGAGAGGTTGTGCCGGTCTAAAGGGATGGAGGTAGGTGATGTATTCGACACTCGTCGTGATCTGTCTAACGGATTGCACATTCATGTGAGCAAGGATAGTTTCTTGGACAGACCTCACTTCAACAAGTTTCTCACTGCTTGGAACCAGTGGTCTAAGTCTGTGACTAAACTGTTCAACGCTGTAGCTGACCGACCTACAGACTACACAAAAAATAGCTACTGCCGTATCAGTCGCACACATGAGGGTATTGTTCTTGCTCGTCGCCTGAAAGGTATTCGTTGCCAAGAGCGTATGTCTGTAGCTCATGACTCTAACGGTGCCACCATTGAGGTTCGTGTCTATCAAGGTATCGTAGACCTTCAACACATCATGCGTTGTATCAGCTTTACTGAGGCGATGTTCGAGTTCTGTAAGTCCATCGGCTACTCTAGTTTTGATGCAAGGTTTGTACCCAGTATGTCCAAGTATGTACGGTCTGAGCGTAGGTATGCTTCTCTGTACAGTATCTTTGAAAAAGCAGCAGCTAAATAAGGAGAGCTACTATGTGTCTTATCATTCAACGAGAGCCCCACTTCGAGATTCCCTACGACAAGTTCGAAGCAGCTATCCTAAACAATCCTGATGGATATGGCCTGTCTTTTCCAGACGACAAAGGTCTGAGTGTATTTCGTACTCCTGAAGAACCTGACCCTCAGAAGTTGTATCGTCTCATCAATGAGGAACTCATCGACAAGAAGTTGATGCTTCACCTTAGGTACACTACTGTAGGCGAGACAGTTCTTCGTAACGCACATCCTTTTCCTGTGCTTGAACGTAAGACTGACGGCATTGACCTTCGTATGGCTCATAATGGTACTCTCGGTAAGTATCGTCCCAAGTCTGGTAGTGTAGAGAGTGACACTCGTGTGTTTGTCAAGGAGTTTGTCCGCCCTCTGTTTAAGCGTATGTGCAAGGCAATGGAGCCTGAGGAACTTCTTACTGATCCCTTTCTCAAGAAACTACTAGAGGATCAGCTTACTTCTGCCAGTGTTCTTACCTTTCTCGACGGACAGGGTAATAGTCTTATCTGTAATGAGACAGGCAACGGTGGTAAGAAGGAGGACAAGTGGTACTACTCCAACACGTATTCGTTCAACCCCAAGTATCGTACTCCTAAGGACAACACTACATACTTGCCGCCTGTATCTTCAAGCAAAAAGTTCACAGACTGTAAGACACAGAAGTTTACACAGAGGTATGACATGAGTTCTATTCGGGAGGTGTTCCACTTTTCTGATGCTCTTATTGAGGGTATCTCGAAGGAACCTAAAGAGGCTGAGCTTCTTATCAAAGAACTGATCCTTGAACTGCAAATCCAATCGGAGAAAAAGAATGTCCACTAATACTGCAAGTATCAAATCTCTTGTGAATGTAGACACAAAGTACAATCACACCTTTGACCTTCCCAAGCTTCGGTACTACGGGTCAGGTATTCCTGTGTTTCTCTGGGATAATCTTCAAGACTACCCGGATGCTTCAGCTGTTCTAGGTTGTATTGACATGTCTCAGAACTATGAGTCTAAATACTTCAATGCTCTGACTGCTAACAAGTATATACCTTGGTATAACATGGATGACTCCAAGGATAGCTATGCGGCATATTGTCTCGAAGAGCACGAAGATATTGCTTTTCTTGATCTTCCAGAGTATACTGTAGCTAAGCCTCTCCAAATCAAAGGTAAGGTTTGTCTTGTATCTCTTGAGGCTCTTCAGGAGCTTGACATCTACTATGAGAATGATCGCCTGTTCACTCGTACTCGTATTCAAGTGTATCCTTCTCAGTACTGCAAGACTCCGACTGAAGTGTTTACTTGGTTCAACAGTGTGGATCAGATCAGCAGCTTTGACCAAGATGCAAATGAACATCTTCTTGACGCAAACATCGACCCCACACCCTTCCGGGATAGTAACGTAGGAGGAAAAGAATACTATGAGATGTAACACCTATAGACCAGACAACTGGGTAATCATCAAGATCAATGGGGATGATCCTCACTACCGTGTACTCGCTGGATGGTCTGGCGGGTATACCACTGGTAGCAGTTGGCGTATGAACTCTGGTATTACAAAGCACAAGTTTGATGGAGACTACTGGTTCTTCTATGGTTCTAGTGGCTCCTGCTACAAGTGCTATGTAGACTCCTATGGACTAAAAATGAATAACGCACACATTTGGTCTCAATTACAAGAGCTTCACAAAGATAAGGTCGAGCTTCTAGAAGACCAAGAGTGGGTTAAAAAAGATTGGGATTGGATCATCAAATGATTAAAGCAACTCTTATAGATCACATGGGATCAGACCTTAGTGTAGTCAACGCAGCACGAGTTAGCTTTGGAAAGAAACATGAGGAGTTCCAAGAGAA
>Ga0102945_1000378_pt1 | contig 13681 bp, 6 predicted proteins | sample SalPonred_H2O_MG_FD_78207 | JGI IMG/M metagenome (GOLD analysis project Ga0102945, IMG submission 78207) | Salt pond water microbial communities from South San Francisco under conditions of wetland restoration - Salt Pond MetaG R2_restored_H2O_MG ...
ACATGATGTATTAATCACAAACGGCACACTTCCACAATGGAAAAGCTTGGTCAATGCTCCTAGAGCATTCTATGTTGCACCCAATGGATTAGATGCAGACGGATATGGTCAAAGTGAAAATGCTCCATATAAGACTGTTAAATATGCTTGCGATTATGTAAGAAATAATGTAATAGGCACACTGAGCGATAACATAGTAAACGGCAAATATATTCTACAAATTGCTGTTGAAACAATCGTTGCAGCAGGGGATACTAGCACATTTCCAAATCTTGCAAGTTTCTTGAATTCCACCAACGAAAAAACTGGAAGAGCATGGGGCGATGTTAATTCTACTACTACAGGCATTACAGCACAAGATGCAACTGACATTCAAGATTATTTTGCTGATACAATAACTAATATAACTGTAAAAAATGCAATCAACGAACTTGTAAAATATATTTCATACAATTCAGAATTATTTGTAGGCGAGTTTGTAGTGGTTAATGAAATTAACTACAATATTTTAAACAATGAACCTCCTAATACAACTATTTTTATAAAAACAGGATACTACCAAGAAATTCTTCCTATAAGCATCGGCAAGAATTGTGCAGTAGTAGGAGAAGAACTAAGAAGCACAACTATTGCTCCAGCACTAGGTTACGAAGCTTCTAACATGTTCTATGTTAGAAACGGATCTGGAATAAGAAATATGTCTCTGGTTGGATTGGAAGGCGAACTAGGAGATTTAAACGAATTTCTTACAAGACGTCCCACAGCAGGAGCATATGTGAGTTTGGATCCAGGAACTGGACCAGAAGACGACAGTGTTTGGATACAAACTAAATCTTGTTATGTTCAAAATGTTTCTACAGTAGGAACAGGCTGCATCGGCATGAAAATCGACGGAGCGTTACACAACGGTGGTAATAGAAGTATTGTTGCAAACGACTTCACCCAAGTACTAAGTGATGGCATAGGTTACTGGGCAGACAACTTAGGTCGTTCAGAGTTGGTAAGTGTGTTCACATACTATTGTCATATAGGGTATCTATGTACCAATGGCGGCATCTTACGTGCTACCAACGGTAACAATTCGTACGGTGAATTTGGTAGTGTTGCAGAAGGGTTTGATGACACAGAATCACCAATAGATGGACAAGTGAACAATAGAACAAAAGATGCACAATTTGAAGAAGCATTTACATACGGGACCGACGAACAATCGTTTTTGGCCATAGGATATTCACATGCCGGCGAGCAGTATACCAGTGCAAATATTACCTTTGGAGGCAGCGGAACAGGAGCAGCAGGAAGTTACACAGAATTTAGAAACAATGCAATATCTAAATTTAGAATCATTGATCCAGAAGATTCCAGTCCATACGGCGGCATAAATTATACCAGAATAGTCAACACCATGCAAAGCGGAAACGACGGAGAATTAGTTCTAGCTCAATCAGAAACTGCCACAGCAGAAGATATTATAGGACAAAGACTTGTAATAATAAGTGGTTTAGGCGTAGGACAATACGGAGAAATTAGTGCATATGATGAAAGCACAAAATCAGCTATTATAAGTAGAGAGTCAGATGGCGCACTAGGCTTCGATCATTTCCAGCCAGGTTATCCTATAGAAGGCGAATTAGATGCTACATCTAGATATTCTATTGAACCAAGAGTTGATGTACAAGAACCTGATTTTACTGCTAGTGCAGTTTCGGCAGACAGCACAGAAAACTGGAAATTTATTACCTATGGCGGCGGCAGATATCTAGCAGTAAGTGAAGGCGACGTGCTAGGAGCAGGTGCAAAGGCTTCTTATAGCAACGACGGGTCTTCTTGGTCTAGTTCAACAACTGTGAGTAGCGATACAGTATTTTCTGGAGTAACTCACACAGGCGCAAACTTTTTGATATCCAAAGAATCAGTTGGAGGCTCAGCCACTGATGAAATTTCTTTGTCAGACGACGGCGGCGCCGGCTGGGAAGATGAAACTTTACCAGCCAGTGATAATTGGGGTGCAATAGCTTCAGACGGTGATGGAAATGCAATTGTAATTGCAAAAAATGGTTCTCAAAATATTGCGTATACTTCAGATCACGGCGTTAACTGGACATTGGCTAGCATGGGCGGCACAGATCAAAATTGGAATGTAGCTGCTTATGGAAATGGCAAATTTGTTGCTCTAGCAATAGGAAGTGGAGATGTTGCCTACAGCACAGACAATGGCGCCAATTGGACTTTGGTAGATCAATTGAGCGAGTTTTCTTGGACAAGTATAACATACGGAAATGGACGCTTTGTTGCTATTGCAGAAGCGTCCATTGATTCGACAGCAGGATTGACCAGAACTGCATATAGTTTTGATGGAACAACGTGGTATGAGAGTGTTATAGAACAAGGAGATTTCATGCATGTATCCTACTCAGATGGTGTATTTTTAGCCACTGGTCCAGGAAATCTTGTAGCTAAATCAGCAGGTGGCGATGTTTGGAGAACATTTGGAGATGACAGTACATCGTTTACAACAACAGTTAGCGGAAATTGGGAACAGTCTGTAGGACACGATGGAAAATGGATAGTTGTAAATAATAATAGTATCACGTGGAATAGCATCACAACAGGTGCAAGACCGATTATTCGAGCCAAAGTAGAAAGTGCCAAAATACTAGGACTTACAATTTATGATCCGGGCAGCAATTTACCAGACGAACCAACTGTAGAAATAATTGACAACAATTTTACTCTGCCAGTGTTGTTCGAAACGTATGTTTCTAGTGGAGTACTAGCACAGCCTGAAATGTCAAACAGAGGTCAAGGTTATTTTAGTGCTACTGCAACTATAACTGGTGATGGTTTCGCTGAGTTGTACCAAGTAGGAACAGAGCTAAATGTTATTGGTTTACCTAGAATTCCAGGACCGGGCGCTAACTTAAATATTACAGACAATGACACACAGTTCAGTGTAACAAATGTTGAAAATGTCACTGGAACCGGACCTTTTGCTGCTACACTTACTATCAGACCTGGATTTGGAGTTGCTGACGCACCAGAACACTTGACATCATTTATTATAAGAGAAAGATACAGTCAAATAAGATTAACTGGTCATGATTTCTTAGATATAGGCACAGGTAACTTTGAAGATACAAATTATCCTGTGTTATATTTAGAAGGAGAAACACCTGCTAATCCAAGACAGCCGTTCAATGAAACAGTTGCCAAAGGAGGCGGCAGAGTATTTTACACTAGCACAGATCAAGAAGGTAATTTTAGAACAGGAGAACTATTTTCTGTAGATCAAGCATCTGGTATCGTAACCATTGATGCAAGTCAGTTTGATCTATCAGGATTATCAGAACTTTCGCTAGGTGGTATCACACTTGGCGGTACAAATGTTATTATTAGAGAATTTAGCAAGGATCAAAATTTCCTAGCAGATAGTAATAATATTGTTCCTACACAAAGAGCAATTGGTGCGTATGTGGCCAGTAGAGTTGCAGGCGGCGACAGTAACGCACAGACCAATGTTCTTGTAGCAGGTCAAATATTAATGCAAACCAATCTAATTAAAAATAGAGCAGAATTGCAAATTAATGTTGTGAATAAAATGAATATGAAGGGCGGTATTGACGGCGATTATCTAGCTGCACAATACTTTGCATCAGGCGGTGCATAACACATGACGATAAATAACTTAAAGCTTTGGAGTAAATAGATGGCTGAATTTAAACTAGGTAGAATTAGATTTGTATGGAAAGGCAATTGGACCGCCACCACAAGATACTATACAGACGATATTATAAGACAAGGAGGTAACACATTTGTTTGTGTTGCAGGACATGTCAGCACAACATATTTCGAAGATGACGAATCAGCATATTGGAATAAAATAAGTGATGGTCAACAGTGGCGCGGTGACTGGGCCACTGAAGCTCATTATGCTGTTAACGATCTTGTTAGATATGGTGGTAATGTATATATTTGTGTGGATGCTCATACAAGTGCAGCTACAGAAACTCTAGGTCTCGAACAAGACGAAGCAAGTTGGGAAACTTTTGCAGTTAGCTTTGACTATAGATCAGATTGGAGCACAAGTACTAGATATCGCGTGAATGATCTTGTAAGATATAGCGGAATAATCTATGTTTGTGTTGAGTCCCACGTAAGTGCCTCAACAGAAGCAGATGGATTAGAACCAGATCAAGCTAAATGGGAAGTATTTACAGCTGGTGTAAATTATACAGCAGATTGGACTCCTACCACAAGATACCGTGTTAATGACCTAGTAAAGCAAGGCGGAAGTATTTGGATATGTACCACATATCATACAAGTCAACAATATTTTACAGATGACGAAGCTAAATGGGATCAATTCGTAGACGGACTAGAATTTGAAGATAGTTGGGTATCTACAAACAATTATCAGCCAGGCGACTTTGTTACGTATGGTGGATATTCCTATATTGCAAAAACTTTCAACCAAGGATCGAAGCCCAGTGAAGTTCCAGATGATTGGGATCTGTTTAGTGCAGGATTTAGATGGGTAGGAGAATGGGGAGAAGATAGTTCAAACCAAGATTACCTAACAGGAGATGTTGTTCGTGTAAACGGTTATACCTATCTGTGTATTAAAACTCATAATGGATTTGCACCACCTAATGCCACATATTGGGCACAATTAAACAGCGGCATAGACTGGAAAGGCGAATGGGTTGATGCTACAATCTACGAATTAGGCGATGCGATACGTTATGACGACAACAGTTACATTTGTGTTCAAGGACATACCGCAGACGAAGTTACAGAGCAAAACAGACCAGATCAAGACCTAGTAGGTGATTTTTGGAACCTACTATCAGCAGGTCCAGAAGAATCCAATCTTACCACTCAAGGCGATTTATTGTTCTATGGTGGAGCAGGACCTACTAGACTGCCTATTGGTAAAAAAGGACAGAGTCTAATTGTAAACGCTGCTGGTAATGCACCTGAGTGGAGATACTGGGGCGAAGTTTATAATGTTTACTATGTTGAATCTCAAACAGGTGTAGACGAGCCAGCTCCTGTATATGGATTAAATGTTGACCAACCTTGGAAAACTATTAGATATGCAGCTGAGCAGATAGAAATAGGACCACTACGTCCAAATGCAAGAACATTGATCGAAAATAATAGATCATATATTGCAAATGAAACTTATGCATGGGTTACTGCTCAAATTGCTGGCGCCGCAGGCATTTGGTCAGGATTCACCAATGACGATGAATATTTGACAGAAGTAGAATTTGGCAAAGTAGTAGATGCGATAGTATACGACTTAACGCATGGCGGAAATGAAGAAACAAGATCAAAAACATTGTCTTACTTTGAAAGTGCTGCTTTGGATACTGAAATGGCAGACGAAGACGAGCAATTTGTTGCTGCTGTAGAATATATGGAAACCCTTATCGATGCAGTAATAAGCAATCAAGCACCTGCTGCGGAATATGGAAGTATAACTAGATACAGCGATGCTAATCTTGACGAAGAAAATGATGCACAAACCACAATTGCAAGTTTGATAGATATAATTACAGCAGCTATCACAGCAGGCACAGACACAGGAGTACCTGTAGAAAGAATTCCTAACAATACTATTTTTGTAAAAACTGGTCTTTATAACGAAGTACTGCCTATTCGTGTTCCTAAGAAAACAGCAGTTGTGGGAGATGAATTACGTTCTACTAGAATAGAACCAGCAGGACAAATAGTAGATAGCAGTGATACTCCTTACACACTAGCAGCAGTTGAACATTTGATACCATTTGTTAACGAAGTTATTACAGGAGCAGATGATATCAATAAGAGCGCAAGCAACACAGAAAGCTATGTGGACACTTCACCTGTATTAGGTGATAGTACAAGTGCTAGTGTAGCTTCAGATCTTATGCGCCAAATTTATGATTACATTGATTGGGGTGTTAATGGCGCAACAGGTGATTCAACACAACCTTTGATGGAAGGTTCGAATACTCCAAATACTGATACTGCTTATACATATGCAATAGAAGCAATAGAAAAAAACAGAGCATTCTTGGTAGAAGAAGCTGTGGCATATATTGCAGATACCTATCCTGCATATAGTTACAATGTAGATAAGTGTAGAAGAGATGTAAACAGATACCTTGATGCAATCAAATATGATTTGATTGCAGGAGGAAATTACAATTCACTAATGGCTGCTAGATTTTATGTAAATGCAGTAAATGGATCCTTGCAAGAAGATATGTTCTATTTAAGAAACGCAACTGGTTTAAGAAATTGTACAGTTGCTGGCTTGACAGGTACACTAAGCAGTGCAAACGAATACGGCACAAAACGTCCGAGTGCAGGAGCATATGCAAGTTTGGATCCAGGTTGGGGTCCAGACGACGAACGTGTATGGATTCAAACTAGATCACCGTATGTACAAAATGTTACCACATTCGGAACTGGATGTATTGGTATGAAAGTAGACGGTGATCTACACAACGGTGGTAATGACTCGATCGTAGCAAATGACTTCACTCAAGTTATCAGCGACGGCATCGGCGCATGGGTAACCAACTTGGGTAGAGCAGAACTTGTGAGTGTATTCTCGTACTATGCTCATATCGGTTATCTAGCTGAAAACGGTGGTAAGATTCGTGCTACCAACGGCAACAGTTCATACGGTACATTTGGTACAGTTGCAGAAGGCATTGATGACACAGAAACACCAGTGTCAGGAACAGTAACCAACCAAGCATTTGATGCTATTGTTGATACAGTCTTCACTGACGGTGACGACATACTTGTGTTCGAATACTTGAATGCTGGTGTAAACTACACTGTGGGCGGAACAAGTTTTACAGTGACAGGAGAAGGGTTTGGCGCAAGCATCGATACACCAGTTGTTAAGAACGGCGGTGTATTTGAAGTACGATTGTTAGACACAGACCTAGATGGCGATAGTACAGCAGATACTGGCGGAGCAGATTATTTAACTGCTGAAAACATTGGGCAGGCTGGCGACGCAACCACTATTACATTGTCAAACACAGACAATGCTACAAGTGGACAGTATACGGGTATGAATATCTTTATTATCTCAGGCACAGGCGCTGGACAATACGGATATATTAATTCGTACAACAGCGGTACTAAAGTTGCACAAATTTATAAAAACAGTGATGGAACAGCAGGATGGGATCATGTATCAGGTGCTGCTATTGAAGCAGAACTAGATGAAACTTCTACATACAGAGTAGAGCCTAGAGTAGTGTTTAGTGCTCCGCCTAGCGGACTGTATGCAGACACTGCAAAAGGAAGAGTGTATGTAGAAGATGGTGTAATTGTTAGATTTACACTATGGGATCCAGGTCAAGGATATGTTACAGCTCCTACTGTAACACTCACCGATCCAAACAATACTGTGGATGTGCCTCACGAAGTAAGAATAGGCGATGGTGTGCTAGGACAGCCTACATGGACAGACAGAGGCACAGGCTTTACAACAGCAAGTGCTGAAGTGTCAGGAGACGGTTATGCAGACTTGTATCAGCCTGGAGGCTTCCTACAAGTAGAAAATTTAACCGAAGCACCTGTTGCAGGTTCTACTATTACACTTGCTAGCCTGCCTGATAGATATTTCAAACTGGTTGTTACTAGAGATTTACAACAAGATGGAATTACAGGATTGTTCAGCGCACAATTGCAAATAAGTCCAGACCTAACAATTAGTGAAGCACCTGAACATGCAGACGAGCTTGAACTAAGAATTAGGTACAGCCAAGTAAGATTGACAGGACACGATTTCTTAGATATAGGTACAGGTAACTTTGCAAATACAAATTACCCAGGGTTGCCTCTAACTGATCCTATTCCTGACAACGAAACTTTGGAGTCTGGCGGCGGTCGTGTGTTCTACACCAGTACTGACCAAGATGGTAACTTTAGGGTAGGCGATTTGTTCTCAGTTGAACAGTCAACTGGTGTTGCTACATTGAATGCTGATGCGTTCAACATCAGCGGCTTGCAAGAATTATCACTAGGCGAATTGGCATTAGGTGGCACTGGAGCAACTGTTACAGAATTTAGTGCAGATGGAACCTTTACGGCTGATAGTGATAGTGTTGTGCCCACACAGAAAGCAATTAAAACCTACATTACTTCACAAATTGGTGGCGGAGCAGGATCACTCAATGTAAACAGTATCACAGTAGGTCAAATCTTTATTACGGGACAACAAATTAGTACTACATCTGGAGTACAGATTGATGTAGAACAAAAAATGAACTTTTTAGACGGTGTAGATGGAGTTCCTGTAGCAATGAACTACTTCCTGTCATCTTAAGGAAAAACTATGAACAATAGGATAAATAATAGTAAGATAAATAATTTATATGGAGAATTTAAATGGCATCAGGTATCTTAGGAACACCGACAGATTTAACAGCTAATACATTAGCAACACTTTATACCTGTCCGTCGACCACCTTTACTGTTGCTAGTGTTTCAGTTTGTAATAGAGGTACTAGTGCAACGCAGATCAGAATAGCTATTGCTACCACTGACAGCCCAGATAATTCGGAATGGATTGAATATGATGCAAACCTTTCGGCAAATGGTGTGTTAGAACGTACAGGTATTATATTAGACTCGGATCGCAAAATTGTAGTTAGATCATCCTCGGCAGATGTAAATGCTATAGCATACGGCATCGAAACCTCGACAACATAAGTAGAATTAAAAGGATAAACAGATGGGCAGAAACGTCACAAACATAGAAACCAACAAAGCAGTTATTACTGAGGATGTGCCTACTACATTTACCACAGTATATAACAATACAACAGGAGCAGCAGCTGAACTAACAGGTGTTAGTATAAACGGTACTGCTGACGACACAAGATTTATATCTAGCACGGGCGCTGACGAATGGACATACTTTGGTGCAGATACTGTGCCAGTATATCAAGAAAGCGGACCAACAAGTGATGGATTCGGCATCCCATATCCTGTGAGATTGGACGAAGATCGTGTGTTGAACTTTTTCTTACCGCACTGGCAACACAGAGGCGGCGAAATAGACTTTATGGACGGCAGTACGATTCACACTCAGATATTGGAATACGATACTGGTAGATACAGAGCAGGTCCTATATCCAATCATCAACTTCCCAGTGATCCTTATCGTGACGCTAGCTATAGTTTATGGTCAGAACCAAATCAATTGTCAGGCAGCTACAATCAACCCAACTTTAGAGCAGTTGCACTAAGTCCTACAAAAGTTGTTGCATGTTACAGAATAAGAAACATGTTTAGATTGATGAGATTTACTATTACAGGTAACACAGTTGATCACTCGATAGTAAATCTTGACCTCACAGGCGCCAGCTATTTTAACACAACTAACAATTACGCCTACGATTTGGCCATTGTTCCAGGTGATACTGATCAAGTTATTGTTGGCGGATGGGCATCCAGCAACTGGAGTGTGCAAGCTTTTAATATTCCAGATACAGGCACACTCAGTAGTGCAACCAGCTTGACCAGTACTACTATTAGTTCTACCACTTATCATTTTAGCATGTGTGAAATGGTTAAAACGGCCACAGCAAATGTTACTCCTTATGTAATTGCTGCTGCCACTGATGACGATGATGGTCAGATTATCACCATGACGTACAACAGTGACTCAAATACATGGAATATACCTGGATCAGCAGTTTCAATGACTAGAACCAGCGGTGATTGGGCAGGCATACAGTGTGAATGTTTGAGCACAGACACCAGTCCATTGGCTGTGGTCGCTACGGTGCAAACAAGCACAGCGCAGAACATGTTCTTCTATAGACAAAACGACGGAGATCAAGCTCTAAATAACCAAGCAACTTTGGTTTTACAGCACACTACAACAAAATCTATTACCGAAAGCTATCGTTGGGGTGACGAAAGAGCAGTGTTTATCGGTGATTGTCAGCTGTGTGTTGTTTACAACAGCGATGGTGTTTACACCAATTTGATTCCAGAAGAAGAGTCAATAAGAACTGAAAGAGGACAACAACAATGGTATCCATTTGATAGCAGACCTTTGTACAACCGCTACGATAACAATGATAGATCTGATGATCATGTACCGCAGTACTATTCAAGAAAAAACGTAGTGGATCCAAAAGGTGTTGGAGAAATCAACAAATTAGGAAATTATCTTCCTATGGGTCACGATAGAGACAAATGTCGTGCTTGGAATGAAGCAGCTAATTGTTGGATTGTAGGCTACCATGGCAGAATTTATGCACTAGATGTAGACGGAAATATTCTAAGTGAAGTTAGCTTGCGTGAATTATCAGCAGAATATTACAACTATATCTATAGAATTGCAGATCTAACTGTAACACCGAGTGGCAGAATATTGTTTGCTACACTATACGGTTTTGGCAGTTATGTAAATGGTAGTTATACCACAGGCGGACGCTGGAGCAGCAGTACTACTACTTATTGGGGTGTAACTGATCCTGTGACGGATGGCACCAAACTGAACAAAACAAAACTACAACAACGTCCAAGAAACCTGACAAACAATGCATTTATTTGCAATATGGTATCTTTTACAGAACAAACCACTGAAAACACTACAACAGAAAGAGCGTTTGCTCTTGGCATGCAAGGCAATGTTTACTTGCATGTATGGGAGTTTGATGGAGAAAACTGGAACAACGAAGGTAACACAGGTGTAAGTCGTACAAGTTCAAGTGCCTGGATGGAAGGCTGGAATCCAAACTTCAAGTTAATACAAGACACTCCGTGCAGTCTAGCATATCCTTCAGGATTGTGGCGTGTGGTAGGAAGCTATGCATTTAGCAGCCAAGACAACTACGAACGCAATGGTATGAGCGATGCATATGCAGAGGGCAGCTTCGGTAGCATGAACACCACTCAAAACTATATCAGCGACGTTGATGATACAGTTGGATATGGTATTACCATGTATAGTGCTAGCACAGGCAAAAATGCGGGTATTCAAGTTGCAGGACAATACAACGAAGAATATCAAAGAATGGACGTTTGGACATCCATTGATGGTAGATTGAATTATGTTAGAGGATGGACACATGACGAAGCTGAGTCCTACTCTAATAACAGAGATTTTGCAGCAGCAGTTGGAAAATATGCATATGCATTTGCATTCCGAAATTCAAGCACATCTGATCAAGAAGCTCCGATTTGGGTATGGAATAAAAATGATATTGACACTCCTGAATCAACGTCGACTGCCAATGAGGGAAGTGGCTGGGTAACATTGTATCGTACCGGCAAACAAAGTTTCCAAATATTTGCAGACGGTGTTGACGAAACTCATCAGGTTGCTGGTATACCAGACATTGTAAGATTCTATCTAAAACTAAATGACGGTTCGGGCACAGATTTCTTCCTAAACAATGGTCAAGAAATTGAAATTATATCAGAAGACACAGGCTTGTTTAGATCTACAGATCTGTACAATGTACCAGCAGGATATAATCTACAACTTAGAAGTGACACTCCGTACACGATTACCACATTGTTGAACATCAAGGAATACATTTAATGTGGTTTCGACGTGCTGAGATTTCAGAACTTGGCAAAAACACTAGACCCATAGAAGAGGGTCTAGTGGAAATTGCCAAGGAAGACAAGTTGATTCCTGACGACAATCCAGTTACGTTGTATAGATTGCCTGTGGCACCTGATCCTGGCTTTGATCCGTTCAAACCAAAATTTGTGGCTGATCAAACAGTTCCTGCTGTAGAAGACACAAGATTCTTTGCTCAACTTGGATTTACTCCTCGTGAGATTGGAGCTAGAAAGAATGATCTAGCCGTTGTTGTACTAGCACACGGCGAAAGCGGCAGCAGCTGGCAAGACTGGAACGATTGGGAAGGATGGACAAGAGTGAGTAGACGAACTGGTAGCGACAGTGTTGATCACTCTCATTATGTTTGGTATAAAATACTAGAAACCAATGCTGATCTAGATCCTTTTGACACTCCGCGTGATGCGCAAAACAATGCAAACGAAGCCATGGTGGGTAGAATGTTCATTTTTAGAAACGTAACTCGAGTGGAAGAGTTTTACTCTACTAACAGTGGTAATACCAATATACCTACAAATTCTGGAAATACTAGCACCGTGTATGAATTAAACAGTGACAAAGGATTTGTGATTGGGTCAGGATCAACACCAAGACAGTTTGGCCAATTTGGACAAGACGATGGGCTGTTTTTCGATGTAACTGACTTTGATTCTTACCTCAGTCAACAGCGTGACGAAAGCATTGACATCAACATGGGCAGCTTTGTTAGAAAAGTAACCACAGATCAATTTTATCGCGAGGGTAGTTGGAGATTAGGGGTTGGAATCTCCAACAGCAGTTCATACGATGCTACACAAATTTGGGTACACGTTTACTAAATTTAAATTCTTTGTCATAAAAATCTAATAAATACAATGTATATTATATTGTGAGAAAAAATATGGCAGAATTTAGAAATTTCTTTGATCAAGGTCTCAGCAACAGTTTATTAATGAAAAACAATGGGAGTATGTCCCATAATGGTCCTTGGGCATCGATTTACCAAGATACAGTAGTAGCAAGATTGTTTTTAGGAGATTTTTGTGCTGCTGATTTTACTGTTGTAGTAGACCTAAACACCACCAACAAAGAAATAATCAAATGCACACTGGTTAGCACAGTCAACGATGCATCATTGGTAGTACACTCTCGCAATGGCACTGCAACTGATCTTGCAGAATTATCTGCTAGAGTAAACGACTCATATGTTGAACTATTAATAAATCCAGCCACACCAAAAGCTCAAGGAGCAAAATTTATATATACTTCCCAACTGTTTCAAACTCAAAATCCGCCGCAGACATAAAATGTATAAATACAATAGTTGGAAGTATTAATATGAAATCAGTACCTTTTAAAAGTTTTTCTGCAGAAAACGGATTTGACAGTCCGGGATTCACTGTATCGGACGATGGAAATCTAGTTATAACTGGATCAATTACTTTTTCTGGTAATTTGATTTCTGATAACACCATCAATTTTAATGGCACCAGTGTATTCGAAGGAAATACATTAGACAGTAGTATCACACAAAGCAGTCTTACCACTCTTGGAACCCTTGTAGATTTAACAGTCTCGGGCGATACAAACATAGGCGGCGCACTTGAAGTAGCTCAGGATACTACAATAGGTGGCAATCTTACAGTCACTGGAACTTCAACTATAAATTCAGACATGAACATTTTATCCAATTTGAGTGTTACCGGTGACCTAACAGTTTCAAACGGAACAGTGTCCGTCGCCAGCAGTCAAGTGGGTAGTATAGACAATGTCAATATAGGTTCTACTACCAGTGCTAGCGGAATTTTTACAAACTTAGAAGCCACTTCACAAGTGGTTTTAAATCCTGTTACAACAGGATCCATGGATAACATTGATATCGGCCAAACAGTTGCAGGTACAGCAAAATTTACCACCGCGTCTATAACAACTGAACCAGCACAACCAACAGATATCACAAACAAAGATTATGTAGACAGAAATATTGCGGTGCTAGCAATTGCATTAGGCGCTTAACGGAGATATAAATGGCAAAGACACAAGTTAAAAATTATGTATTCAAACCTGGATTAGGATTAG
>Ga0102945_1000379_pt1 | contig 13680 bp, 14 predicted proteins | sample SalPonred_H2O_MG_FD_78207 | JGI IMG/M metagenome (GOLD analysis project Ga0102945, IMG submission 78207) | Salt pond water microbial communities from South San Francisco under conditions of wetland restoration - Salt Pond MetaG R2_restored_H2O_MG ...
AACCTGCGCCGGGGCCATGCCCTTGCCTTGCGCTTCGACCCAAGCATCGCCGTTATCGGCTTTCACGATCTTGTAAGGCATCAGGTCGATGTCTTTTTTGACGGCATCTTCGCTGAACTTACGGCCAATGAGGCGCTTCACCGCATAAAGTGTATTTGTGGGGTTTGTGACTGCTTGACGTTTAGCGGGGGCACCCACCAACGTTTCGCCGTCCTCTAGATAAGCCACAATCGATGGCGTGGTTCGGGTGCCCTCTGCGTTTTCAATAATCTTTACTTGGCCACCGTCCATCAGTGCGATGCAACTATTCGTGGTGCCTAAGTCAATACCAATGATCTTACTCATGATTTCGTGCCTCTCAGTAAAACTGAATTCAGGGATATTTATATATGTTTGTTATGGGGATTAACCCGATAATTTCAAGTCTGCTGACCCAATCAGGGCGCGCTGGCTTTTAGGCAGCGACCGTCACCAAGGCAGGACGCAACACCCGATCAGTGATCAAGTAACCTTTCTGCAAAACGGCCACAATCGTGCTGGCCTCTTGCTCTGAAGGAACTGTTGCGATCGCTTGATGGTGGTGTGGATCAAACTTCTCGCCCACCTCAGGCGCGATTTCTTTCAAGTGATTACGCTCAAACGCACCTGATAACTGCTTAAGCGTCGTGTCAATGCCAGCGCGTAAGTCTTCATTGCTTTGCTCGGTCTGCGCTAAAGCCGCCTCTAGGCTGTCTTTTACGGGTACCAAGCTCTCTGCAAATGACTCAATGGCAAATTTACGGGCCTTGGAGAGCTCTTCCTGCGACCGACGGCGCACATTCTCCATTTCGGCCGTCGCCCTGAGCGCTTGATCTTGCAACGCTGCTATTTTCTCTTCTGCCTGACGGCATTGCGTCTCCCAATCAACAACTTCAGCACCAGCCGGGGACGCTTCGTCCACAGAGTCGGTTACACCGTCGAGCGGACCATCGGTTGGCGTTGGCTGTTGGGCGCCGTCGTCAACTGGCTTGGGATCTTCCGGGTTCGCAGTCATTCAAACATCTCCAAAATATATTTATGCTCATTCGGAGATGGGGGCAAAAAAAGCCTTTTCAAGGGTATTTAAAAGGCTTTTCTCCTGCCTAATGGGTAAAGATCACTGCTTTTTAGTCACCACTGTAGGGCCTAAACACCTGTGTTCAAGAAATATCAGAAGGCTTTGTCGGCCAACCTTGGAGATGAGTTTGCACCATGCCGGTCAAATTCTCTAGCCAAGCAGCATCGTCATTGAGACACGGGATATAACGAAATTGCTCGCCACCCGCTGCCATGAAGCTGTCTTTGCATTCGATACTGACCTCTTCTAACGTCTCCAAACAGTCTGCGACAAAACCAGGACACACCACGTCTATCTTGGTGGTACCGCTTTTAGCCAATGACTCAAGGGTGGGCTCGGTATAAGGCTGCAGCCAGGCGGCCGGGCCAAATCGACTTTGAAACGTCACCAAGAACTCGTCGTCGCTTAGAGCAAGGCGGTCGGCTAGCGCCCGCGCGGTTTCGTAGCTGTCGCGACAGTAAGGATCGCCAAGCTCTGTACACCGCACAGGCAAACCGTGAAAACTCATGACCAGTTTTTGCGGTTTGCCATTTTTTTCCCAAAATCGCTCGATCTGTGCAGCAAGCGGGTTGATATAAGTAGGATCGACATGGAACCGTTTGATAAACCGCATGGCGGGTTGGTTGCGCATGTGTGAGGCGACTCGGGTGACTTCATCAACCACCGTTCCCGTGGTGCTCGAGGCGTATTGAGGATAAAGCGGCACCGTCAAAATGTGTTCGCAACCCTTCTCATGCAGTTCTTCAATGGCGTGCCGAATGCTGGGTTGCCCATAGCGCATGGCCACAGCCACCTCCACATGATGACCCGCGTCAGTTAATTGCTTGCGCACAGCCTCGGCTTGTCTTTGCGTGTAGACAAGCAACGGGGATCCGCCTTCCATCCATATGCTGGCGTAGCGGTGTACGAGTTTTCGTGGGCGAGACAATAAAATGGGCCCGTTCAATATTGGCCACCAAAGTAACTTCGGGATCTCAATGACACGGGGGTCAGATAGGAATTCGCGTAAATAGCGCCTGATCGCTGGCGCCGTTGGTTCGTCCGGCGTCCCTAAATTCACCAACAACACGCCAACTGACCCAATCTTAAAGGGCGCTGGCCAGACCTTCAAACGGGTAGGTTTTGGTTCGGGCCAGTAACGCTGGCGGGGTTCGGCATCAACAGACAACGGTTCACCTCGGGTTGGTAACGATCTTAATCATTGGGGCATGGCCATGGCTAGCGATCGTGGGTTGCTTGGCTTAGAGCATTGGACAACAAACGGGACGTTATGTCGACAATAGGGATGACACGGTCGTAGGCCATACGAGTCGGACCAATCACGCCCAATGTACCAACAACTGCCCCATCCACGCCGTAAGGCGCCGTGACCACTGACAAGTCCTCGGTTGGCAGCAGTGATGAGTCTCCACCAATATAGATCTGTACGCCCTGCGCCCGGCTACTGACATCAAGCAGTTGCAAGAGATCGGTTTTCTTCTCAAACATCGAGAAGGTACGTCGCAACCGCGCCATATCAGACGCCAAATCATTGATATTGAGTAAGCGCCTTTCGCCTGAGATCACGACCGAATCGAGCTCATCAGGCTCCTCGGCCCCAGCATCGACTGCGGCTTGCATGAGACGTGACATGTCCGCTCGCAGCCTCTCAAGCTCTCTCGCGAGCGAGCGCCTCACGTCGGCAAATGGCTTGCCAGAGAAGTGTTGGTTGAAAAAATTGCCCGCCTCCACCAACTCCACCGGGGAATATTCACGTGGCGTGTGCAGAATCCGATTTTGCACATCCCCATCGGGGGTGACAATGATCAGCAAAATGCGCTTTTCCGAGAGCCGTATGAACTCCACCTGCTGAAAAATCTGACTACGGCGCGGCGCTAAGACAACACCGGCAAACTGGGTCAAGTTCGACAGCAGGGAGGCCGCCGCCGACACCGCACGCCCTGGGTCAGCTGTTGGTAGCAAGCTGCTTATTTCTTGGGCCGGCATAAATTCGAAGGGATGCGAGGCCAGCATGCTATCAACAAATAACCGATACCCTTTGGGCGTCGGAACCCGGCCGGCAGAGGTATGAGGGCTTTGAATCAAGCCAGCCTCTTCGAGCTCTGACATCACGTTTCGTATCGTCGCCGGTGAAAAGTCGAACACCTTGGAAAGGGTGCGTGAGCCCACGGGCTGGCCATCTGCGATGTATTTTTCGATTAATGCTTTCAATAATGAGTGGGCACGATCATCCATATTTTCTTTGAATCCTAGGGCAGCACTCTATAATTGGTCCATTATCTAACGAACTTCATAATTAATCTAACCGGTAAGCCTATGCACTTTGCCACAATCGCGCTGATTGGTCGCTATAACGACTCCCATCTAGCCGGTCATTTGAGCGCGCTCGGCCAATTACTACAGGAAGCAGGCCGCGAAGTTCTGATCGAGTCGCAGACTGCTGAGCATACCGGATTGACCGATTTTGCTGTAGCCACCTATGAACAGATCGGTCAAAGAGCCGATTTGGCTATTGTGATGGGCGGCGATGGCACGATGCTTGGTGCCGCTCGCCATTTAGCGCCTTGGTCGGTACCCTTAGCAGGCATCAATCATGGGCGTCTGGGTTTTATCACCGATATTCCCTTAGAAGATGCGCAAACAGCGTTGGGTGACTTGCTTGAAGGTCGTTTCGAGGCCGAAGATCGCATGCTACTGGCTGGCGAGGTCACGCGGGGTGACAAACGTTTATTTAGCGCGACAGCACTAAACGACGTGGTTTTGAATCGCGCGGGACGCGGCGGCATGATTGAGGTCCGTATCGAAGTCGACGGCGTGTACATGCACACCTTACGAGCTGATGGACTCATTATCGCCACCCCCACCGGCTCAACGGCTTATGCCTTGGCCGCTTCCGGTCCTATCTTACATCCCGCGGTACAAGCCATGCTGCTTGTGCCGGTGGCACCCCAAACCCTGTCGAACCGGCCTATTGTTTTGCCCCATACAGGGACGTTGGATTTAACGGTGATTGGCATGAGCCGGATCGAATCTGGGGGCAATGTGCATTTCGATATGCAAACGTGGTCTGATGTTCAGGCGGGTGACCAAGTCAAGGTCTATCGCGCGGCTCAAAACGCCAAGTTTTTACACCCAACTGGGTACAGCTTTTTTTCAACACTACGCAAAAAGCTCGATTGGAATCGTATACCGGCCACGGGCTACAACAGGGACTGAACCATGCTGCGGGAACTGGCGATCCGCGACTTTGTCATCGTGAAGGAACTGTCCCTGCCCCTTGAGAATGGGTTTAGCGTGTTGACGGGTGAAACGGGTGCGGGCAAATCTATTTTGATTGATGCACTTGGCCTAGTGCTCGGTGGACGTGCCAGTGGCGACGTCGTTGCATCGAGCATGAAACGCGCCGAGATAACCGCCGTTTTTGAGCCGAGTGGGCCTGCGATTGACTGGCTCAAAGAACACGACCTTGAAACAGAAGATGATTTGATTCTTCGCCGCGTGATCGATTCACAAGGTAAATCGAGGGCATACATCAACGGCTCCATCGTTGCTCTCAATCAGCTGCGCGACTTGGGTGACCGACTGGTTGATATCCATGGTCAACACATGCACCAGAGCCTGATGAAGGGTGACGTGCAAAGGGATCTACTCGACGCGCAGGGCCATTTGCACAAGACACGTCGGGCGGTGGCACAAGCATGGGAAGACTGGCAACAGGCGAAGCGCCAGTTAGCACAAGCCCTAGAAAGCGCCCAACAAGCCGCTGAGAAAAAAGAACAATTGACATGGCAGTCACAAACGCTGGAAAACCTCGCGCCAGCACCGGGGGAGTGGGAAAAAATAGGCGATGAACACAGTCGTCTCTCGCACGGCCAATCACTACTTGAAGCCACGAGCACCGCTCTTGCCGCACTTGACGACGATGAAGCTGGGGCGCAGCACTTGCTTGCCGGGGTTCTAGAACGTATCAGGGGGGTGTTAAAGCACGATTCGAGATTGCTCGATATCGAGCAATCCCTGGAAGGCGCAAGTATCGCGATGGATCAAGCGCGGTCAGACTTGTCCCGTTATGTTGACTCACTGGACTTGGATCCAGCCCGTTTGGACCAACTTGAGCAGCGATTGAAATCGCTTTATGACGCCGCTAGAAAATTTCACTGTGAACCGGCAGAGCTACCCTCGCTCTTGGAACAAACGCAGCAAGCGCTAGATGCCCTTGACCAAGCACAGGACGCCGATGCACTTAAACAGCGTGTGGCGCAAACCTCGTCGCATTTCGAAACATTAGCCGCGAATCTTTCCAAAGATCGCCAGAAAAATGCCAAACGGCTTGCCAAAGCAGTCACTAAACACATGCAATCCTTGGGTATGCCAGGCGGTCAATTTGACATCGCCATCGATGAGGCACCAGCAAGCACATACGGTGTCGATAAAATCACGTTCATGGTCGCGGGTCACGAAGGGGCGTCGCTCGCGCCCCTCAACAAGGTGGCCTCTGGTGGCGAATTATCCCGTATTGCGCTTGCGTTATCCGTTGTAGCGAGCGAAAGCGCACGGGTACCCACGTTGATTTTTGATGAGATTGACAGTGGGGTAAGCGGCGCGGTGGCGGAAAAAGTAGGCCAATTACTCCGTGCCTTAGGCCAACGCCATCAAGTGCTATGCGTGACCCATCTCCCGCAAGTGGCTGCCTGCGGCAATCATCACCATCAAGTCACCAAACACAAAACCACTGATGGTGACATCACTTCAAGTGTCGAGACGTTAACGGAGGGCACCCGGGTTCAAGCCATCGCTGAACTGTTGGGCGGCGCAAAGATCACACCCACCACTAGGCATCACGCTCAAGAATTGCTCAAACAGCAAGGGATGTAGCGCTTAAGATCCAGTTGAAAGCTTTTATTTGCAGTCCGCACAAATGCCATAAAGCATCATGGCATGACTTTCGAGAGTGAACCCGTGGTCACTCGCGACTTTGTGCTGTCGATCTTCGATCTCATCATCCGTGAATTCCACCACTTTGCCGCAATGCGTACAAATCAGGTGATCATGATGGTCGCCGTCGTTTAGCTCAAAGATTGCTTTTACCCCGTCAAACTGGCTGCGCGACAAAATGCCCGCCTGTTCAAACTGGGTCAATACCCGATAGACCGTGGCCAAGCCTATCTCAACCTTTTCAACTAGCAAGGCTCGATACACGTCCTCAGCACTCAGGTGCCGATGCTCGGAGCGTCTAAAGATATCAAGGATTTTAAGACGGGGAAAAGTAGCTTTTAGTCCCACTGTCTTTAAATCACTTTGGTCGTTGTCAATTGCCACAAGTCGTCCTATTTCAGTGCGGTCTAGCGACCTTTGTCCTATGATAGCGTTTTTAGCGGCATTAAATACAGGGGTTCGTGTGCTGTTACATCACAACAAACGACGTTTTTATTGGATATTTGGCGCCATTCTCATCGCAATGCTCATCACCGGCTGCGGTTCAAATCGCTGGGGCTTTCCTTACAAAGTCGGTATGCAACAGGGCAATTGGGTCACTGAGCAACAAGTGGGCCTTTTGTATGAGGGCATGACACGCGAACAAGTGCGGTTCGCGCTCGGCTCGCCAACGCTCACGAGCGTATTACATGCCGATCGATGGGAGTACCCCTATTTCTATAAGGCGCCCAACGGCAACGTTGAGGAGCGACACCTGGCAGTGTTTTTTGAAGAAGGTGCCCTGGTCAAATGGGAAGGTGACGAGCAGCCTGACAGACAACCTTTCCAAATCGCTGAGGAAGAAGTCGAAAGATCCCAAGCAGTCGAAGAGCAGGTCGAACTTGATCAAGAAAGGCGAAGCGGACCAGACGGCGAGATAGAAATTGAGCCTGGTATCGACTTTTCAACAGTCACTGATACGGTTCCAAGCACGGATCCTGGGGCTTTGCCAGATACCGTAGACCAAACACCCATTGAGTTGGAATAAACCAGACTGAGTTTGTGAGATTTAAATGAGAATTGCTGTAACCGGTGCCAGCGGAAAGATGGGTCGCATGTTGATTGAAGCGATTCATCAGGAAAAAGACCTGACCTTGACCGTTGCGCTTGACCAGACGGGCAGTGCCCAAATCGGTCAAGATGCGGGTGCTTCTCTAGGTATTCAGACGGGTGTTCAAATCAGCGATCAGCTCGACCAATTGGCCCATGCCGACTGCTTGATTGACTTCACTCGCCCAGAGGGCTCGCTTGAGCACTTGGCGGCCTGTGTTCAGCATCAAACCAAAATGGTCATCGGTACCACCGGGTTTGATCAGGCGGGCAAAGAGGCCATCGCGAAGGCCGCACAAAGCATTGCCATTGTTTTTGCGCCCAATATGAGCGTTGGCGTCAACGCAACTTTGAAATTGCTAGAAGTGGCGGCACAAATCCTTGATAGCGGCTATGACGTCGAAGTGTTCGAAGCGCACCATCGTCATAAGGTAGACGCGCCTTCAGGCACAGCCATCAAGATGGGTGAAGTCGTTGCACAAACGTGGGGAAAGTCGCTCGATGACGTTGCCGCTTGGTCACGCCACGGACACACTGGAGCGCGAACGGCTGGGGAAATCGGGTTTTCAGTGGTCAGGGGTGGTGATATTGTGGGTGATCACACCGTTCTCTTCTGCGGCATTGGGGAACGCATTGAAATTACTCACCGATCGAGCTCTCGCGCTACGTATGCGCAAGGCAGCCTGCGGGCCGCGCGGTTTTTAAACGACCAAAAAACGGGCATGTTTGATATGCAGGCGGTATTGGGACTGTAACTGGGGCAAAGCCAGCCGTTTAGACCCAACTTATCAGATCCAACAATTAGGCTCGATATCTAACGTAACCCAAAATGTCTCAAGAACATCCTTTTTCACGGCATCAGCCAAGGCCAGCACGTCGGCGGCTTGGGCATTTTCAGCATTAATCAATACCAGCGCCTGCCGGTGATGCATGCCGACAGCGCCTAGCCTTCGGCCCTTCCAGCCGCATTGATCGATCATCCAACCCGCCGCTAGTTTTTGGCTCCCATCAGCCTGCGGATACGCCACAAGATCAGGGTAACGTTGCCTGAGTGACTCAACAGTTGCCTGATTGACCACGGGATTTTTGAAAAAACTCCCCACGTTCGGTGTGTCCTTGGGGTCAGGCAGCTTGTGGCGACGCACCGCAACGACTCGATCGAATACCATCTGGGGTGTCACTAGCGCACCATCAGCACCCAGTGATTTCAGGTCGGGGTAATCCAATACTGGACGCCAAGCCGGTCTTTTGGCCAATCGAAAGCAAACGCTCAAGATCAATAAACGCTGTCCCTGCGGCTGCTTAAACAGGCTCTCACGATAAGAGAATTGGCAATCTTTCCTTGACAGTTGGCGAATAGCGCCCGCATCAAAATCCCAAACCCTCACGTGCTCAATGTTTTGACTGACTTCGACACCGTAAGCGCCAATGTTTTGCACGGGAGCGGCACCGACCGTACCCGGGATCAATGCCAGATTCTCCAAACCATGCCAGCCAGCCGCTAAGGCTATTTGGACCCATTCATGCCATGACTGTCCCGCGGCCACGGCAACCAAGGCAGATGCCTCATCCTCCTGAATAACCTCGATACCTTGCAATGCCACTAAAATCACGCGATCGTGTAAATGCGATGGCAGAACCAAATTGCTGGCGCTGCCGATCACTTTGTAGGACTCATTCGGCATTAAGGCTGACTGTAAGACCAGCAGCTCGGACTCATCATTGAGCACAAACGCATGATCAGCCTGGCATGGCAAGGCCAATGTATTTGGAATGGTTTTCGCAAAAAAGGAGGTGTTAGAGGATTCAGGTGTCTGGATTGGCATCAAGCGATGGAATTTATGATAAGATTTCGGTCTTCGTAATATAGTACTTGATAGTTATTTGTACTTAGTTCAGCGATTTTTTGCGGGAATAGCTCAGTTGGTAGAGCGCAACCTTGCCAAGGTTGAGGTCGCGAGTTCGAGACTCGTTTCCCGCTCCAAATTTTTCAGGGGAAGCATTCGCTTCCCCTTCTAGTTTGTGACGGCGCAATGGCAGAGTGGTTATGCAGCGGATTGCAAATCCGTGTACCTCGGTTCGATTCCGGGTTGCGCCTCCATCTCATAGGCGGGTGACTTGAAACAGACTTCGTTGACATGACCCCATCCTCAAGCGCGCCCGCGGCACCACCTGACAATGCTGAGCAACAAATCACGTTACGCCTCTTTTTGAGTTTCGTGGCGGGCTACTTCATGTCCTATGCGTTACGGTCAGTCAACGCGACGCTTGCTCCTTTGTTGGCTCAAGATTTAGACCTGACAGCTAGTTCACTGGGTTGGCTGTCCTCGGCCTACTTCTTGTCGTTTGCAGCCGTGCAGTGGTTTCTAGGCACATGGCTCGACAAGTACGGCGCCAGACGTACCGAGTCTGTTTTGCTTTGTACAGCCGCGGCTGGCGCGGTCATTTTGGCGATGAGCGAGACCCTTTGGGGCCTGTCTATTGGTCGCGTACTGATCGGTTTGGGCGTGGCTTCCTGCTTAATGGCACCGTATTCGTATTTTAGACGCTGCTTCGCGCCAGAAAAACAAGCGCAGTTGGCCATGTGGATGTTGATTGGCGGCACCTCAGGTGCCTTGGCCGCAACACAACCGACCTTGATATTGGCAGAGTGGATGGGTTGGCGAGAAGTTTTTTTCCTCGCGGCTGGCTTACTGGCGCTGAGTGCATTGGCGATTGCATGGTTTGTCCCTGATACGGACCTTCGCATCGCGCGCGCCGATCCCACCCAAAACCAAGCAGGACAAAATACACCGCCAATGCGACTGTTGGAACTGCTCTGTCATCCGACAATGCTGCGCATCATTCCAACGACGGTCTTTTTTTCTGGTGGTTTTGTGGCGCTGCAATCTCTATGGGTTGGCCCCTGGTTAACCGATGTGTTGAAACTGTCCACCCATGAAACGGGTAGAGCCTTGCTCTACTTCAACGCAGCCTTGCTCGGCGCCTATCTATTAATGAGTTTTGTCAGCCCTAAACTGAGCCAACGCGGGTTCGACTTGGCGCGCCAGACACGCTTTGGTTTTTTGTGGTTCGTCGCCACCATGGCACTCGTGTTGTTGTGGCGCACTGAAACAGCTTGGTGGGCATGGTTGATTCTTGCACCCGGCATCCCCGCGGTTATTCTGATGCAGACGCAAACCGCTTTGCTATTTCCGAAGGCCATTGCGGGACGCGTTTTCACGACGTTTAATTTGATCATGTTCACCGGTGCTTTCAGCGTGCAATGGGGCTTAGGGCTACTCATCGACGCGTTTATTTGGTTCGGTACGACTCGCGAGGATGGCATGTGGTTAGCCTTTGCCGTGCTTCTGGCCTGCCAACTCGCGAGCTTGTGGTGGTTTTTGTACAAAAAACTACCGCCTGTTTTAGGAGGTCAACATGGATAAATCTGTGCTCGACGCCCTAGCGCGTTGGCCCGATGTACCCGCCGTTTACGGTTGGCTGTCATTGTCTGGGCGAGGCCTCTGGCGACTTCACCCCGATGGTCGAGCCATGGATGGCGGACCCGGAGAAGGCATTCAAAACCCTCAAATTCTCAGCTTCATCGGGCGCAACTACGCGGTTGATGACCGCGGTCAATGGTTTTTTCAAAATGGCCCACAGCGTGTCTTTGTCCGTATTGATGCAGCGCCTTTCATTGTGTTTGTTGACGACGCGGCTGGGATATTGACGACACATACAGGACAAACACTGACCGAAATTAGCGCTTGGTACCTCGACGCCGACGGTGGCCTTTTCTTGATGTCTGACGCTGGACCGGCCCAGGTCGCAGACAAAGACTTGATGCGACTCGCTGACCATTTATTAACCCCACAAGGCGAGTCATTGCTGCAGTGGTGGGCTAGCTCACCCGACTCAAGCACCGTACTCAGTGATCCTAGTGAGAAGTTTTCTGCCTGTCGTTTACCCGCACCGTTGACACGGTTAAATCCTCAAGACTCAATCGATCAAACGCTTGCGTTTGTGAGTAACCCGTTGCCTGCCGACAGCGATGCGGCATTGAGCTAGCTTGGTCTAGAATAGGTCACCATGGACAAAAGCCCTGATTTCTATTTTCCCGCCCCTCGTCTGAGCAACTTTTGCGGTCAGTGCGGCACACCCATTACCCGTCGTACCCCGCCGGGTGATAACCGTGAGCGCGACTTGTGCGAGCATTGTGGCGCCATTCACTATCAGAACCCCCGGCTCGTTGTGGGGACCTTACCCGTGTGGAACGATAAGGTTTTGTTATGCCTACGCGCTATTGAACCTCGTGCGAACACCTGGACACTTCCGGCCGGCTTTATGGAGCTCGCAGAGACAACCGCACAAGGGGCTTTGCGCGAGACCCTTGAAGAAGCGGGCGTGACGGTCAACTTGGGCAACTTATACACGGTGATTGACATTCCACTGGTTGATCAAGTCCACGTCTATTTTTTAGCCACGGCCGAAGACGGCAAAGTCGATCCAGGTCCAGAAAGCTTAGAGGCACGCTATTTCGGTCTCGATGAAATTCCTTGGGATAACCTCTCATTCCGATCGGTTTCAAGCACCTTAAAGCACTACATCAATGACAAACAATCGGGCCGCTTTGAAACCCGCTATTACCCCTTGGAACCGAATCGCTAAATCTGAATTGCGGCGTGACATCGCTCATCGCCCCCCAATTTATCGAATTAAGCCGCGAGCCTAATGGTTTTCATGGTCTTAATGGTTTTCACGCTTCTCGTGGACGTCTATGTCGAAATCGTTACCTTGGGTAGAGCCGCACGAAAAATTGCCTGACCCTTCATCAGCTTTAGACGAGCCAGACGGCTTGGTTGCGGCGGGCCTGGACTTAAGTACAACGCGCTTAGAAGAGGCTTACTCGAACGGTCTCTTCCCTTGGTTCAGTGAGAGGCAGCCCGTGCTCTGGTGGAGCCCTGATCCGCGAATGGTTCTCTACACGGACGAATTACATCTTTCTCATTCCCTGCGTAAAAGACTACGTCAGATCGAGAAACACTCGGCTGACGACACGACTCGTCACTGGACCATCACCACCGATTTGGCTTTTGATGCGGTCATGCAAGGTTGTGCACAGCGTGGTACGGATCAGGTACAAGACACCTGGATCAATCCAGCGATGTGTGAGGTCTACCGTCATTGGCATGCTCAAGGCGTTGCCCACAGCATTGAGGTGTGGGCAAGTGGTGCGCTCATTGGCGGTCTGTATGGGGTTGCTCTTGGACGCGTTTTTTTTGGTGAGTCAATGTTCACTCGAGCCACTGACGCCTCCAAAGTAGCCCTCGTCTATTTGATACGTTACTTACAACAACAATCGGTTCCTCTCATTGATTGCCAAATGCAGACCGAACATTTGGGACGACTCGGTGGACGCCCGATCCCACGAGAAAAGTTCTTGGCGCATGTGCGAGTCGCGACGCAGCAGGCGCCCCTAAACTGGCCGACGGGACAGCTGCATTTTGACGGCACAGTCACACCAGCCACGTTCTGAGAAAGGTCTGATGTCCGACTCTGCATGACACCTCTGTATGAGAGTGCACGACCCTGCTGTCATCGGTTACGATAAGTTGCAATGAGTCAAATACACGAACTCCCCTTCTCTGCCATTCAGTTTTATGCCACGGCCTCTTATCGTTGCAGTTACTTGCCGCAGCAGCAAGCTCGGTCACAGGTCGCTGCACCAGGGCACTTGATTAATGCGCAGACCTACTCGGGATTGGTTGATGAGGGTTTCCGTCGCAGTGGACTCTTCACCTACCGGCCCCACTGTGATCATTGCCGAGCTTGTGTACCTGTGCGTGTTGACTGCAACCGATTTGAACCCAATCGCAGCCAGCGACGGGCTGCCAAAACGCACGACCATCTGCGGGCCTTCGTGACGCAACTGGCTTGGTCAGCCGAACACTTCGAGCTTTATACGCGCTATCAACAGGCGCGCCATCCCGGTGGGGGCATGGACGAAGACAGCCGTTCTCAATACAGCCAGTTTCTGTTGGCCAGTCGCGTGAACTCGCGGTTGGTTGAGTTTCGTGATGAAGCCGGCAGCCTGCAGATGGTGTCAATTATCGATATGCTTGAGCAGGGCCTATCTTCGGTTTACACCTTCTATGATCCCACTGTGCCGGGTAGCTTGGGAACATACGGTATTCTTTGGCAAATTCGCCAATGTCAGGCCATGAACTTGCCTTGGTTATATCTGGGATACTGGATCAAAGAAAGTCCCAAAATGGCGTATAAGGATAAGTTCAAACCAACGCAATACCGTATCAACGGTCGCTGGCAAGACGAGGCAGCATTGAATGGATTTGACTCGCAACCGCCTGCGAGCCACCTCTCTAACTAAGACGTAAGAAGATCATCTCATGAGTGCGCTTTTCAATACCTATCCTCTGGTTCGTCGCACCTTGTTTGCCATGGAGCCCGAGCAGGCGCATGAAGCGACCATGTCAGCTCTACAGAAGGCCTACGACTGCAAGCTCACGCGGGCACTCTCGCACCAGTTACCGCTTGACCCAATGGTGCTCATGGGCCTT
>Ga0102945_1000381_pt1 | contig 13647 bp, 13 predicted proteins | sample SalPonred_H2O_MG_FD_78207 | JGI IMG/M metagenome (GOLD analysis project Ga0102945, IMG submission 78207) | Salt pond water microbial communities from South San Francisco under conditions of wetland restoration - Salt Pond MetaG R2_restored_H2O_MG ...
AGCATACTTTACACCCATATAGTTTGCAAACTCCTTTTCAAGAAGAGACACTAACGAGTTATCAGATGTATATCGAAATAAATCTCCAGATATTAATAATTTATTAATATCGTCTTTCGCAGTTTTGGGGATTGGCTCTGCGTTATTAGTTTTTATCATAAAGTAGCATCCTCCATGCCGGCTACACGTAGTTTAACAACGTTTGTAATTTGCCACTGCTTCTGATCAAGAGCTTTGAGTACGCCTAACCACTTGTTACGCATGAGAGCAAACTCGTTGATAATCTTTTCATAGTCAACAACGTCTGCCTCACCGTCAACGTATTTTTCAACGTCACGGCTTGACAGAGCTCGTTGATAGTTTTCTAGATACTTTTTGAAGTAAGAGCTACGCAATCGACGTAGCTCTATATTCATATAGTTTAGAATTGCTTCGATTTCTTGCAGTTGATTAAAACGGTGTTCTACAATACCTGGCATTTGTGCAGCCGCTTTTTCAACATTTCCTGAAAGCTTACACTCGTTTTTTGCTTGTGCAAGTTCATTTTCAAAATATGCTACTGCATCAGGAATTTTGCTAATGTCGCGGCTTATTTCACTATACCAGCCCATATTTTAGTCCCATTCATCATCGTAAGGATCTTCATCTAGATCTAGGTAGTATGTAATTGCATAATCTAGATTAGAATCAGTTCCTAAAGCACTTTGGAAAGTTTCGTCATCTACGCCGTAGTCTGCCAAGAGATCAACATATCTCTCGGCAGCGGTTTCAATGTGTTTTTTATCAAGATACTCTTTGAACATCATCCATACGTCGGATATCTGTCGCTCATCCATCAATTTGTGGCTCCTCGTTTTGATCTACGGTTGCTTCTTCGTCAACTTCAGCGGTATTTACCACTTGAGCTTCTTTAAGTTCAAAATCAGCAATCACACGATCAAGGAGTTCGCCTGTCCAGTTTTTACGATATTCAAGAATTTCTTCACCATCACTTGTAGTATACCTATAACGGTTGCCTTGTTTTTCTAGCAATCCTTTTGCCTCAAACAAATCAAAAAGTCCACTGTATGGATCCATACCAGTTTCGTATGGGATCTTAACTTGTACACTTTCAAAAGGTTTAGCATAACGAGTTTTCATAACCTTACAGGCTGCACGAATACCGTGTACCTGTGAAGTTTTAACACCATCAGCATCTTCTTTTAGTTTCAACTTCTTCATTGCAACTACGATACTACTTGCATAGATAAAACCCTGGCCGCCTGCAATCTTGTCGTCTGGATCAAACATATCTTGCGAAGCATATGTGTGGTTAGTCGCACACAGTCCTACATTGTGAGCACCAAACATGTTTACACAGTTTGTAACAAGTGCTTTAAGTGCCTTTGCTTTACGACCCATGTCGCCTTTCATGTCACCTGCATCAAACTGATTAAGCTCAGTTGGCGACATAAGCATACCAAGACTGTCAACTACAAACAATACCTTAGGGCGATCTTCTTCACTCATATCTCTATAGTCTTTCATAAACGTAGAGATAGTTTTAGCAACATCATCGATCATTGCCATATTAAGTTTTAGTAGTTTGTCTTCTGTGGTTTCTACGTCAAGTGCTTGTAGCCATGCTTCGTCGAGTGCGTTCTCTGAATCAATAAGAACTACAAAGATACCTTGGTCCTGTGCAGCCTTAACAATATTGCCTGAACAGATATACGATTTACCTGCGCCTGATTCTCCTGCAAATACACTTACCTTTCCTAAAGGAATGCCTTTACTAAAGTCGCCACTGATAAGATAGTTGAGTGCATAGTTACCTGTGCTAATCCAATCTGTAGGATCATTAAAACCGGTACTCATGCCTGTGATTGATTTTGTAAGTTGTGTTCTAAACTTACTAGGATCAAACGCCTTTGTTGCCATAATATTCTCCTAATCTAAAAAGCGTAAAGAACCCCCAAGCAGTCCTTTTCAGCAACTGATGGGGGCCGTGTTATTACTGTCCTTGACGTGCGCGGATCATTGCAAGAATGTCTTGTGCGCCACCGCCTTCTGCTGGTGCTGCCTCTTCTGTCGCAGGAGCAGGTGCTGCCTCTGCTGTAGGAGTTGGCTCAGGCTGCGGTACCGGAGCGGGCGTAGGCGTTGGAGCACTTTGACTAGTAGCAGTCGCCTGTGGACTTGCTGCCTGTGTTGGATCACCAGTACGTGCCTGCATACCTGCTGGACGGAAGTATTGGCTCCAACGATCTGCGTCATATGGTTCGCCGTCTACACTTGCTTCGAACATTTCGTGCATTACTTTTAGCTCAACGTCAGTTGGCTTTTTAGGTAGGAAGTCTGATAGATTAAACAGTCCGTGTGTGTTAACTGCCTGCATCTCAGCATCAGTAAGTGGACGCTCACGACGTGCCCAGTTACTTGTGCCATAGTCTGCATAGCCACCTTTGCTTCCTTTGTTTAAACGGAAGTCTACACCTGCTGTGTAATCTGTTGGCAATTCTTCCATATCTGGATCAAGCAAGCTCTGCTTGATGATTTGGAAAATCTGTGGACCAATGATAAAACGACGAATTGGATTTTCTGGTGTTGAATCATCGGTTAGCTGATTATCTGTTACAAAGCCCTGAAAGATGTAAGAACGCTTCTTCCAATACTTACGACCCATATCTTCTAGACTTGGATCTTTAAACCAGCCACGTACTTCGTTAAGGATATTACATGTTTCGCCATACATTTCCATACATGGAATTTGTACCTGTACTGGGCGACTATCTGTTTCACCTTTGATGCCTGCGAATGGAAGTTTAATCATCAAACGTTCTGCCCAGAAAAAATCGTTATCTGGGTTACCGTCAGGAAGGAAACGAAGTGTTGCTGTTTCGCCTTCTTTAATATTCCAAAATGGGTAAATTGCATTGTCTCCGGGACCGGAGTTTGAGTTACCTGATGAACGGTTCTCTTGTTCTTTGAGCTTTGCTCTAATCTCTGCTAATGATGCCATAGTTATGCCTCCTATTGTTTTGCCTATGTGCTTTGTGCCTTATTTTGTGTAGCACATGTTATATACTACACAAACTTATTTATCTTGTCAACCTATTTTTAACAAGATTTTCAAGAAGTTAGCCGAAACTATTAAAGTCCGGCTAACTTTCTTAAATCTTCTGATTCTCTTGCGTATTCGTCTTTAATACGGCCTAGTTCTTCTTCGCTTGCACCTTCCCTGCCTGCCTGCGCAAGTTTTGCCATACCTTCTTTGCCATATTTTTTCTTGCCGATATGATATTGTAGGCCTGATTCTTCGACGTCTGCATCTTTGTATCCCATTACTTCTGCTACACGGTTATTGACCATTTCAATAAATTTCTTTGCAGGTTCAATATATTCATCGCCGTACTCTTTTTCTACCATAGTTAGAACAGCAGTTTCTCCTTTCGGAAACTGTCCAGTATTTCTATCAAAGTATGAAAGAACAAATTCAGTTACTGGAATCTTTTCTCCGTCTACTTCCATTTCGTCATCGTTGTTGGCTCTTGCTTTGGCTAGTGCTTTTGTAAATTTATTACCTTCAGTAGCATTGTCGCTTTCTTTTTCTTTTTCGTGATGCTGACTAAGTTCAATCCAAAGTGCTCTTGGCTTAAGACCTTCTTCTTCTCTTTCTGCATCGTAGTCTGCCTTTGCTTCGTCTGGAACACTAATCTTTTCACCCACGCCTGCATCAAGCACAGCCTTTGCTAGCATGTCCTGATACTTTTCACTAATACCTATGATATTCATATAGGTTTTAAGATTCATGTGTCCTGATAGGCCTGGCTTGCCTTGCTTGAACTCGTCGTCATATGAACTAACCAATGGATTCTCATCAGTTGTTATTCTATCACCACTAGGTGCATCACCACGTGCTTCAAAGAATGTGTCAAGATCTAGCATGTCTACACCTTCTACCTTAACACACTTGTCTTTGTATGTTCCGTCTGGCTTGCGCTCTCTGCCTGCATAGCGATAGCCTTTCCAGCATGCCTTGCCGTCTACACCTTTTTTCTTTTCTTCTGAGAACTGACCCATCATTTCTTCAAATGCATCTTCCAGTTCGCTTTCATACTTTTGGAATCCACCAGGTGGTAGACCTCTTGTTGCACCATCTGGACCTGTGCCCATGAAATATGGCATTTCAAGTTCCATACCCACTTGAAGTTCTTCTGGCTTAGAAATGTTGTTCACCATCATTAATTCTTGTACAATTTCTTCAATGTCTGCACCTTGGAAGTTTGCGTTACGGAATTTTTGTGCAATGCTGTAGAGTGTATCACCTGATTGTACTGTATAACTTTCTGCAGGACGTTCTACTTCTATGTCATCCACAGGAGCTTCGCCTAGCAACTCTTCTGGAGTAATTTCTTTTGCACGGGTAACTTCACTTACAAGCTTGTAGATATATGGAAACACATCTGCTAGTTCTTCATTAAATTGTTTGATAGTAAGTTGTTCAATCCAGTTCTCTTTAACATCTTCTGGAACATCTTCAAACACAGGCTTTTCAAAATTAGCAACAGTTTCACCATAGAAAGATTCTTTTTGGAGATTTTTAAGATCTTTCTTGATTGATTCCATTCTTTCTTTAACAACATCAACGTATTCCGCAAGACTTTCTGCCATTACACTTGAGCGTCCTAGGTAGGTTTTAAACTTGCGAAGTTTACCAAGCTCTTCGCTAAGACCAGTAATGTGCTGACCAAAGTCGTCGTATGGCTTTCCGCCTTCTGCTACGTGGCGAGCCATTGCTCTTGCACCACTTAGATGACGATACGGATAAATGAATCTTTCGCCTTCAGCATTTTCTACATATATCTTTTGTATGTGTCTTGCTCTATCTGATGGCATATCTTGATTAATATTCTGTGAATGCTTGATGGTTATTCTTGCATCTCCAATGTTCTGGAAGCTGGTCTTGCTCGTTCCATACATAGTTGATTCCATTGTAATTTCTCCGGATCGCTGTGTTGCTAAAAACTTGTAATCTCTTCTGTTTAGATTTGATTTTGTAATATTTCTGGTATCAAATTGCAGTAATCTTTTCTTTGCAAAAGTTCTTAGTTCTTTCAAAAAGTTATACCAATTATCTCTAGTAGTATCATCTTCGTTCGTTACAAAATCATTGCTATACATCACACCAATTTTGTCGTCTTCTAAGGTAATACTTACCTTACCCAAACTCTTGCCTTCACTCATAAAATCAAAATCGTAGAATCTTGCACTGCTTGGTTGATTGGTTACATTGCCTTCATCGTCGCCGATAGTAACGCTAGGAAAGCGTCCTCTAATTTTATTAAATAGTTCTTCTGCAATCAAATCTAAGTTTTTCATAGTAATGTATTTATCAATAGTTGCTACTTATAAAGATCGGCATTGGTGCTTCATAATCTTCGTCGTGTTCTGCTTGATTAAAGGTGTTGTATACTCTTGGATCCCAATCTTTGAGTACACTCATCATTCTTAGGGCTAACAGTGTTGCACTAATTAAATCGTCAGTAAGTCCGCTCTTGGCTTGGTAGCTAGATCCTGTTGCTACAAAGCCTTTCAGCTCTGATATCAATGTTTTAGAACGCACAATCATTTTATCATTTTCGATCATTGTCTTCATTCTACTACATGCAGTTATCTTAGTACTATGTGTGGTATTAAATCCTTTGCGGAATTTTCGCACGTGGCCTTTGCGCATAGGCTCTGAAATAAACAAGCCCGGAATGTTTTCCTCGCCAAAGTCGTTTATGACAATTAGAGCTGCTTCGCCTATGCCATTGTTTTCAACGCTCCAATATATTCCTGTTGGATTTTTTGTTTGTTCTTCTATGTACTTACAAATGTCGCTAAGTACTCTTATCTGTCCAGGTATAGCAGTTTGATTGTGCTGCCATTCTGCTACCTGTTCGTATGAAGGCAATTCATATACTTCTATAGCAGCAAAATCGCCTCCAGTGCCCATACTTGGGTCTAATGCTACTACATATGTATATTGACTAGTAGGCTTTTTGTACCAACGTGTTTGCCCCATATTGAGTATAGGGCTTTCGCCTTCCATGGCAGCAAGTTTAATTGAGTTAATAAGAGTTTCATCAAATACTAGGAATTCACATTCATATTCACGGCGGAACTTTTCTTCACCAATGCGTCCAATTTCGTCCGACTTCCATTTTTCATCTCTATCTGGATGTTCACTCCAATGGGCTCTAAAGGAATGGAAGCCGTTAATACCTACATCTTGTTCGTTGCCATGTTCGTCAAATTTTTGCTCAGACTGTTTCCATATAGTAGCAAACGTGTCTTCGTCTGAGTTGGGTGTGCTTGTAATAATAGCACGACCACCTGTTGCTAGTGTAGGTGATATTGAAGTCCAAAACTCTTCCGCAATATTAGGTTGTACGAATGCAAACTCGTCACAGTATAATAGCGAAATACTCATACCACGTCCTGTGTTGCCTGTTGTTGTTTGTGCTACAATACGTGATCCGTTTTCAAATTCAATTGATTGTTTGTTATATGACGTAACACCTGCTCTAATATGGTCTGGACACATTTCGTATACATAACGTACACGAGCCATAATTTCTTGCGCACCTGTATACTTGTGCGCTGCCACAAGAATAGTTTGATCTGGATTAAACATTGCGTACCAACACAAGTATATTGCAGCACAGGTTGTTTTTCCTGTCTGTCTTGGCATCATGTTTATATTAAAACGATAGTTGTGGTAACTATGCATCAATCTTAATTGATATTCAAAAGGATCAAATAATAGTTTGCCTTTTACAGGATGTTGTATGTATGCAAACTTACGAGCAAAATACAAGTAGCCTTCGTCAGGATCCATGCACTGCACGATATCCTGAATTTGTGCTTCAGTATATGTTTCCTTTTGATTTGCTTTTTTGGTTAATACACCATCTAATGATTTTGACATATAATTACTTATCCAAAAAAATAGGGCCCGTAGGCCCTATTGATAACGTTTAAACTATATCAGTCTTTCATTTTTTCTGTAAGTGCTTTTTGTAGTTCGTCTTTGATTGTTTCCATAGCAATAGCGTTATCACCTGGTTGAGCTGCTTTGTATTGCTTTTTACGACGATTTAAACCACCTGCTAGATCATTCTTCATATAATCATCATCTTTGTATTCTTCGTCTGGTTCGTAATCCCACTCTTCAAGCTCTTCGTCTTCGTATGCAGGGGCATCTTTTACACGAATATCATGCGGATGCTTGGGACCATTAAGACCGCCGCCTGCATTTGTAGTTACATCTTCTATTGGGCTAACTGATTCTTCTGGTGAATTAGTCCAACCTGTTGGTTCAGGCTCGTCAACAATACCACGTAGACGTTCCATGTCTAATCTAGCAGGCATCACAGCTACTTCTGGTTCTTGTGCAGCTTCCATGCCTGCATTTTTCATCATATTGATAAGGTCTGCAACATGCTCTTTACCGCTAGCAGTTAGACTAACATTCATTGTTACAGGATTGCCTTGTTCTTCATGCGGAGCCATCATATCAGGAGGACATTCATTTAGCCCTTCAACTGATTCTATTAATTTTTTCATGTCTGACATTATTAGCTCCCTATTGTACTTTTGCTATTATCTGAGTTGTCTATATCTTTTGACTCGCCTGGCTTAATACCATCAATTGGGTCAATTTCTCTTTCTTTGCGAGCTGTTTCTAATTCTTTCAATAGTTCCATAACACGGCTTCCGCCTACACTTTCCTGAGCACTTTCTCCGCCCATATCTTCTGTGTTCAGCATTGCTTCGTATGGCTTTTCTGATTCTGGGTCTGGCTGATATTCTTCTACAGGATCAAACTCACCTCTTACAATTAAGTGTGTATGTGGAATCATGCAATTGTCAACAAGATAGTGTTCAAGTGTGTGAGCAGTTGTTGGATATTGAACTTCTGCTTCGTAATGGGTGACTTCCATGTTTTGTAACTGTGGAAAATCCAAAGGTTTTTCAGTTATAGGAGTCCTTTTTCCTGCACTAAGATTTACAAGTTCAAACTTATTAAGGTTTGTCTCTAAACGATCTTCAAAACCTTCTGGTAGTTCTCCTGCTACTCTGATTTTGAACTTGTATGTTTTTTTAGATTCTGTTAGATAGTCTTTAAAACTTTTCATTGCATGTAATCCCGTATTATAACTTATTTATCTTTATCTAGGCCTTTGAGACGCTCTAACAAGCTGTTTCTATCAGTAACTACATAACCGTCACCGTTTACAATTCCGTCTTCACCTTTAGCAGCACTGTCTTTGTCCATTTTTTCTTTTTTAAGTTGCAGATCAATCATTTTTAGTTTTTTATCCATTTTTGCAACTTTAGCATCTAGGCTTGTTTTAAGCATACTACCTGCAACTTCAAACACACGCCCGCTGTATCTTGCTTCAACGTTCATGCCTAGATCCATTAAATCTTCGTATGCAGTTAAAGCACGGTCTGCTATATCTTCTAGTTCTTCATCTGCTTTTTGACCAAGACCCTTTACCTGAGGTAATGCAGCAGAAATTTTATCAAACTCTGCTATATCACGCATTGTTTCTTCTTGCTCAACTATTGCTGTTTCTTTCTTTTCTGCCTTTTCTTTAGACTTTTCTTTTTCGATAAGTTTTTTAGAATCGGGCAAATTCATAAGTTCTTCTAATTTTTTAGTCATAGCGTTACCATTATATGCTAGTATTATTTATCGTCTGCGGCCTTGATGGAAGATATCTCCTTCATTTACAATTCTAAAGAATATACCTTTTTGTTTGCACCATGCTCTAGCAGCTTCCCATTTTGCTTGATTAACTATCCAATGTGCTTGATTGGTTTTGCTGCGACCCAGTTTTTCCTTAACTGTTTGATTGGCAGGTTTTACTTCAATAAGTTCTACCTTTTGACGACCATTGGCATCTGCATATACTATAAAGAAATCTGGCACATAGATAGTATGCCTGCCTGACAACGGATTTCTATAAGGAATGCGTATGGCTTCGCTTGCCCATTGACTTACACTAGGATGTTCGTCACAAAATCTCATAAAGGCAAATTCCCAACTGCTTCTATATGTTGGCGATCGTGTTCCTACATACTTGTCAGGATTTTTTAGGGTGTATTTGCCCTGTGCGAAACGTGCCATTATACTACGATATTTCTTTTCTCAGTTTTAACAGGTGACTCTGTTCTTCTGTAGCCAAGTGTGCTTGTTCTAGGTCTATTATAGTTTAGTACTTCTGTGACAATTGCACTTAGTTGTACTTCACTTAGTCCTGTCAGTGTATCAAGTAGTGTAAATATTTTTACACCATCAATTTTTGCTTGTTGTAATAGAATAGTAGCAACACTAATTGCTGCGCTTTTATCAAAACCTCTTTTCTCAAAAAAGTTTACTACAGCATCTACTTCATTCGCAGGATAACTTAGTTTCTTTGTAAAATACTGATTGAAGAACTGTTGGACTTCTTTATCACTTCTTTTTACTACTGGTTGTGCTGGTAAACTTGCCATTTTAATTTCCTAATACTTGATCTTCTAATGCTCGTTGTTCGTTTGGTCCAAGTGCTGAATATGCTGCATTGATTTCATTTACTCCGCCTGCACCGCCAGATGCTTGGTACTGTTGTCTAAACAGTTGTTTTTTAGCTGAATCTAACTGTGCTGGATTATTTAACAGTTCATTTCTAGATACGCTTTCGCTAATGGCACGTAACCCTGCGGTAGCCGCTGTGGCTATTAGAAGATCTCTGGCACCGCCATTGCCACCGTTTTTAGGGAAGAACGTTTGCGCAACACCGCTTACATCAATACCTGCTGCATTACCGATTGTTTGAGTAAGGAGATTAAAGCCTTCTTGACGAAGTCCTTCTGAGCTTAGATTTCTTACATTTTGGAAAAGATTTACTGCGGCAATACCTGCTTCTAATGGATTATTAAAATTCTTACCGCTGGTTATATAATCATATAGATCTATGCCAGCACCGAACACTCCTCCTAGTCCTAGGGTACCACCACCAGTTAAACTTATTGGACTTGGCGTAACATCATAGTGCTCTGTAACACCAAAGCCTTTTGGATTGCCGTTGGCGCCTGCTTCTACTGCGCCTCTATCATACCAAACAGCCTCATACATAACACTTATAGTGTTGACCATAGTAGTACTACCGTCTGCACTGTCTACAGTATCGTGTTGCCATTCTGTAATAATAGGATTTACAAGTGTGTAGGTTGTATAAGTCTTTCTACTTAGCTGCGATATTTGGATATTTTGTATGAATGGCACACTAACATTATTATCCAAACCATAGTTGTATTGATTTCTGCCCTGTCCTAGATAGGTATTATCGCCGCTGCCTGCTTTGTTGTATGCACCAGGATCAGAAGAATAATTTCCGTCTGCAAAATAATATCTATAGTATGCTTCTAACAGAGCAGTAGTTACACCGTAACTGTCATCATGGAAAACAATTTGCACAGGCACATACTCAATAGATGTCTGTATGTTCTTTTTCCTGTTGTATTTGTTTTTAGTATCTACCTGAGCAGCATATCTAGGTAAATCTGCACTTTTTACTAGCATGCCAATTTCAGTCGAATGTTTGTTTGTCAGATCAGGTAAAATTGATCTTGCAACTGGATCTAATTGAAAATTAACATGATAAAGAAATTTATTTTTAGGTGCAAGACGCATACTGTTTTGTATAAACAGTCTATTAGCGTGTTGCCAATCGGCCATGTTGCCTTTTGGCGATAGTGCGCCATTTGCTAGGTTATTGTAGAATGCGTTAAACTTACTTGCCATACTAATATTTATCAGTTATGATAAAGTGCGCACTTAATAAAAAAAGGGGCCGAAGCCCCTAATTTTACGGATCAAATTAAATGCCTGTATTAGGCGCCGCCGCCTGTTACAAGAGTATTAGTTGTACGCCCAATTGCTGTACCAATACCAGTACCTTGTGGTGACTGGATCGCATTATCGTATCTAATGCTTAGGTTAACAGTTACTGGATCGTTGTTCTGATAGTTTAATTCGTTATAGTTTGCATTTTCTAAGTAGCAACCGTATAGTTCGAATGTTTCTAGTACAGTTGGTGTGTTTGCACCGTTACCACCGTCTAGGATTTCAATACGTGTTGTAAACTTATAATCCAAACCAGATGCTGCACTTGACTGTTCGAAGAAGTCAAATTGCTTCTGTAGTTGTTCGCCAACTAGTTTTTGTACATTGTTGTTAACGTCTTCACGTAGTACAAGTGAAATTGGCTCCCAGGTATGCTTACCTGCTAGATACACACGTGAGTTATAAACATCGAGTGTGATCTGTTCAAAAGTTACGTTTGGTCTGTTCACGTTAACTACTTGCTTTGTAAGTTCCGTGGTAGGTGTTGAAACACCAAAGTTTTCAAGGCTTACTCTAAAGCGATACTGTAACTTTGGCATTAACAAGCCCTGGTTGCTAGCGGAATCACCGCTAGCTAGAGGAACTGTTATCTTTGATAGTGTTGAAATTGCCATTTAATTTGCTCCTAATCTATATGTATTTAGTCTATTATAGACCTGCTATTTCTCCAGTGTTCTTAAGTCTCAGCGGAATGTAAATGAATTCCACAGCCTTCACTGGTTCAATTGCAATATCTAAGTAGAGCTCATTACGGTCAATTCTGCTTGGAGTATTGTTTGACTCGTCACACACAACTAAGAAGTCATATAGTGCTCTCTGTCCTACTAGTTCTAACATTAAGCTCTCTGCTGCTTGCTTGATCTCATCTCTAGTGATCTTATCATTAGGTTCAAAGATATATGGTTTAGCAAGCTGATTTAACTGACTGCGTAAGTATATTACTAGTCTTGCAACATTGATTCTGTCTAGTGCGCTTGCGCCTCTTGAACGTGTTTTCTGACCGTAGTTAACAAGTCCTGCACCTGTAATGAATGTAATTGGGTTAACATTCTGTGCATACAACGTATCACGCTGGCCTTCGTTAAGAGCAACTGCTACAAATTCGCCTTCTGCATCAATGTATCCAGTTGATGTAGCGTTAGTAATGCCGCCACGTCTTGTACCTGCTGGTGCAAACCATGGGAAGCTTACCTGATCACTCAGTGCCATTGTGCGTAGCATCATATGACTTGGTGGAACAACTACATTATTACCTGCGTTGTCGCTTGTGAAGCCCCATGGATAAAACACGCCTAGGTATTCGTCGCGACTTACAAGTCCATCGTCGTTATCTTCTACTGCAAGATTAACGTTTGTTGCCCATTCGTTCAATGAAGTTGCATCTGGTGTTAGTCTTGCTGGGCTGTCGCCTACGATAAATGCACTTAGTCCACGATCAAAGTTAAGGCTGATCATTTCACCAATTAGTTCTGGATAACCAGGTGTTGCCATCAAGTTAAAGATACGTGATTCATCATCACGGATATCATCGTTTGAGTTCAACATAGCTTGTAGACTCTGTACAACAACTTTACGCTGTGCTTTGCGTCCAAAGCTGCCGCTACCGTCTTCTTGGTTACCTGATTCTGTAACCCAGCGGTTTTCGTAGTAACCGTCCATTGATTCGTCACCAAATCTAATGTTGTCTTCTGCTGTGTTAATGTAGTTGCGTACAAAACGTTTTACGTTAAATCCGCTTCTACGTAGATTGAACAGAATCATACCTTTTGGATATAGTGCAGGATCTGGTGCATCTGGATCTAAGTAATTGCTTGCTAATAGATCTGCAATTTCTCCTGCTTCGTCGCTATTTGCACCGCTGGTGTTGTAACGTGCGTCTGCAAATAGCACACCGTTTTCTGTTGTTTGATCACTCTTATCTAAAAGTTCCCAACGGTTAGCAATTGGTGTGTTAAGTTTATTTGCATTAAAGCGATAAATCTGTGGATAGTTTTCTAAGTCACTTGTGTCAATCCAAAGATCGCCGTTCTTGAGTGCTGTGCCATCACTTTGTAGTAGTGGTGTACTCGCAGCAACAATTGGACCTGCTGGATCTGTTTGTTCTGCTTCTTGTGCAGAATAATAAGGACTTGTTGTATCTAGGTATCCTACCCAAGTTGTACCGTTGTGGATCATAATATCCACTTCGTCTACAATTGAATTGTACCATAGAGCATTGTCTTCTGTTAGTGCTGTCGGAGCATCTTCGCTCGCAGTGTATGATAGCACTTTCCAGTTTGTAGCCATTAGTTCTAGTGGATTTGTACTAATGTCTGTTCCTGGAACATAGTATAGATTTGGTGTGCCTGTATTTGCATCTTGATATGCTGCAAAGCCCATTAATGTAAGTGCACCAGTGCTATCTGTGATTCTAAAGTCGCCGCCCTGTGCGTGTTGGATTAGTACTCTGTTCTGTGAGTCAACTGATGCAGTAATGTTTTGGAATCCTGCACTGTTGATTGCCCCTGCTACAGTATCCGCATCTGCTGCTGCACCTGCTGCTGTAAAGTTAACAGTAACAGCACTTTCTAGATCTGCGCTTCCTGCGTCTGATTCTTGAATAACAAAGCTGTTGGCACCTGCTTGAATTTGATTTGTAATTCTATTACTTGTAATTACAGTTGGTCCTACTGCTTCTCTGCGGAATATTTTAAATGTTGCAACAGGATCAGTATCTTCTGCAATAT
>Ga0102945_1000383_pt1 | contig 13621 bp, 7 predicted proteins | sample SalPonred_H2O_MG_FD_78207 | JGI IMG/M metagenome (GOLD analysis project Ga0102945, IMG submission 78207) | Salt pond water microbial communities from South San Francisco under conditions of wetland restoration - Salt Pond MetaG R2_restored_H2O_MG ...
GGGGCCGGTCCAGGTACAGACGAAAACGGTTTGAGATTTAGGGCCGTCCAGAGCAGCCTCAGGCCACTTCAGGATCTTGCCAATGAAGGTCGAGTGGTGAACGTTGCCGGAGGAATCTTCTCCAGTGAAGCACGAACGCAGACACTTGTGGATTGGACCAGGTTGGAGGCTGGATCAGCGGTTGGTCCCGAACAGATCGGTGACATGTTGGCCTCGGAGGACCCAAAGGGTGGGACTAACTGGGTTACCGGTCTCCAGGAGGCCGAACGGCAACTCGATCGCCAGGCGCAAGGGAGCGATAACCACTGTCAAGCGCTCGTGTGGGTCACAGATGGCGGCATTGATATCGAACGAGACCCGGTGGAAACCAGCGAAGGCCTGGTTGATCTGTGTGGTGTCGAGCCAACTGATTTCATCTCACCACCGAGCACGCAAGGATTGATGTACGAACTCCGCAATCAAGGCGTGGTCGTCCTAGGTGTCCTCTTGGCGGTCCCGGACAGCGATCAGGCTGAACTCTCCGAGGGAACCCGCCAGGAACGAAAATCAAAGACTTCCTATTTCGGTCCAGTTGTGGAAGGTCGCGGCGAAGTTGATGCCTCCTGGTTTAACGGTGACATCTCCAAAGAGGGGCTCTACAGTTGTGGTGCAACAGTCACCGGTGCTGCGGGAGCCACACTGACGATCGAAACCGCAGATCAACTTGCCAATCAGTTTGATGCACTCGCATCGTGTATAGCAGACACGTGCACGACGCTGCCTCCAGGCTCTGTTCGGTGTCAAGGTGGGTCATGTGAAGTCGCGGTGCCCTCGGGAATCGCCTCAATGCAATTCTCGGTTCCGGAGGATTACGACCCCAATGACGTGAAGCAGCCAGGTGGCGCTTCTGCGTGCCTGATTGATGGGTGCACAACAACCGAGGAATTGGCCTCGGGCGCACCCCTGCGAATTCCGGTGCGCAATGAATCAGGAATTTGGACAATTGAAAACAGTCCGGATGATCTCAATCCTCTCCTCTTCGCAGGACTGTCCTTAGAAGCTGATCAAATTGAGGTTGACCCCCGCGACCCCAACATCTCCAGTCGACTACGAATCATCCAGAGTGATCCAAGCGTCGGTCCGGATGCACTCATCTTCGACGCTCAAAACTATGAGAACTTGCGATGGGAGGCGAATGTCTTCTTTCCTACTGGGCGCAGTGAGCCAGCCAGGGTCACACCCGACGGTGATTCCTGGAAGATTGAATGGGAATCTGGATCAGCGGAATCCCGTGGCTCGATCCCTCGTGAGGTGATCGTAGGTTTCTCCGCCACCGCTAGGGGTAACGGAGCGGACGTTCCTCCGTTACCGCTAGCTCCGATTGAACAGCCCTTTCCCGTTGAGCGCTTGAGTCTAGAGGCGTATCCGACACTCGTGGAGCCGCAAGATGGCGCTACCTTGTTCTTCTCGGATATTGATGGCCTCGAAGGGGTAGGTGAGGCCTCCATCGTCATCCGAGGACCGGAGACGAACGAGGGCTTGGTTTGTTGGCCCGCTGCAGCCGATGGCATTGCTGACGAGGTCCAGGACTCGGCTTCGCGTCCACGTGGTGCCCTCGATGTTCGGATCGACCAAGGAAACGCTGAATCTGGACGATGCCCTGAAGGTGATCTCGGGATCGTGCTGCCTCAGGCGCAAGAAGTGCAGATCCCTATCGAGCTCACATACTCAGAACAGGCCGATGGTGTGGTCCGCGGAGTATTGGCGATGGATCTCTATGGTCCAGCAGAAGAGCCACCAATACTCGAGGAAGTTGTCTTCGAAGTGGAGACAAGCGTTGTTCGCAACAACGTTGTCAGACTTCTGGTTCTTGCGGTGCTCACTATCGTGGGTATCGGGATCCCTTATCTGATCCTGGTGATACTCGCTCGTCGGCAAGCGAGCTTCAATACGCACCTAAATGGCACCCGATGGGCGTCCCTTCCGATCCTGCTAGGTCCGGAGGGCATTGCATCTATAGAGGAGCGCGATGCCGCTGATTACGACTTCCTCTTTGTTGCGGACAAGGGCATCACGCGCACGATTCAGACAGGATCTGAAGAGCACAGAGTGATTCCGCCGACGATATGGCCCTTCAAGCCGGTCTCAACGGTTGTCACGGCGTCTCGTGGCTCTTGGATTTTCACAAATCATGACCAAGATTTGACACGACGGCGCAATCAGGGACTTTCGAGCCAGGTTCTTGGTGATGTCTTCTATTTCGTAACGAGTTCCCAAGGAAGCCAAGCTGGCACAAGCGCGATTGAGGTCGATGATTGGGGTAAGCCCGCGGTCGCCAACTCGGCAAAGACAGGCACCGTGGGCGGCCACGTTGTCGTGCTTGCCTCCGGGGAAACAGCTGTAGCGGAATCCATAGCGCAAGCTCTAGCAAGAGTGCGCACCTGGGCCGGTTGGACCACCGTCTATCAAACTGTTACGTCCGCTGAGTCCTCAAATCAAGAGCCGCGAGAGCAAGGCACACCGGCCGCTCCCGCCGAGTCCACCGGAAACGGGCAAAGCCAGACGTCGATTGCCGCAACAGGATTTGAAGGCGCCTTTGGCGCGGCTGAGGCTGACCAGTCGTCCCAACCTCCGCGTAAGCGTCGTATCGGTAGAAAGAAGCGTGGGCGTGAAGAAGGGGATGAACCCACTTCGTCCGGGGGTATGGACCTCAGTGATTGGTAACAAGGAGATAGGGGAAGACGATGCTTAGACCGTTTCTATTCATAGGCGTTGGAGGATCCGGTGGCAAAACGCTGCGGGCATTGAAGCAAACTCTGGAACGCCGCCTCAAGCAGTATGACTGGGAGGCGGGCATCCCTGGTGCATGGCAGTTCATTCAAGTAGACACGGCATACGACGGCGTCGATTTTCCGGCTCCGATGCTGCCGCTTGACGACTTCATCGGCATGGTTGGCCCCGGCCAAAGTTACGACCAGATGGTCACTGCTATCGAGGCGCGTCTGCAGGCGCCAGCTGATCGACAGAAGGCGCTATCGGGATGGTTGGAGCCGAGGTCTGCTGTTCCGATCGCGACCGGGGCAGGAATGGTCCGCACCATCGGGCGCGCAGTAAGTGCCGCTGGTCTCGCCGCCCTGCGTGATGGACTTCGAAAGTCCGTCGACAGGCTGCAAGCGCCGGACAACATGAGCGATCTCGTAAGTCTCTCCAAACTGCTGCATCCGAAGTCCGGTACCGGTGGTCAGATGCTTGATCCGGCGGTAGTGATCGTTTCCTCCATCGCTGGAGGCTCAGGCGCGGGCATGTTTATGGACATCACTGAGACCCTGAAGTCTCTTGCTGCCGGCAAGGACGGCTGGTTGCGAAAGCCGATGGCTTACCTGTACACACCGGAAGTGTTTGACAGCATTCCCGCATCATTACGGGCGCAGATCCCCATGAACGCACTTGGTGCGATGAACGAGATCCTGGCTGGATTGTGGGCTGAAGAAGCCAGTGAGGCGAGCGGGATTCTCTTCAACGCAAGCGGCGTAGAGGTTATTCGTCCGAAGGAAAAGGGTGCAGTTGGGCCAGCAGGCGTGTACTTGATCGGGTCAAGAAATGTGAACGGAGTCAATATCGCGAAGGGCGCAGACGGCGCAGGAATGGATGAAGTGTTCCTGGCTGTCGGCGAAGCTCTTGCGGGTCTCATCACTGACGAAGATCTGTCCAACAACTACAACGCGTACTTCTACACGAATGTCTTTCCGAATAGCGGCAAAGAGGTCGTCCTCGCGGACCACACTGGCCTCAGGCGTCCCAGCGACACAATGGAGAGAATGCCCTTTGCCGGCCTTGGCTTTGCACGCGTGACGTTAGGCATGGACAGGCTAATGGATTACGGCTCAGAAGGCCTAACGAAGGATCATGTCCACAGACTTCTGTTCCCACAGTTCGAACCAGTCGATCCGCTGAACCCAATTCAAGATGCCGAGCACATTGAGCGAGCCGTGATCGCACAACTTGACGACTTCATTGACGGATCACGCCTCAATGAACGTCAGCCGCACGACCAAGTTGTCAACTATTTGCGAGGCGATGACGCGAATGGACCGGCCTGGGATCCGGCGCCAGGAGCCCAGCAAGAAGTGGGCGCAGCGCGTAAACGCAGTGCGCAAGACTACGCGCGAAACTGCGTGCCAACCGCTGCCCAGAACCCCAGTGCGGCTCACAATGCCGCTCAGTGGCAGACGATGCTAATGCAGCAATCCGCCACACTCCTACCGAGGTTCTTGGCAGCCCAGCGAACTGAGACGGAATCGCGCGCGCGCGAATGGACTGAGGAAATCCAGACCCACCTAGTCGAGTACACGGCGAAGTGGATAGCTCGCGTAGGGCTGCGGGTAACTGCCGATTTACTCAGGCGGCTCCGTGATGATCTACAGCAGGTCGCCACTCAGGAGATGCCAAACGAAGCTAACGAGATGCGTGCCCGGGGCAAGGACTTTGATTCAGCCGTAGCGGGACGACTAGGTGCCGGCACCAACCTGAGTGCGAACAGTCCGGAAGTAGGGCAAGCGCTACAGGCTCTACAAATTGGTGCTGAGCGACTTGCTGAGGCTCAGTTGCTGGAGTACGTCCCCATGCTCTTGAAGAATGTGACGAAAAGCGTGCTCACGCCACTCATTGAGGAGTGCGAGGTGGCTCACATGCTCATTGCACAAGATGTCAATCCAAGTGGTAATGGTATCTCTGGCCGTGTCTTTAAGCAGTTCGCGGACCTGAAGGAAGATCGCGCAAACGGTTGGGTAGCACCGCGCTACAAGCCGCGTCAGGTGGAGCGGATGCTGATCGAGGCTAATGACTTCCCGAATGAATTCGAACGCATCCAAAAGATGGGCCTCATGGAGGATGATAAGCCGAACTGGGCCTCCATTACAGCGGCCTGGAGCATGCAGGGAATCCCTCTAAGGGCCCGGGATGAACGTGTGAAGGTAGATGGGTCCCAGACCTTTGTTGATGTATTGGCACCTTGGGTTCCTGAAGAGATGCATGCACGGCGCGATAGTTCTCTTGGCCCTCAGCCACTCGAAGTGCGCTTCCCACACACCATCGAGGAATTGGTGGAACGCAACCGAAAGTGGCTTGAGGACGCCGATTCTGATTTCGGGCGGCAGTACCGGATGTCCATAGCCGACTACTGCAATGGAGGAAGCAAGAGGGACCAAGCCTCGAGGCAGCAGATCTTCCTCGCAGCGTTCACAGATCTGGTGCAACTAAGTGCACCGCTGATTGGAATTAATGACAATGCAGTCCAGGCCTTTCATCACAACCCCAATCCACTCCTCACCCCACATGGAACGCAACTGCACCTCACGGCGATTCCGTTCGCTGAGCAGTCCGATGTGGGACAAGAATGCGTCGCCATCTTGCAGCGCGATGGGCAAGATCCATCCCAATTTGGCTTCGACGCTGCCAGCACTGCCAAGGATTTGTTCGGATTTGCCCTTCTCAAGTCCGCGATGAGCCCGATGGTGTTCACGTCGCTGATTGAGCCAATCGCTAACTCGTGGCTGACAAGCTCGATCAATGCGAAGGCGCGAAAGAGCTTCTGGGATGGGCGGCGTGCGAGACCGTTGGCCGACTCGCTGCCAATGCCTCCTGAGATAAGGCTCTCAATGATTGTGGGTTGGTACATCAGCTACATCTTTGATCAGCGAAAGAAGGACAAGAGCAATCAGGAAGCTGGTGTCAAGTGGGAGATTTGGGGTCCTGACGAAGGTTGGATGAGCTTCCCCCATCCGCTCTTGCCGGTCTCGCAATTAGATCGCTCTCCATTGCCAGCGATTTTGAAATCTTTGAGCCTGGCGATAGTCGAAGCTGGGAAGATCGCTTCCCCAATGCCTCTAGCTGCCTACATGAGGCTCAAATTCCTCGGCCGCGAGGTGACCGCTGATCACCGATTCGGGCGCGACATTCAGGATCTTGATGCTGGCGATAAGTCAAATTTGATTAGTGCATGGGTGCAGTCTGGTTCACTCCCCAACGGGGCTCCAACACCAGAGATGTTGATCCGCACAGCCGGATCAGTAGACCTGACTCGAGCCGATGTGCGCAAACAGGTAGTCATTGATGCGTGCACCAAGCTGACGGATGAGTATCGAAAGATTTGGGCCTCCTACGCCAAGACAGACTGGCGTGACACACCACGGATTGTGGAGTTGCAGGACGACATCGACGAGGCACTCGCTTTGTTGCTTCAGTATTCAGAAATGCTGAGCGACCATGATGAAAGCCTTTACGAGGACATCTAGCCATGACGGACACGCCAGATTGGGACCAGGATGCAGTCGGCGTCATTGTTCTGCCAGCAGGACCTGAGGGACGAGGTCTGTTGGAGGTTGCCCGTCGATGGACTGCATCGTGGATGCTGGCTCCAGCCTTTTGGGTTCGTGCAGAGGATGTTCCTACCTCGACGGATGGGCCACCGGAGATTCCTGCGTTGATCTTGGGCCGGGGAGCCTTCGGGGAGCAAGACGAAGTTGAAGTGGAACTATTTTGGAAATTGGGCGAAAAATTCCGACCTCGAGTGCGCTTAATCGCAATTCGGATGCTTCAGTCCCAGTCCGACGAGGAGTGCACGTCTCAGGCCGTGAACTTGATTGATTCCTATCTCGATCATGCATTGCCTATCAGGTTGCCGATGGACCGGGACGAGAGGCCAGATGATTTACACACAGAGTTTCTGCGATTGAACTTAATAGTAGACGCGGCCGAGGTGACCGGCCTTGCTGCCGATCGAGTCTTCATGGGTGCCTGGCAGGCGAACATAGTTGCTAGCCCCGAGGATCGCGCTACGCCATTCTCCCCGGACGCCCCTCCCATCCATCCGCGCCGCTTTGCGGATCGAGAGACAGCAAGTATCGGCGTGTCACGGGCGCGCGCTGAGCGCTATTACGGTTGGGCACTTGCTCATGTTGCTTCAGTTGCCGGAATCTGGGCTGGTTTGGGCAAGAGCATCTACGACCTCATGCCCCCGCGGCCGTCTGTCGCGCACAGTATGTGTTTGGTTCAGCGCGTTTGTGTGCGCGGCGTCGTGACGGATGGACTCGCGATCTCTCTTGCCGCAGACGCGATGAAGTTGGCTTTGGATGAGAGTGAGGAGTCAAGTCGTCAGGTGCAGATGGCGCTGGCCACTCATGGAGTCGAAACTATTTCAGACTCCGACAAGTGGACCAAGGCGCAGGAAATGGTCGAGTTCACCCTGAAAGGGTTTCGAGAACATGGCTTTGGCTACAGAGACTTTAACGATCCTGGGCCGTATCAGCGGCCACGTGTCGCGCTCGGTCGCCGATTGCGCCTAGTCTTCACGCTGGGAGCCAAAGCAGCGATTCGGTCACCGATCTTGCTTGCCCAACTCGTCATGCAGCGGCTGAGCAGACGCCTGACGGTTGCGAACGGTGATGCAATTGTCGAATCTGTCCGAAGTTGGAATCCGGGGCTTCCCACGATTGACGATTCAGTCTTCGCGGTTCCCGATGTAGCGATGGCCGCCCATCAAGGAGTCAAGTCAAGTCCGCAATTTTGGCGGGACTTACGCGATTTGCTCTTTGCTGCCCTAGACGCAAATCCTGCTCATGACATCGGTGAGGAAATCCTCAGGGGTGATGTCAGCCATGAGCGCATGGTTTTTCCAAGCAAAACGGATGTTATTCCCGATCCTCGAGCCGCCTGGTCTCACGAGGAGCTGCAGCGTGTCGACGGACCGCCGTTTCCCTTAATAAACTGGATGGGTTCTGACACAGCGCATTCGACTCTCAGTGAACTCAATCAGCTCTACACCGGTCGCTCACCACTGACGCATCAGATGCGAAAAAAGGTGGACGAACTCAGAAACGAAGCGACCATCGCGAAGCGGGAGTACGAACGGCAAGAGCGCACGGCCCTTGGGCTGGAAGGGGACCTGGACGAGGCGCAGGAATGGCTGAGTGAGATGGAGTTGGACCACCCTCACTATCGGAGACGAATGTCGGATGTGGGGCCAGGGGAGGCATCCAATGACCAATGAGGGCGAGTCACGGGAGGGTTCGGACGAAGCTGCGGGTGATGAAGTCGCCTTGGATGCCGCTGTCGAAACCGAAATGAGTGTGGACACACCCAGCGAAAATATGGAGACAACTGAGGTTGCCGCACATGCTGATCTAGAAGAAGAAGAAGAAGAAGAAGAAGAAGAAGAAGAAGAAGAAGAAGAAGAAGAAGAAGAAGAAGAAGAAGAAGAAGAGGAAGAGGAAGAGGATCCCTCTGACCCATGCGTTGGTGCACAGGTGGAGGTGGCCGCAGCTGAGGTTGAGTTGGAATCAGCTATGCGAGACTTAGCGAATTCCCAACTGGAGTACCGAAAGGTTCTTCGCAAAGTTTCGCGAGCAGATCGTGAACTCGATGAAAGTGAGCAAGATCTCCAAGAGATTCAGAATGCCCGAGACGCACTTGATGCGTGGATAGAAGATAGGCAGGGCAGCTTTGCGTGGCAGCTGTCGGAGGCCTTAGCTGCTGAGCGAAAGAAGGCCACAAAGGCTCGTCAGAGTGCCGCTTCTTGGCTTCGAGCAGGTCGGAGCCAAACCATCGGGCTATTGCTACCTATTGATTCCCAGCGTCGTCTCTGGCCGCGGTTGGGTGCAATGGTCCTTGGCACGGTTGCAGTTGTTGTTTTCCTGCAGTACCTACGGGAAATTCAGCCGCGTTCCTGGATGCAATACATTCCCAATCCGTGGCCCATGATCGGCTACGCGGCTCTGGTGCTGTTGGGGCTGATCTTGGCTAGCTGGCTGAGATATGAGCGCTCGTACGCTGCGAACGCGATAAGCGAACGCTGGAAGCAACGAGAGTCTGAGGGGGTCGATGGTCTAGATACTGGCCAACACGCCCTCGCCCTCATTGATTTCGCCAAGCGAGTGGTGGTGCCGATTCCCTGGCTTGTTGTAATCGGCATAAGTGTTCAGTTCCTACGTGATGTCTTACCAAGGGTGCTGGCTTCATACATCCCCGAACAGTGGATCATCTGGTCGGCCCTTGGGGTGGTATTCATTGCCCTTCTCGTCGCAGCGAGCGTCGCCTATTACGAATTTCTCTCGCAATTGCGATATCAGATCATTTCTGTCCTGCACGAAGCCAATCGTCAAGCAGCGCTCTATCGTCATGCTGCAAGTGAACAGGCGCGACTGGAGGCCATGCATTCGCTCGTACCGGACTATTTAGAGATGTTGGGTAAGCCAATCAACGCTCCATGGGCTGTAGATCTAGGTGGGATAAAAGAAGGCAATCTCCGCCCCGAGGGCGACAGCCTGCCAGCAAGCGTCGGCATAGCCGAGGCAACTGGGGGAGATACGATGCAATGGAACTTGATGGAGCGCAGAAGCCAAAGTCTACTCTATCGACCCGGCTGGTTAAGCCAGGCCTTCCGAGACATCGTTTCGTCAATCGCCATGTTTGAGGGGTTGAATCCTCGAACATTTACCCCCGACACCATCGCTGCTGATCCCGGAGACAGTAGGCGGGGTCAGCGCCGCATGGTCTCGGATGCAGCTGGTGATGAGAGCGTTCTAGCTCAAACAGGGCGAAGTCGGCTTCGCTTTCTATCCGAAGCCGTGCAACGAGGCGTCATTCGAGACATCAAGCCCCTCGTTCAGCCTCTCCGACCGAATGAACTTGCTGGGCTGGATACAACAATGTCGCGCTTTACGGACGGCCGCGCAGATCAGGTTCCCTGGGATGAGTTCCTGCGCGAGGCCCTGAGTGATGCCGCACCGTTCTCACTTCTTGCGTTTTCCCAGCGAGGCATCTCGGCAAGAAGTTTCGAAATTCAGGAGAGCCATGCCTTGGTTCCAAACGATCTGATGGACACAGCTTCTGGTCGAGGGGTGACGATCATCGAAGCGGATGAGAGCGGTCACAGCACGCCTCTAGACATGGTGGTGCGAATTGATCGGAGCGCATGGCTAGAACCGGACCATGTCCTCCTATTTACTGGCGTTCAATCGCAAAATCAACAACAAGAGGTGACGTCGGACCAAGAGCAAAGGTCGTCAGATGATCAGCCGTACGAGCTACTGCACCCAGACGAGTAGCCATGTCGCACTTTGATGATTGGCGACCACCCCAAGACGATTGGGGGAACAAGAATGAAGCGTCAGATTTCGTCTTCGAATCGCAAGATCTTGATGATTTCGGGTTCATTCCGCGAGAGAAGGAATCACCAACAGCTCGATTAAGGCGACTCCCACCGTGGGCCAAGATTACGGCACCTGTTGTTGGAGCACTGCTAATCGCATTCATTGCGCTCCAAGCAGGAGTTCCTGGTCTGGTCCGTAGCTTGGGTCTGTTTCGCGAGACCGTAAGTGCATCAGCTGCGTGTCTGAACTCGTATCAGGTCTTGGCTGCTGCTAGCACGGGAACCGTGAATCAGATTGCAATGAATAGGGCAGTTGACTTTGCCACAAGGTTGAAGGGGCAAGAGTCGCCGGATCAAGCTGTCAATGAAGCTATGTGGGCGGTGAGTGACGCCACATTCGCGCTCGACAGAGCACTAGCTAATGCTGACTTCAGCGTTACCCTTGCTGATGTCACCACTGGTGACTTTGCGGATATGGGCTTCACTCCGGAGTTGAATGAGGCTGCGCTCGAACTGTCGGCTGCAACAAGCATGGTCAATTCAGCGTGCACCGATATTGACGTGGCAGGCGATCTGGGTGGAATTGTGGCGCAGGAACCGGATACTCCGGATGATGCTCCTGAAGAGCCCCGCAATACCCTCGAGGAGCAACCAGAGGCACCTGTTGAGGTCGATGCACCGGATGTGAATCCATCCGTAACCACCGATGAAGATGGTGCCGCATCGGATGGTTTGCCAGGTCAAGCGGAAGCCGATGAGGCAATTAGCGAGTCGGATCTTATTTCTCTCGCGAAGCAGGCCACTTTTTATGTGGAGTGTTGGACGGGAGGTGATGAGGTTGCTACCGGAACGGCGTTTCTTGCCAACCTCGCTAACGCAGGAGTTGCCGCCGAAGGCTCACAACGAATCGTCACAAACCACCATGTGATCGAGGACTGTCTTTCGGGGGGAGAGCTCGCACTTCAAGACGAAAGTGGTCAGTGGTTTGAAGCTACTGTGATTGACGCGGATGCAGTGCGAGATATCGCATTTCTGGAGTCACAGGCTGGAGTGGGCCTTCAGGCTCTGGATGTTGAACCAGAGTTTGCGATTGGCCAGGAAGTAATCCTCAGTGGCCATCCGGACGGAATCGACACAGCAGTGACTTTCGGGCGCGTGACCGTCTTTGACCAAGAGGAGTACTTGATCTTTTCGGATGCTTTGGCTGGACCGGGAAGTTCTGGTGGACCAATGATCAACAAAGAAGGGCGAGTTGTGGGCATCGTGACCTACATTCTGGAGGTAACTCGAGGAATGTCGATCGCAAGCCCGATCGACGCCGTGTGTATCGATTTGGAGGATTGCTGAGTAAGTGGGCTGCGTTACGGTTCGGCTCGAGTTGCCCACCACCCGGCACACGTCCCAGGTGCGTAGTGGCATTGGCTTTATCCCTCTTGTGAAGTTAATGGTGGATGTCAGCGGGCCCGTCTCCCTGGGCGATTGGGGAGGAAGCACTCTGTACGCGCATCTCCGCAGGAGGTGACACTGCAGTAACGCAGAAGGGCGCGGTTCCCTCGAACACCTGGAGTCGCTACGTGGGGAGAGTTGGGCTGCACGCACGGATTCTCAAGTCTCGTGCCATTCTGTCCGCCGATTCGAGCCTTAAGGCGACCGAAATCGCCGATGTGGGTGTGTTGTCGCACCCCAATGCGATCATGCAATTGGCTCGAGAAGGTGATCCCAAGCCCCCTGGCTGATCACCTGCCAACCGCCCGCTCGCGCGTTCGGTGGCCCCAGGGGAAGAGCCGCTCGCGCATCACACCGTGCGCGGGAAGGAGCGAGCAAAGGGGCACCAGCCCGTGGAATACACAGATTGGACACCGCAAGCAGTCGCAACGCTGATCATCGGCCTCATCGCCACGGTCGGTCTTGCCGTTGCCATGGTTTACGCATTCATCAAGGGGGAGCGATGAGCAAGAGGCTTTTCTTCTCCCTTGAGGGCATAGACCTCAACGACGACGACGCCCTCGAAGCTCTCGCCCACCGGATCTGGGAGCAGGCGACAGCCGAGTTCGCCCAAACCGCGGACACAACGCAATCAGACGGCGAGACTGAAGGTAAACGGGGGACTAGCGATGACGAACAACACTGACGGCCCAGGCGGCTTCGAGGAATCCGAGGACATCGAGGAACTCTTCGCTCAGGCAAGAGCTGGCATCACCCGAACACCGGAAGAGAACTGGGCCATCGGCGCGGAACTATCCACGCTGATCTTGCAGCGGCTGCCGGGTGCGCGTGTGTCGTGTGGTCAGGAACGCGGGCGCGCAAAGCCCGTGGACTACATCACCCCGCAACCGAATCCACCTCTGGTGGTCTTCGCCCCTGATGGCCGATTTATCGTCAGCTTCACCGGCGATGGAAGCTGGATCGAGGCATCAGGACGGGTCTCGAGCACCGCGGGAATCCTTGAGGGAAGCCCGGGCACTGTGGCTGAAATGATCATTCGCATTGCAGGCGTGGACATGCAACCGTTCAAGCACCCAAAGTTCCCCAGACGGCGTCATGTCCCAGGAGATGGACTACGACGACTCCAAGACCCCACCGACACCCACACGTGGCGAGACCGAGTCACCCTGCCCCGCGATCAAACCTGGGATGCCAGCACGCCTCCGTCTATCTGCCGCGCCTCAGCCACGTCACGAATCATCCGCACGCCCTATGACCCAGAGTCCTGCACCTACGCAGGACCCGGCTACCGGCAGACCCGATGGGGCGTTGAATCCTTACGTATTCCCGCGTTCCCGGATTCCGAGGTCTACAGCCCCACCTGGTCACCGCCCGAGCCCGTTCACGAGGGTGACTGCCTAGTCACTTTCGGCCCGAAGTTTTTCGGCGGAGACGATCAACTGGGGTTCAAGACGGACCTGGACGGTGATTGGATCTGGCATCCGCTGCTGGTCCTGCGGGCAGAGCCGGAGGGGCAAAGGCACGTCCGTGTGTGGTTGGCAGTGGACGGCGATGTCCGCAACGAGCACGCCAGCGTGGATGAGTTAGAGCTATCCCGTGGCCCGTACCGCCATGAGCCCCGCGTATTGGAGAGCCGGGAATCAGTGAAGCTTCTCGAGCACTTCCAACTCAACGTGTTCTGCCCAGAGTGCGGAAACCGCGGAAAGCCCATTGTTTACGGCCTACCCGGACCTGACGAGCCCGACTATCTCGCCCTTGGGGGCTGCATCGTCGAATCCGATCAACCGCTCTACGTCTGCCCTTGCGGGCACGAATGGGGCACCACAGATTGCTAAGAGAAAGGAACAAACAATGACGACGCCACATGTTGTCCTCACCCCTCGCTATGTCGAGGCGGTGCAGTACGCGAGCGAATTGCACGCGGGTCAAACCCGCAAATCAACCAACATCGCCTACATCTCCCACCTCCTCGGGGTCTCCTCGCTGGTCCTGGAAGCCGGGGGAGACGAAGACATGGCCATCGCCGCCCTCTTGCACGACGGACCCGAA
>Ga0102945_1000384_pt1 | contig 13557 bp, 13 predicted proteins | sample SalPonred_H2O_MG_FD_78207 | JGI IMG/M metagenome (GOLD analysis project Ga0102945, IMG submission 78207) | Salt pond water microbial communities from South San Francisco under conditions of wetland restoration - Salt Pond MetaG R2_restored_H2O_MG ...
AAGCTGTTTCGAGAAGAATAGCATCTTTTTCGTATTTATTAGGGTCTTTGTTTCTACTGCCAGTCCTGCCTGATTCAATTGTATAGTCACCTTCTACATTAACTAGTAAAGGATTATTTGGGTGGGATAGACATTCATGGACAACGCCTTCAAATAACCAAGGTTCGTTAAGTCTAACAAGAAGGGGTCTAATGTATGCACAACCAGGTGAATAGAACTTAAAATTGTAACCAGCAGCTTTTAAAATTTGAGGTAATTTAACATTTCCAACTGTTCCATGTATAGAATCATCGGCATCAAATATAAACGCATATTCAGCCTTTCCTTTTGCCGCATTGAGAGCAAGGTTCCTATTGTATTCAAAGTTTTTCCATTCGTGTTCAAGGACCAATCCTTCTATTTTCAAATCACTCATTGTCTTTTTGATAATCTCAATAGTAGAATCAGATGAGCCTGTATCACAAATAACGTAGTAGCTAATACAGATATGCTGACAAATATTACGCAATGTTTTTTCAATTACATGTGACTCATCTTTAACAATCATATTAAGACAAATTGTAGATGAAAAATTGCTGCTCATTATTTATCTATAGCTAAAAACTTGTTTATACTTCTAAATCTGTAAGCGACAAATATATTAGTGTATTTATATATATGTCTTTTACAAGATTTCACGATGACCCATGCCGTATTCAAAAACAACTACAGGAGTCGTCAGGACCGGGACGATATATGATTAATGTTCCTGGTAATGGTTTAAAACCCTATTTTATGGTAGATCCATATATGCGGATGCAAAAGTGGGGCGCTAACTTAATGACGGACTCTATTGACCTTGAAAGTAGATTAATGGGATTGGACCGAAATTTAAACAGAGATTGTACCCAATATGATGATAAAATTATCAAATCCAAGGCTGTTTCATATCCTAATTGTGCCCCTTTTACAGACCAGACGAGAGCTACTAATCCGGCATGGACAGCAAGAGATTTAGAACAGAATCATCGCTATATTTTACCATTAAATCCACAAGAAAATGTCTGTATTCCTTTTCAGAACAACTTAAGCACGCGGATATTAGAAAAAGATTATTTTGTGGCAAAAACTCCTTGTCCTGAACTTATCAACTAATTATTTATTTCTTTTTACAATTTGACAGGCTTGTTAAATAAAGACATAACATTTGTTTGACATAGTTTCTACTGATAAACTAAGTCAAAAATCGTTTGATATGTAAAGATACTACAAAATATTTCATATGTATATATAAGATGGAAATTGCTATACCACTTGTTGCCCTTGGTGGCTTATATATAACATCAAACAGCGGCAAAAAAGAGAACAAAGTAACAAAAGAGTCCTTTGAAAATATGGGCAAACCGATAAACAATTTACCAAATATGAATATTCCTTCATCTAACTATCCAGTTCAAAGTGAGAATCTGGGTCCGGATCAGGTAATGGCTTATCCTAACGGTCGTGCTGTAACTGACCAGTATTATAATGAAAATGTATATGAGCGTGAAGCAAACCGTGGCGTCCGTGTTGGCAGTGAGATTCAAGATGTTTATTCATTAACTGGTGAGCCGATCAATAAGTCAAATTTCAAGCACAACAATATGGTGCCATTCTTTGGTGCTAAGATAAGAGGTTCAACAAGTGATCCTAACTCAAATGAAAGTCGTTTAGATAATATGCAGGGTTCAGGTTCTCAGTTATTCAAGAAACAAGAAGTGGCACCTTTGTTTGCCCCTCAAGAAATGATGCAGTTTCCGAATGGTATGCCAAATAATAGTGATTTTTTCCAGTCACGTATGAATCCTAGTAATAGGATGGCAAATATCAAGCCGTGGGAAGAGATTAAAGTAGCTCCGGGATTGAATAAAGGATATGGCACACAGGGTTCAGGCGGATTTAATAGTGGTATGGAAGCTCGCGAGACCTGGCTACCAAGAACAGTTAATGAGTTACGTGTTGCAACAAACCCTAAAGTTACGTTTAGTTTATCAAATCATGAAGGCCCTGCTAGTGCTGAGGTAAAGAATATGGGAATCTTAGGCAAAGTAGAAAAGAATAGACCCGATACTGATTTTGAATGGGGTCCTTCAAGATTCTTTACCACTACTGGTGCTGAACATGCTCAGACAGCAAGAGGTATAGAAATTCTTCAACCACAAAATCGTATTGATATAACAACAAGCTATTTTGGCTCTGCTGGTGATGATGGACAAGCAACTTATACTAAGGGAGCATATGCTCCAGCTAAAAAGAGCCAACTTGGCTCGACGAATATGGGCGCTGTTGCCGCAAGTGGACATGGAGGAGCATCTACTGGAGATTATGGTGTAAAAGGGTATAAGCTTTTGCCAAACAATCGTGCTACATCCAATACTGAGATATTAGGTGGTGTGAGTGCTGTAGTTAAAGCTGCTGTTGCCCCTATTATGGATATACTTAGACCAACTCGGAAGGAAAACGTTATTGGTAACTGCCGACCTAATGGAAATGTGGGTGTCACTGCTCCAGCAGCTCCTGTATATAATCCAGCTGATAGGACAAAGACTACAAACCGCCAGATGACAGGAGATAAGTTGGACAATAATCATTTGAATGTCCAGAACCAAAGAGATGGAGCTTATACAGTATCAAAACAAGCATCAATTAACAACCAGAGAGATACTACATCCGTATATTATTCGGGTAATTCTGGAGGAGCAGCAAGTCAGATTGGTGGTCAGACATATGATGCTGCTTACAATCAGCGTCACAATGTTAATAAGACATATCCCAATAGGCCCAATATGGGAGGGACACAGATGTTTAACCAGTTCACAAATATTCAAATTGGACGTCGTGATAGTGACCGCAACAATAATCGTTACAATGTCCCGAGCGGTGGACCAATTACCATTCCTTCCATGGATACTCATGGTATGATTCACGGTGGTAACATGAATTTAGTCGAAGACCAAAGACAGCAACTTGACAGAATTAATCCGGATATCCTTACTGCTTTTAAGAACAACCCTTACACTAAGCCATTGGACTCCTGGGCATAAATAATAAATAATAAACAATTTGTATGCCTGTTAATATAAGTTTATTAACAAGCATTCCTTATTACACATAAAACTATATAAGTGCTAAGATTCTAACAATATAGTTATATTAAAGCTATAATGAGTGAACAACAATTAAATATTCATACAAATATTGTGGAAAGATTGAATAACTTTATTAAAATCAATCAGGTACCACATATTATGTTTTATGGACCATCTGGAGGAGGAAAACGAACAATTGTTAATAATTTCATTAGCTCTGTCTATAAAAATGATAAGCAAAAGATAAGTGAGTATGTAATGAATGTAGATTGCGCGAGAGGAAAAGGAATTAAGTTTGTTAGGGAGCAGGTAAAATTCTTTGCAAAAATTAACTTGGAGTTAAAGCATGCTCCTTTTAAATCTGTTGTTTTGAATAACGCTGATAAGCTAACAACTGATGCTCAGTCAGCTTTACGACGACTCATAGAGATATTTAGTCATAACACACGATTCTTTATTGTTGTAGAAGATAAGAATAGTCTTTTAAAACCTATTCTTAGCCGACTTAGTGAGGTTTTTGTTCCATTACCAATAATTAATGGACATGAGACAAATTTACATATGTATTTTAAGAAAATTATTTTGAATGAAGACACAAAAGTAACTGATAAGATATTGCGTTGTTCAATAAAAGCATCGTTGGCTAAGAATACTGATATTAAAGAGATAATGGAACTATCTGATATTCTTTATCAAAATGGTATTTCGGCATTAGATGTTGTTGAATACTTATCCCGCAAACATTCAGGAACAGAATACTTAGCTTTGTTATTTGAGAAAATTCGTAGTCAATATCGTAATGAAAAGATGATACTTTGTGTTATTTTGTATTTAGGTCTGATTCGTTGTGATAAAGACTTTCATTATGTGAGTTTTATGTAGATATGGATGATTATTCAGTTACTAGTTTGATAGAGTCCAGGAATGAGTGGGGCGTTCGTCTTTTAAATATTTTGACGCCTGTAGTGATTTCAGGTTTTAATTCAATCTGGAAAGATGCCTATACTACTTCTACTAAGCATAATGAATCAAGTAAGTATCTAATGACCTTCCAAAATTATTTGAGCCAGATTCCAAAGTGGAGCACAGCCATTGTTCAAGCAGAGTTAGAAAGAATTATAGAAAAGAGTGGATGTACATATTTAGAAGATTTGCTCTCTTGTGTCCATGTGATTCAGCTGAAGACTTTGAGTTGTGTTCGTGTAGGACAGCGTCAAAAGAAAGTCGACATTGAGATTCCGTCTTTAGCATCATTTATCCATAACATTTACATTAACTGTGCTCGTAAGATATATACAAATGTGTATTTGTTCGAAACAGATATTCCATCTTTACAGGTTCAGAAGAACAATCGGGAATTGGAAACAATTATTCGTGAATGTATTATGAATACTGTACGCGATAGTGTACCTACAGAGAAGATTCTTAGAGCTTACATGGATGAGACTATTGAGGAAGATGTTGAGACTAAGGAAGAAGTGATTCAAGTTCCAGTAGAAGATGAAGATGAAGAGATTACGTCAAACGAGACTACTAATTCTTTAGAAAAACCTACGTTAAGCACACCAAGTGAAGAGTCTAAATCAAATAATGAATTATCTGAGAAGGAAAACATTAATACAACTGAAGTGATGAAGGCTGATGAATTAGCTACATCTTTAACAGTAGATACAGATGAGCAAAGTTCCTCTGAAATAAAAACAGTTGGAGAATCAATGATGAACTCTTTACAAACCCATAATCTTGAGGCTGAGTTAGATGAGATTGAGAAACCAGCTGCTCTTAAATTTAATGATAATGATGAAGCAATTAGTGTAGAGGGTGTGAAGGAAGTTATTGATGCTCCCAAAGATATTGAACGTTTAGAGCATATCAGTGAAGTAAATTTTGCAAAGAGAAAGTTAGAAGAGGAAGAAGAAGATGATGATGAAAAATTATTGATTGGTGATTCTGTAAGTCTTGATGAGTTTGACGATATAGTAAGTTTAAGTGAACCAAAGTTTTAGTTTTATCTACAAGTTTTTATGAAACATATATTTGAATTGCGTTATTAATACATAAGCTTTTTATTGTTGGTAGTTAGATGGAGAACTCATTCGCTATTGCTTCCATAATTGCTATAATCTTTACATTATTCAGTGTTATTGAAGCTCGTTTTATTAGAAAGGATAGTACGCCATTTAAGACTCATATAAAGAACACAGTATTGGTATTTATTAGTGCATTGGCTGGATTGTATGTAATGTATAGTATTGGAGAAATGTCATCATCTGCTCCGCAGGCTGTAGGCGCATTTACTGGAGCCCCAGGCTTTTAAAATATTTGTTTGACTTTTACGTTATTAAGTAATAGTCAACCGTTGTCAAACAAGTAGTTCATTAGAAGTGTACGAGCTTCATTTAATCACTATTGACATAGATAGGAAGTTTATCAATATTCATGACTTTGGTGCCTTTTTTGATGTTCTTGCGGGCACATTTGAATTTCTGAAAAATAGGCCGTTCTAATTGTTCAACCGGTTTGTGCTTACTAACTGTCCTAGCGATCATTTTGTATAATTTGAAACCAGGATACCTCTCGTCACCATTGGACTTCCACAGAATATTTCTACCTTTATCATCTTCACACCATTCTGCGACTAATTGAACAACCGGGTCTTTGGAAGTCTTAACTTCTTCTAATTCCTCAGTTAGAAAATCAATCAAAGACGTGCCTAATCTACACAAGTCAAAACTAAAGTTAGGTTCAAGCTTTGGACGGTCTGAATTGTAATTCCGACCAAAATTAAATTGAGTATGAGCATCGCCCTCCTTGTGAAAGCTATCGCTACAAACAGAATGGCCTCTGAACTTGTATGTCGCTCTTCCAAAATCTATAATTTTGAAAATACGCCCATAGGTAGGAATCTTGTAATGAGTGTCATTAACTTTATAGTAAAGAAATTGCTTTTTTGTAGAAATATACATGATATTATTTGTATGGAGGTCATTATGTTGAAAATCAAAACATTTCTGAAAAGCAACTAATGACATAATTACTTGTGCTAAAGCAGCATTAAGTTCTTTATTTCCAAAATCTTCGTCATGTGCGCAAAGATAATCAAGAGTATTTTCACATTTTTCTAAAAATATTGCCTGAGCAGGGAAATCATAGATAGTGATATTACAGACTTCATCCTCTGTATTAATAGAGGAACTAGAACAACTACTTTTGTTCTCTGAACATTCACTTTCATTATCCTCTTCATCCACATTTTGGCTTTCTGTTTCAGATGAAGATGAAGAACCAGTTATTGATGTTCGAGAGCTACAAGTTGTTGACTGGCTCTTTGATTTTGAATATGTGTTTGACGCTTGTTTATTATCATCTTTTTTATTCTTAAAAGAATTAACAACTTCTTCTGTAAGTTCGAGAAATTGTGGCTCACTTGTTTCAATAGATAGCAAATTGCTAGGCCCAAATACACTATCTAATTCCTCTATTTCACTTATATCATCTACAACAAGTTGTTCAAGTGAATCGCCTAATAAAATTTTTCGCTTTTTACCACGTGAATCATGTTCTAACATTTCTCCCATCATCTGAAGACCATTTTCAGTCAATTCATATAGTTCATCTTTGTTTTGGAGGAAGAACTCGCTATTTGTTAAGTATTCAAAATCGTCAAATGTATCAACGACAAATCGGCGTTTCCTTCCAATAAGAGTTCCGTAGCAATCAAGTGCGTTCAAGAAATCATGAGAGTGTAAGAGCTGACTTGATAAATAAGAAAAAAAGCCATCTACATAACTAGTATTATCAAAGTCTTGAATCTTTGGATGAGCATAAGACGGGTCAATGGTAGGTAAGTTCTTGAGAGATTCTGAACTAATATCATACTTCCCTACTAAATACCGGATTGGATCTAAGAGTGGTGAGTATTTTACGAAAGAGTTACATTCAACATCTTTGTTTCCTTTTTGGCAAACAAGTTTGATATTATGGTCATCGTCTGTATCAGATATATGCTTAATAACAATAGGATAATTTAGAGTAGTAGACCGATAATTAGTTTCGTTTAGTTCTAAAAAAATATTATTAATCGGAGAATAGAGTTGACCGTGTAGAAAGCCTACAGGTTCGTTCTCCATTTGTTTGACAAGTGTGTCAATAGCAGGTTTCTTGTAGCTGAACTCTATCTTCATATCACTCTATCCAATAGTATAATTAAAACATTTGCTTTTTAACTCATATTTGCGTCAAACCGTTATACAAAAAAGAGGTCTTAGTTTATAGAGAGTTAAAATGAGTAATAAACAGAATCAATTACAGCTAAAAAAGTGGAATATGAGAAATATTAGATTTAAGCCGGATGAAAATAAAGGACCTGTTGTCGTGCTTATAGGGAGACGTGATACGGGTAAAAGTTTCTTAGTACGCGATTTGTTGTTTTATCATCAAGATATTCCGGTTGGAACAGTAATCTCTGGAACTGAGATGGGGAATGGTTTCTATGGACAGATGGTGCCTAAGCTTTTTATTCACAATGAATACAATACAGGAATCATAGAGAATATTTTGAAGAGGCAAAAAGCATGTATCAAACAATATAATAGAGAGGTTGAAACATACAAGACCACTCGTCTGGACCCTAGGTGTTTTGTCATTCTAGATGATTGTTTGTATGATGATTCATGGGCAAGAGACAAGATGATGCGTCTTCTGTTTATGAATGGTCGGCATTGGAAAGTAATGCTTGTTATAACAATGCAGTATCCGCTGGGTGTCCCTCCTGCTCTAAGAACTAATGTTGATTATGTATTCATTTTACGTGAGCCTTATCAGTCAAACAGAAAACGTATTTGGGAGAATTATGCTGGTATGTTCCCGACGTTTGACTCTTTCGAGCAAGTTATCAAACAGACAACAGAAAATTTTGAGTGTTTAGTAATTGATAATAACTGTAAGTCTAATAAGTTGGGTGACACTATTTATTGGTATAAAGCAGAAGGTCATGGTCCATTTAAGCTAGGTAGTAAGCAATTCTGGGACTTATCTAAGGATTTAGACTCTGATGATGAAGAAGAAGAATTTAATCCAGATATGGCTAAGAAGTCAAAAGGACCGCGAGTAAATGTTCGTAAGACTAAGTGGTAAATAGTAAATAGTAGCTATTAAATGTTAGCCTTTATTTACTACTACTACGCGTAATTATTTTATCAACCTTGAGTCCTTGTTCTATGAATTTAGTTTTGAGTTTATGAATAGCAACTTCGCGACATTTAAGTATTTGGTTACAATCATGTTGTTCGGGTAAGCGATGAGCTAAGCAATAGTTCATTTCGCAGTATCCACAATGACCTATTATAATTGCTGATTTTCTTTTACAACTCTTAATGGAACATGTCATATTTAATATTTATGCTATGTTCTTACTTCTAAGTAGCTTTCTTATTACTCATCCTGAGGCGTCTCTTGAGTCTTATTAACCTTGGCAGCCATATCAGCGTTATGTTCTTTAATCATTGACTCAGTCACAATATTATCACCTTCAAACAACTCTGAACGGATATCAGCACTTGAAACCTCCTCTCCTTGACCAGTAAGATTGGTAACAGCTGAGTTAACACCATCCACATATACAAGCTCGCCCTTCTCATTCAGAGTCTGAGTGAGGACATTGCCAGACTTTGCAGCTAATTCCTCATTATCTTTGATTGCCTTAGCCTTAGTCTCCTTGCGTCTTGTATCAAATGCTTCCTTTGCCTTACGCTCATTCTCCTGCTTCTCGTGCATCAACTGGTTAAGCTCAGGCTCCAGATATTCAACGCGACCAGTCTTATAAGCCTCAGGATGAAATGGCATCCAAGTTCCTACCTGTCCAACATAAATCTCATGAGCACCTTCCTCCCAATCACGCAGTGTCTGAGCACGAAGCTCAGCCTCCTTCTGAGTATTATAGGAACCACGAATCTTAATTCCACGAGTGTTAGTCTGGAAGTCATATGACTCGTCAAACTCTTCTTGAAGACGCTCCTCATTGTTATCAATAAAAGTCTTATATTCATCCTCAACAGTGAATTCACCAAAAAGCATCTTTTGCTCTTCCTTTGAAAAGTTTTCAAGGTCTTTAGTAACATCCTCCAACTTAAGATGATATTTATAAGCAATGAAGCTAACAAACTTGGTTAATTTCTCCATTGTCTTATTAAGACCCCACTGCTTAGTGAATTCATTGAAGAAAAACATCTCCTTCTGCTTTAGGATCTTCTCTGGAGAAATGAAACTAATACAACAAAACTTCTGTCCTGAAATTGCTGGGTCCTCCGTAAGTAGATCGGCATATTTTTTGTTCTCAGTTCCATCATTATTTCTAGGAAGTGTAACCCCACGAGGTGCGCTATTTGATTCTGTCATCAGATATATAAAGGAAGTTTGAAAAATCTTTAAATCCTATATGATTCAAATCATTAGAATGCGATAAATTATTAATTAAGGATTAGGTTTCAGATTTTTTCTGAACTATAAGTATAGCTATGAACTTCCTCGGAATGGTTGATCTCGAAGAGCTCGTGACTCGTGTCATTAAGTATCTTGTTGAGGGTCTTATGGTTGCCCTCGCTGCTTATGCTATCCCTAAGCGTTCTCTTCGTCTTGATGAGGTTGCTTTGATTGCTTTGACTGCCGCAGCAACTTTCTCTATCCTTGACACATATGTGCCCACTTTAGCTGGCTCTGCTCGCTCTGGTGCTGGTGCCGGTATCGGCTTCAACCTTGTTGGTTTCCCCCGGTTTTAAATTAAGCAAATGTAATGTAATATAGGATGCTTCACATCTATTTAAAGCTAAATGTGAAGTTAAATAATCATATACTTATTTGACATGAAATTTTTCAAAAATCTATTTACACGCAATTTAGCAGATAGTGACGAATTTGAAGTTGTTGATATTAATGAAAGCATACCGCTCTTAAGCGAACAAAATAATGAGAGTTCGGATTCCCAAAATAATGTTTGTCAAACATCAAGCAAACAAGTCGTTGGTTCATTAAACAATACAAATGTTAAAGAGGTAGTTAATTCATCTTATAAGAGATCAAAAAATGTTAAAAAATGCGAAGTTACTCAAGAATTCTACAAAGATATTGGTACGTTTTTAAACCAATGCGCTTTTGGCTTTATGGACCAATCTGATGAAAATGATAGAGCAGCTGTTACTTTTTATTCAAAAAGAAGTAATTCTCTACAATTCAGCGAAAATAATTACGACCAATTATTATTTTTTTATCAATCTAAATTCCTTTGACTCATCAGCCAATCTTGTTCTAAATCTTTAAGAGACCTATGTTTTGTGTGTTGATCTTTTGTGGTTGAAATAAATGGCCAATTCAACTCTTTACACATCTTCTTCCAAATTTCGTCTTGTTCTTTCAACTTCTCAGGATCTTTAAGCATTTGGAAGTAAGGCAAAAACTGTCTTTGATCAACTAATTCACATAATTTATATGCTGTATAGTAATAATTTAGGAAGTTAGACCTTGAATTAGGACAAAATTTAGCATAAGGTGCTTGAAGAATCATAAATAGATTACACAAGGTTTCTTCTAAATCGGGAGACATAACAGGAGGACCAATTCCAAGCTTATCTTTAATATAAGGTATGTGTTCATAATATCTATTAAGGCCAAGTTTTTTAAGCATTTCTTTAGCCCGAGCATTGTCAAACCACTTCTCTGTCAAAGGAATTCTTTCCTTTCGTGCCTGATTACGTATAGCTTCTAATACTTCATCAGGTATATTTGTTGTTTCTTTTGCTTGGAATTGTGCTAATACTTCTCGCAAGTGATTGATTCGTCTATAGGCATAAAAACACACTTCTTTAGGTGGCTCTTTGTAGGATGGTTTCTCATTTTCAACTAAGAATTTGCTTGCTCTTGAGCAATTATTACAAATGATTAAACCTTCATGTTCTACAGGAATTAATTCTCCTTTGTGACAAACAGGACAAACATCTTGTTGAACAATAAACTCATTAATATCTAAAAAACCTTCATCAACGTTGCGCAAATACTTTTTAACGGAATCAGAGCATTTATCTCCGACATCAGACGTAGAATCGTATCCTGTCCTACGCTTAAAAAACTCATCCAACTTCCTAGTCTTGTTAACGCCTTCTTCTAATCCTTTCTTTTCTTCAAAGTAATTGAATATATGTTCACTGTTTTGTAGGAAGTAGTTCTTCTTTTCTTTTTCAAGAGTTTTGATTTTCTTCTGAAGCTTTTTGATACGATCAGTAATATCAAGCTTTTGAGGCATTGATAACAAATTTGAGGCATTTTCTAAATTGTCTGACAATAATTGAATCTCATTAACATATTTTGGAATCAAGTTTTCTTCATCAGTTTTGAACTTATTCATCATTTCTGTATGCTTTCCATCAAGTGTAGTAGCTGCTCTTTGACTAACAGTAATTTGACGGATGGTTTTTGGCCTGAAACTGGGCATAAGGAGATATAAGCAAATTATTAAACAATCATTAAGTAGATATTTAACAAATATGAATAATGGAAATTAGTTAGGCATATGTAGTTGTTTTCTACAGACTTACTAATGGAACAGATTCCGATTGATTGTATTGTAGCTCAAAAAATGGCATTTATATATAACGCACTTCAAGACGGTTGGGAAGTTAAGAAGAAAGGAACAAACTATGTCTTCAAAAAAAAACATCATGATAGACAAGAGGTGTTCCTGGACACATATCTAGAGGATTTTGTCAGGAAAAATATTGATTTAAGGAATATTGTTGGTAAATAAAGTTATATGTAGTTAAGGGTTCGGTAGATTTAGGCAAAAAATAAAATCTTTACAATGTATATAAACCATGGGAGGAGGTTTAATGCAGCTTGTCGCTTACGGCGCCCAGGATGTTTATCTTACGGGTAAGCCTCAAATCACTTTCTGGAAGGTGACTTACCGTCGCCACACTAACTTCGCTCTCGAGTCTATCGAGCAGACTTTCAACGGTCAGGCCGATTTCGGTCGTCGTGTCACTTGCACTATCTCTCGTAATGGTGACCTTGCCTACCGTACCTACCTTCAGGTGACTTTGCCTGAGATCAACCAGACTATGCAGAACCAGAGCGGTTCTAACGCAGTGTATGCACGCTGGCTTGATTTCCCTGGTGAGCAGCTCATCTCCCAGGTCGAGGTTGAGATTGGTGGTCAGCGTATTGACCGTCAATATGGTGACTGGATGCACATCTGGAACCAGCTTACCCTTACCAAGGACCAGGAGCGTGGCTACTACAAGATGGTTGGCAACACCACCCAGCTTACCTACATCACTGATCCTTCTTTCTCTGATGTTGATGGCCCTTGCGACTCTTCCGCCCCTCGTCAGGTGTGCGCTCCCCGTAACGCCCTTCCCGAGACCACTCTCTATGTGCCTCTTCAGTTCTGGTACTGCCGTAACCCCGGCCTTGCCCTTCCCCTTATTGCCCTCCAATACCACGAGGTCAAGATCAACCTTGACATCCGTCCCATTGATGAGTGCTTGTGGGCAGTGAACTCTCTTGCCAACGGCACTGGTTCCCGCAAGGTGACTGCCGCATATAACCAATCTCTTGTTGCCGCTTCTCTCTACGTCGACTACGTGTTCCTTGACACTGATGAGCGTCGTAAGATGGCACAGAACCCCCACGAGTATTTGATTGAGCAGCTTCAGTTCAACGGTGATGAGTCTGTCGGCTCTTCATCCAACAAGATCAAGCTGAACTTCAACCACCCCGTGAAGGAGCTCATCTGGGTTGTCCAGAAGGATGAGAACGTCGACTACTGCTCATCTCTTGAGGGTGAACAGCTCCTCTTCCGTCTCCTCGGTGCCCAGCCTTTCAACTACACTGATGCCGCTGATGTGCTTCCCAACGCCATCCACGCTTTCGGTGGTCCCGAAGGTGTTGCAGCCACTTCTCAGTCTTTCATCAACGCTGATGGAACCTTCCAGGATGCTGGTGCCGTTGATTACGACGCTGTTCCCGGTGACTCTAACCCCTACAACTACTGGAACGCAGGTGCCCGTGCCGATGGTGCTTACTCTAGCCCCTACCTCGGCTTTGAGGGTATTGTGAACTCTGGTGTGTCGGATGCCGGTACCTTCGTGCTTGCTGAGACCGCTTTGGACCTCCACTGCTGGGGTGAGAACCCCGTTGTGACCGCCAAGCTCCAACTCAACGGTCAGGACCGCTTCTCCGAGCGCGAGGGAACCTACTTCGACCTCGTCCAGCCTTACCAGCACCACACCCGCAACCCTGACACTGGTATCAATGTCTACTCCTTTGCTTTGCGTCCTGAGGAGCACCAGCCATCCGGCTCTTGCAACTTCTCTCGCATTGACAACGCCACCTTGTTCCTTGTTCTGTCCAACGCCACCGTTGCCGGAACCAAGACCGCCAAGGTCCGCGTGTATGCCCC
>Ga0102945_1000385_pt1 | contig 13547 bp, 11 predicted proteins | sample SalPonred_H2O_MG_FD_78207 | JGI IMG/M metagenome (GOLD analysis project Ga0102945, IMG submission 78207) | Salt pond water microbial communities from South San Francisco under conditions of wetland restoration - Salt Pond MetaG R2_restored_H2O_MG ...
GCGCGGCTTCATAAGCGGGAAAGAAGGGTCGATCTGTCTTGAGCGGCACGAGACCAAAATCGATGATTTGTGGGTCTGTCGAAAAGCCAATCATCACGTCGATGCGCTCATCAATCAGTTGTTGATAGAGGCTCTTGCGCTCTTCTTGCGGCACCACGATAACGTCCCGAAACGCTAAATCAAAACGCGAGAGAAAGCCAGACAAACCGTCACGCGGGCGTTCCGCAAAGCTACGACTAACACCGAGCCGCAACTCGTCGGCTACAGGAGCGAGGTCGCTCACGCCAGCAAACCGCAGGCTGCGAGCGAGGCTGCGACGCGTCACGGGCACGTACTGCGACTCAAAACCAAAGGGTGGCAGGAACGTCAATCCAAGCTCACCGAAAGGCTTGACCAGGCGTTGGCGCACCACCTCTGGATCAGATTCTGGTGGGGCATCGAGCATGGCAAGCGCTGTACCCGAATACTCAGGATAGATATCCACACCACCCACCTGCAAAGCCTGAAACAGATCCGAACTGTCGCCGAGCCCAATCCGACGTTCCACTTCAATACCGCGTGCCTCTAACGTCAGCGCCATCATTTCACCGAGAAGGCGATCCTGAACAGTGTCCTTAGAACCAACCACCACCGGTGTGCGCGTACAACCCGTCAACGCAAGCACGGCGAACAAACAGACGACGGCGAGACCCCGCATCATGCTGGCGCCTTGACTAACTGACGACCCATTGGCTCGCTCGCAAGGGATCGAAGAAAGCCAACGATTTGTAAAACCAGGACAGCCGAGAATGGGATTGCACCGAGCGTGGCCATCGCGCGGGCCACCTCCACCGAAGTGGAGAGCAACGTCGCGGCGGTGATGACAGCGGCCAGGGTCCCCCAGATGATCTTGGCAGAAGCCGGTGGCTCAAGCTGTCCGTCGGTGGTCATCATCGACAAAACGAACGTACCCGAATCAGCTGAGGTCACAAGGAAGATGAAGATCAGCGCAAGCGCTGCCACGCTGAGGACACCTGAGAACGGAAAATACGCAAAGAAGGCAAAAAGCGCATCCGATACGTTATCGGCCACCAGCGCCGACAACCCCCCGGGCCCGAACAACTCCACGTACACCCCCGCACCACCGAAGACCGCAAACCACAGGATTGAGAACAACGTTGGCACAAGAATCACGCCAATACAGAATTCTCGAATGGTGCGTCCCCGCGAAATGCGTGCGATGAACACGCCGACAAACGGCCCCCATGCTAGCCACCAGATCAGATAAGTCAGCGTCCAGCTCGCCGACCACTCGGTCAGGCCCTCATAGGGAAACAAACGAAACGAGAGTGTCACGAGCTGTGAGAGATACGCCCCTAGCGTGTCAACGGCGCTCTCAATGATGAAGGCAGTGGGCCCGACCAGCATGATGAACACCATGATCGCTAAAGCCAGCACCATGTTGATGTTGGATAGCAGCTTCATGCCCTTCTCAACGCCAGTGAGCGTCGAGGTCATATAGGCCGCGTAGAGAACAGCCAGAATCGCGAGCGCAACGCCGATCGTCTCGGGCGCATCAAGCACACTGGCAAGACCGGATCTGACCTGCAGCGCGCCCATCGCCAACGACCCCGCAAGGCCGAAGACGACCGCCACCACGCCAAGAACATCCGCGGCCACCAACACGCGTCGTTCCGTGCGCCCACCGATCAGGCCAACCAGCGGCGTGGAGATCAAGGGTTTGCCACCCCGCCGAAAAGTGAAATACGCAATCACCAAGGCGCAGATGCCATAGATCGACCAGGCGTGCAGCCCCCAATGCAAGTTGGTGATCACCATCGCGGCACGGGCGGCTTCAGGTGTGCCCCCCTCCATACCTGGCGGTGCCGCGAAGTGAGTCACCGGTTCGGCCACGCCCCAGAAGAGCAATCCAGCACCCATCCCACCAGCAAATAGCATCGCAATCCACGAGGCCGTCGAGAACTCCGGTCGATCATCATCAGCGCCCAGCCGGATACGCCCCCAAGGTCCTATCGCGAGCACAGCGGCGAAGATCACAAAACCCGAACAAAGCGCAAGCCACCACCAGCTCGCACCAACCATGAACCAGGTCGTAAATCCAAGCACCGCACCTGCCATGGTGTCAGGCGCGACAACACCCCAAAGCCCGACGGGCAGGCAGATCGCAAGAGCCAGCAGAAAAACAGGGTTGCGTTTCATCTCGGCGCTTTTCATGATGAATGAACCGGTGGGTTTTGCGGGTGGTGCGGCAATAGGGGCTCCTTAGATAGGGCTCGAAGGATCGGATCGACTTCGCGGTTGATCAGCGACGAATCATGGCCTTAAAGGCCATTGCCGCGGCACCGCCTGAGCCCCGCGCGCCTCGCCTTGACCAAAGACGACGTCACCATGCACGTGTTTGATCACGAGCACGGTATCACGGTGAAATACTTAGCGCATCCTGTACCAACGTAGGTATTCGCTACAAGATATTGATCAGGGATGTTGGTCAAAGACCCGCCGAACATTCATGTCAAAAACAGAGGGGGGCATCTTTGTTGCAGTCTTAATAACGCTGAGCTGGCTGAACCTGTACACATAAGAGAAAGTCGCCAAGTGCACCCCAAGTGCACCCCAACTGCAGCCAGACAGATATCCTTTGGGGAGTGCCAGCCTAGGCGACTGACAAGGAAATAATCGCAACAACAAAAGCGCCGCTCGCATGAACAGTTAACTTTTGAGGCGATACCCCGTGGCGAACATCCAGGCAATCACAGCAAAGCAGAGAGCACTGAAAGCGGTGATGGCCAGTAAAGAAGCAACGATCGACACATCCGCCGTATCAAAAAACGCCCATCTGAAACCAGATATCAGGTAAACGGCAGGATTGAACAAGGTCACGGTCTGCCAGAAAGGCGGCAGCATGTCGATTGAATAAAAACTACCACCCAGAAAGACCAGTGGGGTGATGATCAACATTGGCACCAAATTCAGTTGCTCAAAATTACGCGCAAGCAGCCCAAGAATAAAACCCAGCAAACTGAAAGATATGGCAGTCAGTACTAGAAAAAATAACATCACAAAAGGATGGGCAATGGTGACGGGCACCAGCAAAAACGAAACACCCAGAATGATCAGACCAACCATGATCGACTTTGTTGTGGCGGCACCGACGTACCCAATCACCATTTCCCATGGCGATATGGGCGCAGCCAACGGCTCATAAATCGTACCGATGAATTTTGGTATGTAAATACCAAACGAAGCGTTAGCCACAGACTGCATCATCACGGTGAGCATGATGAGGCCCGGTACAATAAAAACACCGTATGGCATTCCATCAACCATTGTCATTCGACTACCAATGGCTGAACCAAAAACAACGAAGTAAAGCGCTGTCGAAATAACAGGCGACGCCACAGATTGGAGCTTCGTGCGGAAAGTACGTGCCATCTCAAACGTGTATATGGCGCGAATCGCGTAAAAATTCATTTGTTTTCCACGGAAACCAGATCAAGAAAAATGTCTTCTAACGAGCTTTGGTTGGTGCGCAAATCCTTGGGTACGATGCCTTCAGAAACCAGCGCTGACAAAAGCAAGGCAATACCTGTTTTTTCTGTGTTGACGTCGTAATGATAAAAAAGACCCATTCCATCATCAGCCGGTTGCACACCAAGTGCAAGCAAACTTTCAGGCAACGCGTTTATCGGTTCGTGTAAATCAATCCGTAGCTCTTTCGTGCCGAGTCGCTTCATTAGCTTGTCTTTGTCTTCAATGAGCAGGATCTGGCCACGATTGATCACCGCCACTCGATCGGCAATCTCTTCTGCCTCTTCAATATAGTGCGTGGTTAGAACGATCGTTACCCCTTGCCGCTTCAATTCTTTGATGACCCGCCACATATCACGACGCAACTCAACATCAACACCCGCTGTCGGCTCGTCTAAAAATAAAACCTTGGGGTCATGGCTCAGGGCCTTTGCAATCAACACCCGGCGCTTCATACCGCCCGATAACTCTTTGATCTGGGCATCTTTTTTGTCTAGTAAAGACAGTTGGCGTAATACCGCTTCGATATGCGGTTGATCGGGCTTACAACCAAACAGGCCGCGTGACAGGCTAACCGTTGACAGCACGGTCTCAAATGGCTCAAGCATCAGCTCCTGCGGAACGAGACCAATCAGCGAGCGCGCCTCACGGTAGTCCTTGACCACATCAAACCCACCCACACTCACGGTGCCGTCTGTGATCGTGGTCAAGCCACAAATGATAGAAATCAGGGTTGTTTTGCCGGCGCCATTGGGACCTAGAAGCGCCAGTACTTCGCCGCTCTCGATAGAGAGCGACACATCATCTAGCGCTCGGGCGCCATCAGCATAGCTTTTAACGAGATGCTGAACATCAATGATGGGAGACATCTTTTTATCCTTAATCGTTTCAAGGGCAGCACACAACCCATGCGTCCGTGCACCCGTGTACCCGTGCGCCCGTGCAATCGGAGTCGCTCATTGGCGAGAGATCATTATCAACAACAGTTATTTTTGATCACGTTAACAGCGCCATTGATTACCTGACGTAATGGGCCTTTTGGGAGGCAGTGCATTCAACTAATCAGCGTCATAGCCACGTTAGAAGCGTTAAGGCTATTGCTCATGGCTCGGCGAACCTTCTAGCCACCCCCCATCAGTTGCCGACATGACTGCATCATTAAGTCTACGGAATATTTCACTTACTGTAATGTTGTGTGCGCTTATAGTACGGTGCAACCCACTGCATTGTGGAGTGCAACGGTGTGGGCGACATCCGTCTATCCCCAGTTGCTTCAAGATAACCACGCGTCAGGCGTAGCAGCTGTGGCGCCATTGCTGTCGGCCACAGCGCCCGTGCCTAGCGTCTGAGCAACAGCCGGCGTACATGAAGCTTCATCCAAATATCAGCGGACCCAAAAGCCGCCCTACCCTGAAAGCGCTCAAACCACGCGTTGAGCTCGGGCACTGGTTTGAGTAATGCTAGCTCCCCAATCATCTCGAGCCGGGCGAGAAGCACCGCGCAGACAATATCAGCCGAAGACACCTTGTCACCGAACAACAACGGCCCTGCCTCGGGAATATTTTTTAAAAAAGCTGTGACATGAGCACGCTCGGTCTCGAGCTTCTCTTTGAGATCGCCTTGCGTGAAGTAACTGATTCGTTGTTCATTGAGCAAGATTTTTGCCCGGACCGCATCAGGGTGCTGCGTTCCCTCCAACTCACCTTCAAGCTTTTTAACGATCTTGCCAAGCATCCTCGGAAAAATGAAACGCAAGGGTGGTATTTTGCGCATTGCTTTGGTGAAGGTGAGGTTTTCAATGGGGATGGCGTAAAAGGCTTGCACGACTGTCTCGATTTGGTCGCTGACTGCTGCTTCCCTGTCCAACCATGCTGAACTGGCTTTGGCGCTTGCAAAGCGCAAAATATCCTGACTGTCCACCAAGGTGGCGTTGTCGTCTACCAACGCGGGAACCGTCATGTGAGGATTGATGGCTTGATACCAAGGCGCTAGCTGCTCTTTGGCCATATGCAAATCCATCGCTCGACTGTCAAACGCGACCCCTGCCTCGAGTAAAGCCAGGCGGGCAACCATCGAATAATAGGAAGGCGGTGCGTGGTACAAAATCATCAAAGACCTCGTTAATTTCTCGGCACAGGTCGACCACTCTACCGCCAAACCACGGCCTACGCTACAGTGTGGCCATCAACGAGGAGAAGCGCAATGGACACAGACCTGAACACCCCATTAAATGAAGATGACATCGATACGCTCGACTCATTCTTGGCGACACTTGAAGAGGGTCCTATTATAAGTTTTGAAGGACTCGATGGCCTATTTTGTGCGCTGCTCTGCGCGCCCACCATGGTGATGCCAAGCCATTACCTCGAGGTCGTCATGTATGAGCAGTCTTTCGAAGACGAGGACCAAGAAGAGCAAATGCTATTGCTCATGACTCGGCACTGGAACACCTTGTCGGAGACTTTACGACAAGCCTCAATCAATGGGGATGTCTATGTCCCTGCCCTTTTGGTGGATGACAGTGGCCAGCCCACGGGCAATGACTGGGCGGGCGGCTTTTTACTCGGCCTGTCGCTTACCGAGGATGACTGGCAGGACTTCATCGACGACAAAACGCTTAGTCAACTGTTACTGCCCATGTTAACGCTCGGCCAGGAAAACCATCCTGACGCCAGCCTGCGTCCACCACCCTTGTCACCCAAGGACCGGGAGGAGTTGCTTGACAACATGTTTGATGGCCTGATGGTCATTTACGAGCATTTTCAGCGTAAGGCTCACTAGGGCGCACGAGCTGGCGTGCCGCGTTTCGAAGGACAGGGGCCATCGGTGGCCCTTAAATCAACGCGGCACGTACTTTGGCTGATACCCATTCACTGACCAGCACGGTGGCAAGAATAACCACCAAGATCAATGTCACCTGAGGCCATGCCAAGACATTCAATGACGCTTGCAGTTGCAGGCCAATACCGCCCGCCCCAACAAGACCCAGAATCGTGCTTTCACGGATATTGATGTCCCAACGAAAGACTGAAATCCCCAAAAACGCCGGTAACACTTGAGACACGATGCCATAGTGCATCACCTGCGTTGAAGAAGCGCCAGTGGCCCTGACCGCTTCCACCTGATTCGGATCAATCTCCTCGATAGCCTCGTACAAAAGCTTGCCGATGAAGCCGATAGAACGCAGCGCGATGGCAACGATGCCAGCAAACACCCCTGGCCCGATGATAGCGACCAAGAGCAGCGCCCAGATCAAAGAGTTGATTGAGCGCGACGCGACAATAATCGCTAAGGCCACCGGCCGCACAAACATGGCCGATGGGGTCGTATTACGGGCCGCCAAAAAAGCCACCGGCACGGCCATCACAATACCCCCTAAGGTCCCTAGAGTGGCGATATTCAGGGTGTCCCATAACGCTGACCAGAGCGTGTTGATGTAACCCCATCGTGGTGGAAACATTCGACTGGCGATATCAGCAGCTTGTTCAGGCGCATCCAAAACGAATACCCACATGGTGTTGGCATTCATGATCTGCCAAGACCAGACGAATAAAGCCACCAACGCCAACCAGGCAAACCAGATGGCAAGCCTGGCTTTGGGTGTGCGGTAAGACCAAATCTGCGGTCGGTGAACCGATTCGTTGATGTCACCAATCATTGCAGTCTCCGTCGAATCAAACCCGAGCTGTACTCCACCACCATGACAATGCCAATGATGATGAGCAAAATGGCACCGGCGCTATCGTATTCATACCGGTCAATCGCCGTGTTCAGCGTGGCGCCAATGCCCCCCGCACCCACAATGCCGATCACGGAGCTTTCACGGAAATTAATGTCTAGCCGATACAGGGATAAACCCACCAAACGCGGCATCACTTGCGGGGCAACGCCGAATGTCAGTATCTGCAGCCACGACGCACCCGTGGCACGAATGGCCTCAACTTGTGCCTTATCGATGTCTTCAATGTCCTCAGCCAATAATTTGGACAGGAACCCGATCGTGGCAAATGACAGCGTTAAGAAGCCAGCAAAGGGCCCAAACCCGAACATCGCCACAAAAAAGATCGCAATAATGATCTCTTGCAATGACCGTGATACCGCGATGATCGCGCGGCAGATCAGATAAAACCATGTGGGCGAGAGATTGCGCGCTGCGCCGATACCAATGGGGACACTGATAAAAATACCCACCACGGTGGCTGTCAGCGTCATGGTCAAGCTCTCAACCAGCCCTATCGAGATATCGCGCCAACGACTGCTAAAGTCAGGCACCAAAAAGCCAGCGACAAACCGCTGCCCTCTTTCCATGCCCTCCCATACTCGCGTCCAGTTCACATCGACCGAGCCGAGCGCGAGCAACAGATAAAGCACCGCCCCGCTGAAAATCAATCGACGCCAAAGCGGATCGGTAAAAATCTGAGGCGGGCGCCGCCAAGTGGTCGGATAAGCTGAACCGGCTTGATTCATGTCACTGGCAAACCTACTTGCTGCATGACTTGACGTTGGACGTCCTCACTCGCGACATCTTCATCGTGCGATTGACGCATCGCCGTCCAGTCCTCCTCACCATAAATCGCCGTGAGCGCGGCGTCATCGAGCGTCTCTGGCTTGCCATCGAACACCACCTCACCTCCACGCAAGCCAACGATACGCTGCATGAACTGCTTGGCAAGCGGAACGTCATGAATGTTGATAATGGCAGGCAGCCCCCGCTCCGTACAGATCTCAGTGATCAGCCGCATGATCTGTCGACTGGTTTTGGGATCCAAACTCGCGGTGGGCTCATCGACGAGCAACAGGTCAGGCTCTTGCGCCAGTGCGCGTGCAATACCCACCCGCTGACGTTGACCACCCGACAGCGCATCGGCGCGTTTATCGGCGTGAGCCAAAAGACCCACACGATCCAGTAAGGCATACGCGTTACGCACATCTTTAGGGGCGAACTGGCGCAAATACGAGCGCCAAAAGGACACATAGCCCAAGCGACCTGAGAGGACGTTTTCCATGACAGTCAGGCGCTCCACCAAAGCGTATTCCTGGAAAATCATGCCAATACGGCGACGCTGACGACGCAGATCGCCCGCTGAAAGCACCGCCAAGTCAACATCATCCAATCGAATATGGCCACTGGTTGGTTTCACCAACCGATTGATGCAACGGATGAGCGTTGACTTTCCCGCACCCGATGGGCCAATCAGTCCGAGTCGCTCGCCGGAGCGAACCGTCAAGGAGACCTCTTTTAAGGCGATGTCTTTGGGGCCATATTGCTTACTTAGCTTATCTATCACGAGCATGAGCGAATTCCTCGAGAGCCCTGTCCACCACTTTATTTGACGCCATGCGCGACAACCATTTCAGCCGCAACGGGGTACGCCATTGCATACCCCGTTGCGTTGGCCTTACTTGCAGGCGTAAGAAACGTCGTTGGCGGCGTCAATCTTGCGGATCACGTCCCAGTCTTTCTGAAACGTAATAGGTATGAACTTGGCTTCGCCACTCTTTTCAAATTCTTTCTGCAGCTTGGTGCCGTCCCAGTCGAATGAAAAGAAAGCTTCGCGGATCTTGTCTTGCAACGCTGGCTTTAAGTTGTAGACCACGCCATAGCCCGTGGTTGGGAAAGTCTGCGAGGTGTAGAGAATGTTGAGTTGCTCGGGCTTGACCACATCACGCGCCTGCATACGGTTCCTAACCGAGTTGGCGATAGAAGCGGCTTGGTAGTCCTTGTTGGCGACACCCAAGATGGAGTTGTCATGCTTACCAGAGAATGTCGCCTCAAAGTCTCGCTCGGGGATCATATCGAAATCAGCTTTCAAAATCGCTGAAGGTGCCTTAAAGCCAGAGTTTGATGTTTGAGACGTAAAGGCCAATTGCTTGCCTTTGATGTCCTCTACTTTTTCAATACCAGACCCAGGGTAGGTGATGATTTCCATCTCATAGCCAAAGCTATCGTCAGCACGAGCCATCATGGCAAACGGTTTAAATCCAGCGCAAGCCACGGCCAGCGGATTGGAACCGGTGTTGAATCCCGCAATATGCAAACGGCCTGAACGCATGGCCTCGATCTGTGCCGCGTTTGACTGAACCGGGAAAAACTGGACTTTTTTACCGGTTGTCTCAGCCATGTGATCAATGAATTCTGACCAGACATCGGCGTAAACGGCAGGATCCTCAACTGGCGTGTACGCAAAGATCAGTGTTGACGGGTCAATCTGCTGAGAAACGTCCGTGGGCGTATCGGCTGTCAAATCACCGTCACTGTCCGTGTAACGCGAGTCAAGCGCGAATTGGGCACTGGCAGAGGCCGAAAACAGCAAGGACGCAGCGAGCGTTCCCATGAGGTATTTACGCATGTCAAACTCCTGAAGGATGGAAGCGGCAAGATATCGGTTACGGTTGACAGCGATAGCATTAAAGGAAGGCTTTTCGCTGCAAACTCGTCGAATCTTAGGTCAGGAATATGACAGCTTCATGTCACTTCAGTATCGCGAACTAGAAGCAGAAATCACTGCACGCTAGTCCGTGCTATTGACTAAAAATTCGTGCTGAAAAATAGCCATGCGGATGACATCGCGGTATTCCCCTGCTGAAAAATACTCGTTGGTCAGCAAACCCTCGCGCTTGAATCCGAGCTCTTCATAGACGTGAATGGCAACGGCGTTGTCCACATCAACCACAAGATAAACCTTGTGCAGATTGAGAATCTTGAAGGCGTACCCCACCGCTAAACGGGTGGCTACTTTCGCAAAACCTTGGCCCTGAAATTTGGGCGCAATGATGATTTGAAACTCAGCGCGCCGATGAATGTGATTGATGTCGACCAACTCAACCAATCCAACAGGGGTTGCATCATACTCGGCGATGAATCGTCGCTCAGATCGATCATGTATGTGTTTGTCGTAGAGTTCGGATAATTCAAAGAACGCCTCATAGGGCTCCTCAAACCAATAGTGCATGACCGATTCGTTGTTATCCAATTCGTGCACAAAGCGCAAATCCTCGCGTTCCAAAGGACGAAGATGCAAAAGCGATGCGTCAGACATGTTGATTCCTTCAGGGCAGTCATCGCGCCAGATAAAGCGCAACCGACAGCGTCAATCATACTGACTTATGTTTGGCATTGCACCAAGCTGCTTGCTACCCGTCGCTCACCTTCAAAACCAAGACAACACAAGATCGCCACCAAACATGAGCACCAAAATGATCGGTATGGTGCGCACGACGATGTTGAAACCCGTCGCCATTGGACCACGCAAGCCAAAACGACGCGCAAGATGGTCGCCAGAGAAACGCCAGCCGAGAATCATGGCGGTGCTAATCGCAAGCACAACCGTGCCGTCAGAACCGACAATCCGGTTAAAGGCATCGAGCACGGGCTCGCCCCACAAGGTCCACTGCGGGACCGCATAAGAAAGTGCCGAGGGTATGCCCAATCCCACGATGGCAATAATGGCGATCCAAGTGGCGACCCAGCTTTTAATCCCAGCGGATTGATCATGAAGCGCTTCTGCCACGACCTTGGCGCCCCCGATGCATGACGAAACCGCGGCAAAGAACAACAACCAAAAAAAGATGGCCGCCAAAGGTATCGCCGAGCCGATAGACTCAAACGCTTCTGGCAAAGTCACAAACGCCAATTGTGAGCCGATGGCCGGGTCTAGACCAGACGCAAAGACCAAGGGAAAAATAGCCAAGCCCGCGAGTATCGCAACACCCGAGTTCAACGAAGCAATGCTTAAAACCGATCTCGGTAAGTTAATGCGTTCGGGCAAATAGCTGCCATAGGTAATCAAGAAACCTTGTCCAATCATCATGGAAAAGAACGCTTGGCCAAACGCGGCTCGCCATAGCGATATATCGGCAAAACGGCTCATGTCCGGTGTGAAAAGGAAATTCAAGGCTTGATGCGAGTCGCCTATAGATAGTGAAACAATCGCTAACCCCAGCACCAAAAGCACCAAAACAGGCATCAAAATACGCGCCATGCGCTCGATACCTGAAATACCAAATATCAGCACGGCGCCAACCATAGCCCCGAGTGCCAAGAGATACCAGACCGATTGATACCCTTGGTTATATGTTTCAAAGTCAGGGACAGACCCAAAGGTCGCACCTAGCGCGAATCCAAGCGTCCAACCGGTGACCACAAAGTAGTAACTGCTGATAAAAAGCGTTAGGAGAACCGTCAACCAGCCAAACAGAAAAAGCCCGTTGCCCAGTCGCCTATAACTCGCCACCACCGAGCCATGGGCTTGACGCCCCGCTGCCAATTCCAATGCGGCAAATGGCACCGCGACAAAGACCACCGCAATCGCATAAGCAAACAGAAAAACGCCGCCACCGTTTTCACCGACGAGGGTAGGGAAACGCCAAAGATTACCCAAACCAACGGCAGCGGCTGCCGTGGAAAAAACGAAAGCACGTTCAGACGACCAAACATCCCTAGAGGGATCGACCCCTCCGGGCTGATCTTGTCGCTCGTTTGTTTGGTTTTCTGCGTCTGTCATATAGACGTGGCCTGACTCCTTTGATTCATCGACATCTAAGTCAGGTGGCAGGGTCGATTATTCAGTGGCAATGCGTGTTAACGGTATAAACATGGTGATAGCGAGAGGCGGTTTGCCCTCTAAAATCCACAGCGTTGGATCACGGTTTGAATCGCCTCGTCGACGACAGCTATCGAATTCAACGGCCCACCACATCGCTCAATAGACGTCTACTCATACCCACAAGATGATGGTACTTGCGCAGCGCAAGGGATACAACCACCGCCGGCCGGCCGCGGTATTGACCAGACCATCAAGCCTGCTTTTGTTCGGACTCAATCTCAGGGATATCCGTGCGTGCTGCTGGTGTGGCACCACAGAGCAACTCGACCGCGCGATCAGCGGCATCTTGAAAGGGCTCCAGCACCAGATCAGCGCCATCACCCGCCAACGCTTCGGTGTCCCGTTGCTGGTGCGAAGCAACGGCCATCCGACCCTTAAAGCCCGCGGACCTGGCCAATTGCATCAGTGTATGGCGCGTATCTTCATGGCTTAAACCGGTGACATAAATCGGAACAGTCGACACCAACCATTTGGCATGCGGCAGCGGTAATTCACTCACAAACTCGGGATCACTGGCATCACCAAACTTACTTTGCAAACCGAGCTCGCGCCAACGCTTGACAGCCATTGGATTGAAATCCACCCCGAGCACATTGATCCCACGCTTTTGCAGTCTTAACCCGATGGCGGTCCCAAATCGCCCCAAGCCAAAAATAATGACTTCACTGTCGCCCTGACGTACGACCCCCGCATCCGAGGGCTCGCGGGGCGTGCCTTGACGCTCGAAGATACCCAGCACTGGCTCAAACAGCGCATAGAGCTTGTGTGAATAAGTAATCATGTACGTCGAGGCGGCGATGGTGACCAAACCGACCATGGTGACCAAGCCGAGCGCATCAGGCGTCAAATGACCCAAAGAAACACCCATCGCGATAAAAATCAATGAAAACTCACTGATTTGGGCCACCGTCAAACCCGCCATGAAACTGGTTCGTTTGCGATAGCCTAGCGTTCCCATGATGATCAAGACGATTAAAGGATTGCCAATCAAAACAAACAAAGAAAAAATAATCGCGCCCGTCACGTGGGTGCCTAGCAGTGACAGGTCAAGTGCCGAACCGAGCGAGATAAAGAAGAACAAAAGTAAAAAATCTCGCAAGGGTGCCAGGCGGGCCGCTATGGTTTCGCGATAGGGCGTTGAGGCCAAGGCCACACCAGCAAGCAAGCCCCCCACCTCTTTGCCCAAACCCACCAAATCACCCACCGCCGCAAACATGGCCGCAAGCGCGATGGCAAAAATCACCAGGAGTTCTGGTGCACGTGCCAAGCGCTCCGTGAGCGGATTGGCTGCGTAGCGCACAAAAACGACCACCAGGGCAACCATCGCCAACCCGGAAATCAGCACCGTCAAGACCGAACCACCGGCGTGACCGCCCTCCTGCGTGGCAGCCGATCCAATCCCAACCGCAGACA
>Ga0102945_1000386_pt1 | contig 13539 bp, 8 predicted proteins | sample SalPonred_H2O_MG_FD_78207 | JGI IMG/M metagenome (GOLD analysis project Ga0102945, IMG submission 78207) | Salt pond water microbial communities from South San Francisco under conditions of wetland restoration - Salt Pond MetaG R2_restored_H2O_MG ...
TTCTCACCGGTCAGCGTCAGTGTTCCGTTACCCACTTTGACTAAATCGAGGGTGCCGCTGCCATCTTGCATGACACCAGTAAATGTTGTCGAAGCGTTATTTGCACCGACTGAAAGCGTCTTACTCCCAGCACTACTGGTTGAGACCATGCCCAGACCAGTCAGTGCTCCGATGGTATCGCTGGCATTGACGTTATACACAGCCCCCGAAAAAACATTCACCGCGGCGCTATTTGACAAAGAGCCTGTCACGGTCAAAGCACCGGAGCTAATGTTTGTTTCACCACTAAACGTGTTGCTTCCACTTAGAGTGAGTGTGCCACCACCGAATTTCCATAAATCGCCTGAGCCTGAGATGGACCCAGAAATAGCCAAATCATTCGAACGGTTCACGTTAAGGATCGAATGGTTGACGACGGCGCCTGAGCCAATCGTCCCACTTGTTGAGCCACTACCCAAGCGTAGCGTGCCACTGCTTATGGTCGTGGTACCACTGTAAGTGTTGTTACCCGTTAACGTAAGTGTGCCACTACCGAGTTTCTGAACAGAGCCCGAGCCCGAGATGACACGAGAAAACGTTAAGTTGCTCGATCGGTTAAAGACCAAATTTGCGTTGTTTGTGATGTTGCTCGAGGGAATCCAGCCGCTGGTTGAACCGTTACCGATTCGTAACGTGCCACCGCTAATGGTTGTGGTGCCGCTGTATGTGTTGTAACCAGTTAAGGTTAATGTTCCGCTTCCAAACTTGGATAGCCCACCATGGCTAGAAGATATTGCACCTGAAACCGTTGATGTGCCAGTGTTAACGAGCACAAAGCCAGACGATGCGGAAATGCTGGAACCCACAGTCAACACACCGGCGTTAATGCGCAAGGCTGCTCCTGCAGAAATTCCTGTGGAAGCAGAACCAATGGTGACAGGACCCGCGGAATAGCTCGAGCTCTCTGTCCATGTACTTCTGGTTCCCCCAAAAATATTCACAGAACCGCTGACGGCGATTTGCGAACCGGAATCAACCATCTCAAAGCCGCGAGACGATCCACCAGCATATCGAGTAATGAAGGTCAGATTGAGATTGCCTCGAATTTCAGAGCTACCTTCAATGCGAATATTATCTGCTGCCTTGAAAGTGAGGGCTCTGCGAAGACTACCGCCATAAACAATGCTGCCATCACTTTGTACGATGATGCTGCCTTCGCCACTCCCGCTCGGGCTTTGTATTGTTACGTTGGTAGAACCAAGAGCAGTGACAATTCTAGCGTTGTGTATGTAGCTTATGCCATTTGTCGAACTGCCACATGTCACTGTAGACCCAACGCTACAGCCATATAGCGTATTGTGGGAGCCGATGATCCTAAGCGTGATGGGATCAAGCAACCACTCTCCGGCTGTTCCATCTCCGGCAAGGGTATTGACAAAGGCATTGTTGACATCAAGATAGGCACCTGACGTTTCAACCTGACCGCCAGCGCCACTGTGCAGTCCACCTTTTGCGAGAATTTCGCCTTCGACTATGGTGGAAGAGTCGGGATTACCAATATCACTCCACAACACCACCGTACCGCCATCACCGTTCTCAGTGGCGCTGGCGTCAGTGACCGCACCCTGCTCCATGACAACAGTGACCGCTTCTCTGAGTGCATCCGGGTCATCAAACACCCGACGCTCTTCATTTTGTCCACCCTGCCAGTCGCCACCGACCAAGACGTCACCACCACCGGTTTTACCCGTGGCGGTCAGTTCAGCGTTTTCTTTGAGTGTGATGTGGTCTGCTTCAACGGTGATCAATCCACCACGATCCTGCGCACTGTCAGCTGCGACCACGCCATCGATAGAGACGGTGTCTTTGGCATCGATTTTTATCTTGCCCGCGGTGTCACCACTGACGTCGAGTTTGGCTGTCTGAGTGACTTCAACGGTTTTAGCGGTGATTTCGATTTCACCGCCTTGGGGTTGGATGGGATGGGCTGGGTCAGTGTTGATCGCCACGCTTTGCGCCATCAGCTCGCCCGAGACCTGCACCTCACCCGTAGCACCGCCATCTAAGATGATGCGTCCGCCTTCCATGGTCACCGTATTGGCACCCGCACTGGCCACGATCTGGCCACTGTTCTTGATGACCGATGCTCGCAATTCTGCGGTGGCTTTTGCGGAGAGGATAACCAAGCCGCCTTCGGCGATGATGGCGTGCTTGTTCTCGATCTGTGCGTCTAAGTCTTGTTCGGTGATCGTAATACCTTGCAGCTTGTTGCCGGTACCAAAGTCGAGCTGGATATGTTCACCGCTTGTTAGAACGACGGTACCTCTTTCAGCAACAATCACACCCTGGTTTCTGACCTCAGGCGCCATCAAGGCGATATAGCCATCGAGCTTGGCTTTGAGCTCACCGTCGTTGATGATCTCGCCCGTGGCACCATTGCGGGTGAACTGGTAGTTGCCGTCTAGAAAGTCTTGATCGGCTAATTCATGGGTGGTGGCAATCAGCCCACCGACATCAACGCTCGCACTCGGGGCAAAGTAAGCCCCGTTGGGATTGATGAGAATGACTTGGCCCGGGGCCACAATCCGACCAAAGATCTGACTGGGGTTGGAATCCAGAACTCGGTTTAGGGTTGCAGCACTGGAGTTGGGTTGCTTGAAGTTCACTGTCGCGTCTTGACCGACGTTGAACTCATTCCAATTGATGATCGCTTTCTGTGTGCTCTGGTCAATGTTCATCACATTGCCAGCTTGATTGATGTTCGCTTGGCCGGCAGCAACGTTGCCGCCTTGTGGCAGCTGATCCGGAGCGGGCGCGGTTTGGGCGTGGGCCATGCCGGAGCCAGCGGCCACGGCAGCGACCGTCGCCGCTTTGCCAAGATGGCGTCTAAAGGCGCGCTTAAGCGAGCTGCCAAGCTTGCCAGAGCTCTTGGCTAACTCAGTAACCGCCTGCCAGCAACCCAGGGCTCGGTTAAAAATGACGCGGTAGACGTGGTTCATGTGTTGCCCTGCGCTTGGCTCACGCGGCTCAGCAACAGGGGTCGTACGGCGTGTCGCGTGACAAGCCTGCAAGGCGTTATGAAAAGGGCTTTATCCAATGCGACAGTGCAATGGATGAGCTGGGCTTTTGCGTTGACCGCCATGATTTCCTCTAATTATTGTTAGGCCGCGACAAATTAATGTGACAAAAATTAGCAGAGCAAAAAAAAAGAACCCTTCTGTTGCCTTCTGAAACTAAAAAATGCCTAGCATCACGGGCCTTTTTGTAAAAAAGGGTCGGATTTTGTTGGTCATGCGGCAAATACCCAGGCAGACCAAGAAAAAAATGACCACCATGCGCTAAGACACAGCAGTGACTGCGTCGGGGTTTTTTATGGTTTGCTGTATCGGTCCGTGTCAGACGGGCTGTTTAACTAAGCTCATAGGTAAAACATCAAGGATCACTCGGTTGATTTGAGATGGTCTTGAAGAACCAGTACCGATTTGCGGTTCGATTCCGGTATGCTCTATGGCTTAGAGGTGAAGGCTGGCCCGTTTTAAGTGTTCAAGGCAATGCAACGCTGGATTCTGTCGATTCTGATGGTGTGGTTTATGGCCTGGGTCCCCTCGACTGAGGCGAGGATTCTCCACGCCAGCGTATTTGAAGACCCAAGCGCTGCCATGACCATTGACCAAGTCACGCAAGCGTCTTTCGTGCCCATGGGTGACACACTGGCGCGAGGCTACACACCATCGGCGTTTTGGGTGAAGCTCGTGGTCGCTGCTCATGACGGGCCTCAGTACTTAAGGGTGCGTCCGCCCTACTTAGACCACGTGACGCTTTACCGGCCGGATGAGACCCGTCCCAAAGACTGGCTGACGTTTGAGAACGGCGATCGTGTTCCCATGCAGGATCGTCAAGTCTGGGGGGTGTCGCTACTGTTTGAGTTGCCGCCAACCGACTCAGAACAGACCCTCTACTTGCGCGTACAAACCAAAAGCTCGAACTTGATGAATGTCGATGTGATGACACTGGTTGAGTTTCAGCAACAAGAATTTCACACCATGCTGCTGCAACTCTTGGTGATTGCGGTCATGCTGGGCATCTTGATCTGGGCCACACTGGATTTTGTGTTGAGCCGGCAAAGAATCGTTGGGGTGTTTTTATTGGTGCAAGCCTTTCAAATGGGCTATGTCCTTGCTGTGGGAGGCTACTTGCCTTTGATGTTTTCTACGGCGACAGTGGCTGATCAAATGACATCGGTCTTGGTTGGGCTTACCGTCACGATCACCTTGGTCTTTCACCGACTGCTGGTTGCTGAATTTGAGCCAAGCAAGTGGGCATTACGCGTGTTAAACACGATGATTGCTCTCAGCATAATTGCTTTTGTAGCTATTCTGTTTGGACAATTTCAGTTCGGCCTGCCGTTATCGAGCTACATCGTCTTGTTTCTGATGCCTGTCTTGATCTGGTTGGCTTTCAGCGCCAAACGCGATTGCTTGCCAGGCCTGGTCGCTTTGCGGATCACTTACGTGGCACTCGCAGGCGTGTTGTTCTTTGTGATGGCTCCAATATTTGGGATATGGGTGAGTTTTGATTTGTATATTTGGGCGACCACCACACAGGGTTCGTTAACCGGTCTCATCATGGCGGCGTTTTTGTTTCGCCGATCCAGCGCGATTCAAAAACGATTCGTCGCGGATCAGTTACAGCTTGCCCGGGTACAAGAAAATCTTGTTGCGCAACAACAGCTCGCGGCCGATCAGCGTCAGTTTCTCGATATGCTGGCCCATGAACTCAAAACCCCGCTCGGCGTGATGCAGTTAACATTGGACTCGGTGACACTGTCAGAAGGGCAGCAAAAGCGTTTGCATCGGTCGCTAGACACCATGTCCGCTGTGATTGACCGTTGTCGACTGTCGCTGCAACTAGATGAGGGGCGTCTGACCCCCAAGCTTGAGGCTGTCGAGGTCTCAGGCACGGTGCAAGATTTGGTCTTAACCTGTAAAGAACCAGAACGCGTGGTCTTGGTGGGTCGAGGACCGTTCAATGTTCAAACTGACCGGCAGTTATTTCTCGTGATTGTGCATAATTTGCTAGATAATGCGATGAAGTATTCACCGCAGGACACACCCGTGACCGTGACAACGCAGGCCCATGAATACAAAGGCTGCCACGGCGTCCGACTCACCGTGCACAACCGGGTCACCAGCCTACCGGCCGAGCATGCCGACACCTTGTTTGAAAAATACTTCCGCGGCAACAACGCCACGGGTCAGACCGGTTCGGGTTTGGGTTTGCACCTGAGCCAACGGCTTGCCGTCATTATCAACGGTCACTTATCGGCCGAGCTCGGTCAAAACGACATTAAAGTGTGCTTATGGCTCCCAAGTTAGTCATTGCGGTGGTTGAAGACCATGACGATTTGCGCGAAGCGATGGTCGATGCGCTATCGAGTCGTGGTCACAAGGTACTGAGCATGCCCGACGCCGAGCAATTTGCCGAGATGGCGGCGAGTGTGTCTGTTGATATCGCCATTATTGACGTGAACTTGCCAGGTGAGGATGGTTTGTCACTGACCAAGCGCCTGCACCAAGCGCAGCCCGGGCTCGGGGTCATCATTGCATCGGCACGCGGTCTTGTCCAAGAAAAAACACGAGGCTACGAGAGTGGTGCAGATATTTACCTGACCAAGCCCATTGCGCTGCAAGAGCTCGTGGCCGCCGTTCATTCGCTTGGCCAGCGCGTCAAAGTGTCGGAGACGAGTACTTCAGCACAATTGCAATTTGCACAGCTCCAGCTCGTTGGCCCCGACGGTTCCGTTGTGATGATGCCCTGGCACGAAGCCGTCGTGCTACGCGCTCTGATTTTGGCTGAGGATCATCAGGTCGATTATTGGCAGCTCATGGAGGTCATGGGAAAAAATTCGACCGAGTACACAAAATCGGCACTTGAACTTGTTGTGGTGAGGCTTCGCAAACGCATGCAAAGCGTCGGCTTTGAGCAAAGCGTGATTACGGCGGTTCGCAATAAGGGCTATCGCTTGCTCGTGGACGTCACCTTGAGTTGAGATGAGTTGAGTTGCGTTGTGATGTGCGCGTATCACGTCCCAAAAAACTGAAACGCTGACCAGACGATCAATCAGGCTGTCCTGCCTGACACGGTCAAAGCACTTTTCTAGCTCCAGCCCCGGATCCAAACCCACCACGATCGGCCGACTAGATTTGTAAATTTTAAGTGTTATGGTCAAAAAAATTGTTGTGTAAACACCCGTGGTTAAACACCATCAACGTGCCAATAAACATTTGTCTGGAAACTAACGTCAGGAGAGGACTGATGAAAAGCAAAATGATCATCGTGACCGTGGTCGTTCTAGGGATTGCATACAGCGGTGGCAGTTATTACATCGGCGAGCAAGCCAAAGCGCACGTGCAATCGTTCATGCAGCGAAGCGCAGAAGAATCCGGTGGCACCATTGCTTGGCAGGACTCACAACACAGTTCGGGTGTTTTTACCTCATCAGGTTCGGCGGTTTTGCACTATCAACAACCTGGCGATCCGTCTGTTGAACCGATCGATATTAAAGTGGCCTACCACGTCAATCATGCTTTGCATTGGGCTCAGGTGCTGACGTTTGATTGGTCTGGCAAGGCCAAAGGCACACTGGGTCAAGCCATCGATGACATTTACGGCACAGAGGCCGCTTTGACGGGCAACGGTCAGATGGACTGGTCTGGAAGTGCTCAGAGCGATATCAATTTCCCAGGCGCTGATAAAAAAGAGTACGCGTCGGCCCGTTTAACGGTGGCACCCTTGTCTGGACTCATCAAAACCACAGAAAACACCTTCGACTTTGAATTGTCTTTGCCCTCTTTGACCGTCGAAAGCCTTGATCAAACGGGCTCATTTGCCTTCAACGATATGCGTTTGCAAATCACCTCTGGCGACGTCAAGGCTGGCTCAACCCGAATGGTTGCTCAGTTCAAGGACATCACCCTTGATGAAGGTGACGGCGCATTACCCATGAAGTATGACGGCATTAAGTTTGATCTTGATAGTCAATTCAAGGATGACGTTTGGTCGTTTGCCATGGACCAAACCATCGAATCATTGGAAGCGCAAGGGATCAAGAGCACCAACAACCAATTCAAATTTGGCATTGAAGGCATCCGTAAGGCTGATCTGATCAAATTAAGCGAAATGGCTGAAACGCTTGATGATGTGCAGGACATAACACCTGAACGAATCACTTCGTTATACGAAGTCGGTTTGTCGATCTTGAGCCAAGGGGTCACGCTTCGTCTGGATGCATTGACAGCACAAGTGGCCCTGCCGGGCAGCACGAAAACGGAGTCTGTGGGTATCAAGGGGCTTGCCCTTTCGGCCAAAGTGCCTGACATTCAAACCCCTGCAGGATCCGTTGCGTTCACCCTCGCTGAGATGACGCCACCGACCATGGTCCGAACCTGGGTGCCTGCAGTCAAGGACTTGAAATTATCTCTAACCAACACGATGGATGATGAGCGGTCAGACCTAAAGTTCGATCAGTCGTTGGCGTCTTTGCAGGGCTACGGCCAAAACGTCTCCGATGTTGGCATGGAAGTCAATCTTAAAGGCTTGACCGTCGAGGAGTTGATGGGTGTTTTTACGATATTGGAACAAACAGGTGGCGATCTTGACAATCTTAGTGCCCAACAATTGGATCGCCTAGGTCAAATGGCACAGTCGGCCCTTGCCCATGGCGTTGAGCTCGAGATACCGATGATCAAGGGGTCAGCAACCGTGGATGGCTTAGGTCCCCAATCGCTTGACCTGCAAGGCCTGCACTTAGCGGCGAAGGTTGAGGATTTTGACAAAGGCGCAGGCGTGCTGTCGTTAGCACTCAAAAAGTTAACACCGCCCACTTCGCTTGTTGGGTTTGTTCCGACGGTAGATGATTTTAAGTTGGACGCGAAAAACGCACTATCCGACGGTCGATCTAATGTCACGATCAAGCAGTCTTTAAAAAATCTGAAATGGAACGATGTCTTGCTCGGTGACGTCTCGATCGATCTCGCGACTGGTGGGTGGCGCACTGAAGATGTCGTTGAGCTTGCAGCAATGATCGAACATATCGACTCACTGGATGACTTGTCTGATAGCGAGCGCAAGACATTAAGTACCCTCACGGACCGCTTGTTAAAAGAAGGTTTTACGTTGACGCTTTCAGAGGCGAAAGGCCAGTTTACGCAAGGGGAATCAGCACCTAGCACAATCGATCTCAATGGTTTGGATCTCAATGTCAAGATCGACGACGTGAACACCGCCACAGGTCAAATCACCCTGTCTTTGGCCAACCTGAAAACATCGGGTGAAATGACACAAGACATGCCGCAGATTGAGAATTTCAATATCGCCATCAACAACCAAATTCAGGACCAGTCAATCCACTACGACATTGAGAAACGCCTTGGACAGCTGCAAATGGAGGGGTATCAAGTCAGTGATGTTGCCTTGCATGTCAAGCTTGATGGACTCTCTGTCAAAGATGTGACCAAACTGGGTGAGGTCGTCAGTCAGTTAGAGGATACGCCCACGGCACAACAACAGGCTGCGCTACTTGATGCTGCCCGCGGTGCCCTGGCCAGCGGATTTTTGCTTGACATTCCAACCATAAAAGCAACCGATGGTGACGCGTCACTGAATGCCACTTTGAAGCTGCAATTAGACGGTCTGAAAGACGCACCTATTTCGGCATTCAATCTCGCCAAACTCGGCAATCTAGATGGATCGATTGAGTTGAAGGGGCAAAACCCGTTACTCCAAATGATTGTTCCACAGGCCACGGCAATGAAGCTTTTGCAGAAAAGTCCAGAGAGTCTAGCCGGCAGTTACCAGTTCAAAGAGGGACAGATGCATATCAACGGACTGAAATTACCGGTGGAGCAGTACATTTCGATGGCGAACACGATGACGATTCAGACCCTCGCACCAACCGAGCTGCCACCCCCTGTTCTCAAGTCTTTGCTAGACCCCGACTTCAAGGGCAACATTTCTTGTTCAATCAAAGACAAAGCGTTCAAAGTCCAGGTGACACCAACAAAACTTGGAAGATACACAATCAATCACAGGGATGGCCAAACAATCGAGGCATCTGACCCCAATTCCGATCACTTTTCTGGGAATAAACAACTCATTGCTCTTTATCCAGATCTGAAACCCGGTGTGAGCGCCCAACTCATTCTCGCGACTGGCGACCTAATCACACAAAGCATGAAGGGCCGCAAAATTTACTTCAAGTACAAATGCACAGAGTCGTCGATGAAATAACCCCGTGTGCTGGCGGCCCCGAACATCGGCTTGGTGGTCGTGGTCGTCATAAGTGCAATCATCGGCATCCTTTCGGCTTTATGCATGGCTTGGCGGGTTTGGATGCCACGAAAATGAAAAATGAAAAAACAATCCAAAGCGCAAAAGGCAACTCAAGACCCGCCTTTAGATGATAGGCATGAGCAACGACTGGTTTTGTCATTGACAAAGGGGCTTCGATGAAAATCACAATCGTAGGTGCAGGGATGGGCGGTTTGGCTGTGGCAGCCCTTTTATCTAAAACCGGACAGCATGAGGTGATCGTGCTGGAGCAAGCGTCCACATTTCATGAGGCGGGCTATGGGATTGGTCTCTACCCCATTGGATCGATGGTCTACAACGCCATTGGTCGGGGTAAAGCGTTGCGCGAGAAAGCCGTGGTTTTAAAGACCTACGAAGTGCATGGGCCTGACGGCCAATTACTTCAGTCGATTGATCTCAGCGGCCTTCTCGCCGCCTACGGTCCATTGTTGGGCGTGACACGCACGGACATGATTTCAATATTGAATAGCGCCATACCCGACGGTGTGATCCGGTTGGGTTACCGCGCGAAAAGCGTCAGTCTTGTCGGTGACCTGGTGCGTGTCACTTTGGAAAATGGTCAGACGATTGAAAGCGATATCGTGGTCGCCGCCGATGGCATGCACAGCGCGATCAGACATTCACTTTTTGGGGAGGTTAAACCGCACGAGACCGGTTTCGATGCGTGGATGTGGTGGGCACCATTAAGCGTAAGCAAGCCTGACACGGTCTGTGAGTTCTGGGGACCCTCAGCCTTTGTTGGCCTCTACCCCATGCGCGAGTTCATCAATGTTGCCGTTGCCGTACCCAAGGACTTGTCACCTGACCCAAATGCCTCACCTGAGTCCATTTTGCAAACATTACGGCGCTCCGTAGCCGAACACACACCGACCGTGGCCGAGATGCCGCATCTTTGGGAAATCGCTGCCGGTTAGGGTCGAAAGCGATAGCCACACGCCAAACACCACCCTGCCAGTCAAACCGAAGCTCCTTCATATTTGTGTGGCGGGACGCCTTGAGCATGTAAACCGTCGGGCGAACTAAGTGCGGTTCATACTGAGCCAGTACCTTGGCATGCGCCAGCACTTCGTCCTGCAAGTCATCTGCCAATAGGCTGAATCATCGAAATCATCATGAAAAATGACGGTCAAGCTGATTCGCAAATTATGACTTTAAATGCATATGGATTCAAATACATACTTAAGTTTATGCGTTAATTCACGAAACGACATGATGCGATAGAGCCTGAAAGTGGTGCCCCCGTGAGTCGAATACATCACCAACGGATTAAAAGTAGATACTGCGAAAGTTACCGCATGCCTTTCGGTAACTCTTAGAAACGGACCGCCATTTCACGTTTGCTCTTGCGCAGTAATTCTATCTCGAATGGTGTCAGCATCCGAGGTGTTTGTAAGATATCGAGCCTCTGCTTGAGTAAGACAGTCAGAGGCGTGACCGAATCGGTGTTCCCAACATTTTTCGAGATCTTGGTCACGTTTACCTTTCAAGTCAGATCAATGGCTAGCTTAATTTTTGCTGAGCAGGGAATACCAGTCAAGGATATTGCACCTTAAGTGAATGCCGCACGAAAAGCACAAACAGGTAAGATTGATGTGTGTAGCGTTACAGGCTACAATTGTTGATGATCAAAAGTTTCAAGCACAAAGGCATCGAACAGTTCTTTAACACCGGATCTAGAGCAGGTATACAAGCAGTGCATGCGCCCAGGCTAGCTCGTCAGTTATCTGCTCTGCACGCTGCTAGGAGAGGCGAAGACATGAATCGTCCCGGATGGAATTGGCATTCATTAAAAGGCTCGCTAGCTGGACATTGGTCGGTCAGTGTCAATGGAAATTGGCGTTTGACTTTTACATTTGAAAACGATGATGCCGTGCTTGTCGATTACCAGGACTATCATTGAGGTACGTATGAATACCATGTTTAACCCCCCTCACCCAGGACTAACGTTGCGAGATGACATTCTTCCTGCCTTGGAACTAACCGTGGGCGAAGCTGCATCGCAGTTGGGCGTTAACCGCACCACCTTGTCCAAGGTGGTGAATGGTCGTGCATCAATTAGTCCAGCAATGGCATTGCGCATAGAGCGTTGGCTTGGTCGAGATAACGGTGGTGCTGCCGAAGTCTGGCTAGACCAACAGACTGCCTACGACCTCTGGCACGCAAGGCAAGCTGCGAAATCCTCGAAAACATTATCGGGCGTCAAGGCGCTGCGACTGCAGCTAGCCTAATCAGAGAGGGCAAAAGCCAAAAAATCCCAGCCAACTCTCGATGACTGGGATTTTCATTTTTTGGTGGGTCGGCCGGGACTCGAACCCGGGACCAACGGATTAAAAGTCCGCTGCTCTACCAACTGAGCTACCGACCCCAAGCCCGCCATTATGACGTGACAGAAAACTTCTGTCAAACGACCTGACAAGGCCCTCCTGTACCACCGGAACCGCTGGCGTTTACGGCTGCGAAAACGAACCGGCGTTGCCTTCAGCCCGTCATGTCAGAGGGTCTCGATGCGAGTCAGATGACGCACCCATGAGCCTGTGGGGCAGCGGACAGCGGCGGTACAGGTGTAATAATCGGGCGACGAAAGGGCTTAGGGTGAGACTGTCTATGCCAAAAACTTGATCCGAGCTGTCAGTGCTTCTTGATCAATGCGCACGTCTGTGGGCGCCCCTGATGCATCGGCTGCACCAAAGACCACGGCTTGACCGGCTACGGGGGCCAAATTATCCAGTTGAAACCGGCCTGGTTTCTGGGATATGAAGCAATCTTCATCAAAACATAGGCGATCGCCATCGGGGCCGACATCGTCATACTCAAGACCTTTAGCGCCTAGCAGCGTCTTGAGTTCTTCTTCATCGCCCGTGAGCGTGATTGAGCGAATGTCGGACTCGGTGGGATCAATCAAGAAAGCTTTCATTCAAAGGGTTCCGTCTAAAAATTGCGTGTTAAATAACTGCCCATACAGCAGCCTACAAGAACGAAACGGTAGCACGATTGGGCGATCACTGAAAAGGCTAGACCAAAATGATGGGCTCAACCAGCTGATAGCCTTCATTGCGAATCGCCTTGATGGCGGGCTTCTCACAACCCACTTGCAACAATTTTTTTCTTAGGCGAGCCATGTGCACCTCTAGAGCCGCCTTCCCTTTGGTGTCCATTGAATAGTCCAGCGCTTCCAAGAGGCGGAAATACTCCAACCGAAGGTTGGGCGCCAAACAGAGGCACTGCAAAAGGGTTGTTTCTGCAGCGCCAAGCGCCATGCGCTCGTCACCGATCACTTCTCTGGCTTGCACATTGAATTGGATGCGTGACGATACCTCTGGCTCGGCAAGCGTCCGACGCTTCCAGCTGTTAAGTGCCGCCAACAATTCTTCACCTGAGGAAGGCTTGGTGATGTACACATCAGCGCCACTGTCATATCCCAAAATGCGATCATTGTTTGAATTTCGAGCGGTCATCATCACAATGAAAATCCCCGGACAAGTGACACGCAATCGCTTGGCAATACTGAGGCCATCTTCGTCAGGTAAATTCAAATCCAACACCACCGCATCAAACACTTGCTTGCCCATCAACGCCTGTAAACCAGTGGCATCTGATGTCCCGACGGCAAGATAACCATGCCCGATCAAGTGACGCACAAGAATGTCGCGCAAATTATCGTGGTCCTCTACGATCAAGACGTGTGGGTTGGCATCCATAACTCGAAGACGATTTGATTATTGTGGGTGGAAAAGGTTAATTGACCGTTCATCTTAATGGCAAAAGCGCGGGCAATGTAAAGCCCAAGTCCAGAACCGGTGATATTTCGAGATCTTTCTGCCCGGTAGTACTTGTCAAAAAGCTTTTTCGCATCAGGAATGCCCGCTGGGCCGACCAAATTACCCACTGAAAAAACCAATCCTGTCTGGTCTTGGCGTTGTTCGGGCGAGACCTGCACGGTAATCATTGAACCCGCGGCGGCATATTTCAGCGCGTTGTCAACCAAATTACCAAAAACCACTTGAAATAGCGATGCGTCTGTTGTCACACACTGCTCTGGATCCACATGGAAAGACAACTCGATTCGGTGGCTCGGGAACCGCTTTAAACTTTCAGCGATGAGATCTCCGACGGGTCGTTGCCCCGCATCCAATGGCGTGTCGTCTTGATCCACGCGATCCGCTTGCACACAACGTTCGATGATTTGATCAA
>Ga0102945_1000387_pt1 | contig 13528 bp, 13 predicted proteins | sample SalPonred_H2O_MG_FD_78207 | JGI IMG/M metagenome (GOLD analysis project Ga0102945, IMG submission 78207) | Salt pond water microbial communities from South San Francisco under conditions of wetland restoration - Salt Pond MetaG R2_restored_H2O_MG ...
CACTCCTCAGCGCCTGGGGCGGTGGGGAGTCAAACCACAGCAATCCGTAAGAGTTGTCCTCAACAATCAAGATTCCGTTTTCCGCGGCGATATCTAGCATCTCTACTCGACGTGACGACGACAGCGTCACGCCAGCAGGGTTTTGGAAGTTGGGGATGAGGTAGAGGAACTTAATCGGCACCTGAGCGTCACGAAGGAGACTAATCCGTTCGCGTAGCGCTTCGGGAATCATCCCGTGTTCGTCCATCTCCACGTGTTCGACGCGTGCCTGATACGAGCGGAACACGCCCATAGCACCGACATAGCTCGGGGATTCGGCAATGATCGCATCGCCCGGGTTGATAAACAGTTTGGCAACCAAATCCAAACCCTGTTGCGAACCCGTGGTCACCACAATGTCGTCAACGCCTGCGCGGATTCCCTCTTCGGCCATCACGTGGCGAATCTTTTCGCGAAGACTCGGCAATCCTTGACCAGACCCGTACTGGAGAGCGGCCGCGCCCTGGGTGGCAAGAACCGTGTCGACAGAGCTTCGCACCTTGTCAAAAGGAAGGGCCGCCACGAAAGGCATCCCGCCGGCCAGTGACACGACTTCGGGGCGGCTCGCCACGGCAAAGAGCGCGCGCACTTCGCTGGCACTCAGTCCTGCCGCGCGGGTTGCATAGTTGTCGAACCAGGGGTCGAGTGAAATTTCCGAACCGGGTGACATCATGACAAGACCTTGCTCACAGGAGAATGGGGACCCCCAGAATACGGGGGATTGTCCGAGAGTGGGGTGTTAGGCCAAAAATTCTTGGAGATCTGCTTCCAGCGCGGGCTTGGGCTTCGCTCCAATAACCGTTTTGACGACCTCGCCACCCCGGAAGACCTTCATGGTGGGGATGGAGGTGATCTGATACTTCATCGCCGTTTCAGGGTTGTCATCAACGTTGAGTTTCACGACGTCAATTTTCTCCGAGTGCTCTGTCGCAATCTGGTCCAGGATGGGCGATACGGCGCGGCAGGGGCCACACCACTCCGCCCAAAAGTCGACCATGATGGGCTTCTCGCTTCCGAGAACCTCGGTGTCGAAGTTTGTGTCGGTAACATCGCGTGCGCTGCTCATCTGTGTCTCCTTGGGGTTGTCGGGGCGCCTTAGGCGCTGTGGGTTGCGACTGCCTGCTGCTGTGGCAGTGATTCGAGGTAGTGCTGGGCATCGAGAGCCGCCACACAGCCCGAACCTGCTGCGGTGACAGCCTGACGATAGGTCGGGTCGATGACGTCTCCTGCGGCAAAGACACCTTCAATGTTGGTGCGGGAGGTGCGACCGTCGACGGCGATGGTTCCCTCGGTCGTCAAGTCGAGTTGTCCGTGAACGACGTGGGTCCGCGGGTCTGAACCGATAGCGATGAACAACCCCGAGACGTCGAGAGTGGTTTCTTCGCCCGTGACGGTGTCGACGGTTCCGATGCCGGAGACGAGATCGTCTCCATAAATGTGCTCGACCGTGGCGTTCAGAATGAACTTAATCTTGGGGTCATTCTGGGCCCGCTCCTGCATTACTGCTGAGGCGCGGAGCTTATCTGAGCGGTGAATGATGTAGACGGTGTCAGCGAAGCGAGTAAGGAACGTCGCCTCTTCCATGGCGGAGTCTCCTCCACCGACCACGGCGACGACCTTCTCCCGGTAGAAAGCGCCATCGCAGGTTGCGCACCAGGAGACCCCATAGCCACTGAGGCGATCCTCATCGGGAATGCCGAGCTTGCGGTACGCGGAGCCGGTGGCCACAATCACAGCGGCAGCTTCAACGGTGTCCCCGTTGCCGAGGGAAATTTTCTTGACGGGACCCGCGAGTTCCACAGCGGTCACGTCGTCATACATGATTTCGGCACCGAAACGCTCAGCCTGCTTTTGCATGTCAGTCATCAGCGCAGGACCCATGATTCCTTCGGGAAACCCGGGGAAGTTGTCGACATCTGTGGTGGTCATGAGATCACCGCCGAATTCGACGGATGAGGCCACAACAAGCGGATTGAGATTCGCTCTGGCGGCATAGATGGCTGCGGTGTAGCCGGCAGGCCCTGATCCAATGATGACAACGTCTCGCATGGTTCTCCTACTTTCCTTACACCGCTAGCAACGCAAGTCTAGGAGGAAGTATTCCCCGACCGGGTAAACGGCAGGCGACGCAGCACAGGCTCCGTTACCGCGCGAGCGTCCTCACTCCGTAGTAGCAGCAACACTGCTGCATAGACGAGCACCATGGCGAGGGTAATCCCCGCCATGACAACGCCGGAGCGGAGGGCTGATTCACTCAGGTATGCGCCACCGTCGGCGCCTCCCCACCCCAGGAGAAGTCCCAGACCCACAGCACTGGCGGGGAGTGCGGCCAGAGCAAACTTGGCGAAGTTGACGACGAGTGGCTTCAGGCTCAGTCCGCCGAGCTTTCGCCGAAGGACTACAAGTGCCACCAGTGTTTGGACTCCCCCCGCAATGCTGGCGGAGAGGGCAAGACCCCAGGCGATCTGTCCGATGGGGAGGGTGGCAACAGCCAGGGCGAGAGCGATGAAAAGGGTGGCCTGCACGACTTGGAGAAAGAAGGGTGTTCGGGTGTCCTCCAGGGCATAAAAGACTCGCTGGACCACAAAGAGGACACTGAAGGCGACCAACCCGAGGGAATAGAGGGAAATGACGAGCGCCATAGCGCGAATCGAGTCAGGCTCTCCCCCAAATTGGCGGGCGAAGGGCAAAGAGACGACGATCAGGCCGGCACTGGCGAGCACCATGAAAAACCCGATACGAGACACTGACTCGAGGAAGTCTGAACGGACGGCTGAGACATTTCCGTCGCGCGCGTGGGTGGACATTCGTGTGAAGTAGGCGGTCGCGAGCGACACAGCAACCACCGAGTGCGGAAGCATGAAGATCAACCAAGAGAAACGAAGAATCGCCAGGCTTGGAGCGTCCCCTCCGGCAGCGAGCGAGGCGACATTGGCCTGTACCACACCAGCAATCTGCGCCACGAGGATCATGCCAAACATCCAGGAAACTGCCCGGCCGGTGCGCCCGAGTCCTACTCCTCGCCAGCGGAAGTCCGCCCGGAACGTAAGGCCGGCTTTTCTCCAAAAGAGGAAAAGAATCAGGGCCTGTGCGGCCACACCTGCAGTGGCAGAACCAGCCAACACGGTGACCATGGCCGGCGTCCACACCAGCGCATCCGCGGTGTTGACACCCGGGAAAAGGACACTGAAGGCCACCAGTCCTGCCATGGCGACGATGTTGTTGAGCGCTGGAGCCCAGGTGAAGGGGCCAAATACTTTGCGGGCATTGAGCACTTCACTGAGCAGACTGTAGAGCGCATAGAACAGCACCTGCGGTAAGCACCAGTAGGCAAAGGCGACCGCCAGGGCTATTTCGTCGGGGCTGAATCCGCGACCACCCTCTCCTCCGCTTTGCGAATACAGGGCGATCAGAGCAGGTGCGAGAAGCGTGGCAAGAATTGCCACAGCGAGGAATATCACGAACCCGAGGGTGACTATCTTGTTGACGAAACTTTGCCCACCGTCTTTGTCCAGCCCCGCTTTCACAATGTGGGGGACGAGGACCGCGCTGAGGACACCGCCGGCCACGATCGCGTAGATGTTGTTGGGCAACTGGTTCGCCAAGGCAAACGTGTCAGCACCGGCGCCAACGGTGCCCAGCGTTCTCGCGAGGATTATCGCGCTGATAAAGCCGAGGACCCGGGAGACCACAGTGCCCGAGGCAAGGATCATGCTGGATCGGCCGAGGGAGCGAGGTTCCTCGCGGGGGTTACTCATCAGGACCGTCCACGAGGGAGCGACGACGCTGAATCGCTCGAATTAGGCCAAAGGTAAAGACACCGCCGACCAGGGCGGCAAGAGTGATGCTGATTATGCCCTCCCAGCCTGCCCGAATAGTCACGGGGATCGTCACGACATCACCCACAGGTTGACCGCTGGCGGAAAACAGGGTGAACTCCACAGCCACTGTCCCATTGGCCAGGGACTGAACGGGGATAAAAACTCGAGTGGCTGACTCCGGCTCAATGGCAACCCGGGTGAGCGGTTCTTCGACCACGAGAATTCCGGTGGTGGGTCGAACTTCGAGCGTGACGACCACGGAGGACGCTAGGTCGTTATTGAGGGTGACGGGCAACTGCGTTTGATCGCTCAACACGGTAATCGCGCTGCCCTGCTCGACTCGGACGGAGTTTTGGAAATCGCTCGATTCACTCTGCGCCCGTTCCCATTCACTGGCGAGACCATTGGGATTATCGCTCCAGGTCGAGGAGAGGAGGGCCTGATACCTGTTCCATCGGGCGAACACCGCTTGGCCGGGATCTGCCGCGATCGTGGCAAAAGCAACGTCGCTCGACCAGAGGTCCTTCAGGGCGCCGACGAAGTTCTGCCATTCGCGGCTTTGGGGGATGGTGGTGATACCGGGGAGAGTTTCGGTGGCGGGGGCAGCGAGGGGAACCGCCACCACGTTCGCCAGGCGCATCGAGCTAAACCCCTGGAGGACAGATTCCAGCCGAGGGGCGATAGCGGTAGCGGGCAAGCGTCCGGTGCTGAACACCAGAATCTCGTTATTGCCGGTGAACGCCCGATATCCGATAATGCCCTGGGCTCTTTGAAGGTCTGCCTGGGCTTCCAAGACTGTCGGCGCTTGCAGAGCATCAGTAGCCAAATCGGAGAGTTGAGCATCCACTCGAATAATGCGAGCATCACCCACTGACACCACCGCGCGGTCCGAGGGCAGGCTGTTGCTGGAGAGCAGCACCGCGGACGCGGAGCGAGTGGCCAGCGTTGCCAGCTGGTCGTTGCTGATGGCATCACCGTGGACCCAGGGATACTCCCCCAGCTTCGCGTAGACAAGTGTGTCAATCGCGAGGGTGGCGAGAGGGTCGGCGTCCGCCCAGGGCAGAGCAAACTGTGTCAACCCAGTCGATCCCAAAGTGCTGGCCCACTCCAGAGACTCTTGGGGCGCCTGGTCGCCGAGCACCGTGATGGAGCTGGTAATTCTGCTGTCGATGGCGAGTGTTGCGGGGTAGTTCTCCAGAGCGCGGGTGACCTGGTTGAGAGGCCCACCCTCGATGGTCTGTGCCTCGAGTTCGCCGGGGCTCAGTGCTTGGCCACCCGTGGCGGAGGTGGTGAGGGTCACGATGGGAGCGATGGACGCTCGGGGGAGTTCCGTGTCAGAAGGAACCAAGATCAGGATTTGTCGGCCAACGAGTTCGCGTAAGCCGGGGGTGAGGTTACCGGGGTTCGTGTAGGAGACCTCGAGTCCGAAAATCTGAGGTTGAGGGTCTTCGTCTAGGTCTTCGGGGATAACCCGCTCGGTCAGAATCTCAGGGTCAAAACCAAAAATCATCTCCCGGGATTCCAGCTGCGGGACCTCGGGACTGGCGGCTGCAGCGATGTCAGTAGCCACCGGCTCGCTATCTCCGGCGAGGAAACGTCGAATCTGGACCTCACTGGTGAAGGGGTCCTCGGTAAGGCTTACCGTGACATCGCCGGAGGATAGTGTTCCCGTTTCATCGGCGCGGAGGAGCACACTGTAGGCGCCTCCCAGTTCCGGTTCGATAATTCCACCGGCATCCACGATGAGGTCGATACGAGCTTGGGATCGTTCGCCACTCGCGACAGCGGGGGCGACGGGAGAGCCCAGCGACAGGGTCAGCGCAAGGAGCACCCCGAGGGCCACAAGGGACCGTCGGGGCTTGCTGAAAGCTGAGCTGGCGCCGAACTTATCCACGCCTGCGTGTCACTGTCCCCCGAGCTGGCATGGTTCAGAGTCTAGACTCTGAACACTATGTCGAGCGTTGCGAAAGCCGTCGAAACACTCCGTCTCGTGACCTCCCAGGAGCCCATTAGGGGCCTCGCAGAGGCCTTTGCCGATGCGGGCTTCGAGTTGGCGTTGGTCGGCGGGCCCGTTCGTGATGCGTTCCTCGGACGCCCGGTTCACGACCTCGATTTCACCACCTCGGCGACACCCGAGCAGAGCGAAAAAATCGTGAAACCTCTCGCCCAGGCAACCTGGGACGTGGGGAGGGCGTTTGGCACTATTGCCGCCCAAGTGGGCCAGCACACCGTGGAAATTACGACGTACCGGGCTGACACCTATGACGGCAGCACACGAAAACCCGACGTGGTGTTCGGCACAAGCCTCGAGGAAGACCTCCACCGTCGGGATTTCACGATGAACGCGATGGCCTTGACCCTTCCCGAGGCGAAGCTTGTGGATCCGTGCAACGGTTTGGATGACCTTCTCGCGGGGGTGTTGAGGACTCCCATTGAACCCGAGGTCTCCTTCCAGGACGACCCGCTGCGCATGATGAGGGGTGCCCGTTTTGTCAGCCAGCTTGGGGTTACGATCCACCCTGAGACCGCTGCGGCAATAACAACCCTTGCCCCTCGGATTGCCGATATTTCCGCAGAGCGGGTCCGCGAGGAACTCACTCGACTTCTTGCTACCGACAGTCCGCGGGCGGGTCTGGAGGTGTTGGTGGACAGCGGCATCGCGGACCTGGTTCTGCCCGAGCTTCCCGCCCTGCGTCTGGAGTCTGATGAGCACGCTCACCACAAGGACGTCTATCAGCACACCTTGACGGTGGTGGAGCAAGCGATTGGGGAGGAGAAGCGGCGCTTTCCTGACCGCGCCCCCGATGTTGCGCTTCGCGTTGCGGCACTCCTGCACGACATCGGTAAGCCCGCAACGAGGCGTTTCGAAGCGGGTGGCGTAGTGACCTTCTACCACCACGATGTGGTGGGGGCGAAGCTGGCGAAAAAAAGACTGAAAGCTTTGCGCTTTGATAACCAGACGATCGAGTCGGTGTCGCGGCTGATCGAGCTTCACTTGCGCTTTTTTGGGTATTCGGAACAAGCGTGGACGGATTCCGCCGTTCGGCGCTATGTCCGAGATGCCGGGGATGAGCTGGAGCGCCTCCACATCCTCGTGCGGGCTGATGTGACCACCAGAAATAAGCGAAAAGCGGATCGGCTGTCGTTTGCCTATGACGACTTGGAGGCACGGATTGCGGTGCTCGCCGAGCAAGAAGAACTCCAGGCAATCAGGCCCGAACTGGATGGTGAGCAGATTATGTCGATTTTGGGCCTGAAGCCCGGTCGTGATGTTGGTGAGGCCTACCGATTTCTCCTCGAACTTCGCCTGGATGAGGGAGAGATCGGCGTCGAGCAGGCGACCGCGCGACTGCGCGCTTGGTGGGACAACCGCTAGTTGTTGCCTTGGAGCTTCTCGGCGCCTAGACTGTGGCAGTTGTCTTGCTCGCAAGACACAGCACTAATCCCTCCTGTTGCAGAAATCCTGTAACCGTTGAGTCCGAAGGAGGTGGGGTAGTCGTGCACGATTATGAACTGATGGTCATTCTTGACCCAGAGACCGATGAGCGCACCGTTGCTCCCAGTCTCGAAGCGTTCCTCGAGGTCATCCGCAAAGACGGTGGCAACATTGAGAACCTCGACATTTGGGGTAAGCGTCGGTTGGCGTACGAAATCAAGAAGAAGACCGAGGGCATCTATGCCGTCGTCAACTTCACGGCATCATCAGAGGCCACCGCTGAGCTTGACCGCCAGCTGCGTCTGAGTGAGGCCGTCATGCGCACCAAGGTTTTGCGCCAGGACGAAGCAGCTGTTCGCCTGGGAGCGCCCGAGGAAGCACCCGTGGCCCAGAAGGTTTCCCTGTCCGGCGGCAGCAAACGCCGCAAGTCGGAGTAGATCATGGCGGGCGAAACAATCATCACCGTGGTCGGAAACCTTACTGCCGACCCCGAGTTGCGCTACACCCAGAACGGCGTAGCGGTCGCAAACTTCACCATCGCCTCCACCCCTCGTAATTTCGATCGGGCAACGGGCGAGTGGAAAGACGGCGATGCTCTCTTCATGCGCGCGAGCGTATGGCGCGAATTCGCGGAGCACGCTGCCTCCTCTCTCACCAAGGGAGCTCGCGTTGTGGCCACTGGCCGCCTTCGTCAGCGCTCCTATGAGACCAAAGAGGGCGAAAAGCGCACCTCTATTGAGCTCGAGGTTGACGAGATTGGCCCTAGCCTCCGTTACGCAACCGCACAGGTTCAACGACAGTCCGGTGGTGGCGCTAAAGCTGCTGTGGACGACGCGTGGAGTGCTCCCGCCTCTGGCGGAGCAACACAGGACCCGTGGGCCAGCGCAGCTCCCGCAGATCAAGCGCCCGTCGAGGACGCACCCTTCTAACCGACCTGTGAGCGCTGCGGAGGTTTCCTCGTCAGCGCCCGAGTAGAAAGAACATCACCATGGCAGGAAAATCGAGCGGCGACCGCCGCAAACCACGGATGGGTAAAGGCGGCAAACCCGCGGCTCCCGTCAAGTCCATCACCGTTGGCGTCATCGACTACAAGGATGTTGCGACGCTTCGCCGGTTTATTTCGGAGCGCGGGAAGATTCGTAGTCGCCGCATCACCGGTGTCTCTGTCCAGGAGCAGCGTTTGCTCGCCAAGGCCATCAAGAATGCCCGCGAGATGGCCCTGTTGCCTTACGCTGGCGCCGGACGCTAAGGAGAGCACTCATGGCAAAGCTCATTTTGACTAACGAGGTCGCTGGCCTCGGCTCCGCCGGAGACGTCGTGGACGTGAAGAACGGGTACGCGCGTAACTTTTTGATCCCGCAAGGTTTCGCCGTGGCGTGGAGCAACGGTGGCCAGAAGCAGGTTGACCAGATTCGTTCTGCTCGCGAAGCGAAGGTCATGGCATCCCAGGAGGAAGCACAATCCCTGAAAGACCGGCTGGAGAAGGCGCCCATCGTGTTGAGCGCTAAGGCTGGAAGCGAAGGTCGCCTGTTTGGTTCGATTACCCGCAACCACATTGCGGGCGCTATTGAGGAAGCAGGAATCACTGGCGTTGACAAGCGCGCCATTGAAATCCTGACGCCGATTAAGGCGGTTGGTTCAGCTGATGTCGTGATCAAAATTCACGAGGGAATCATTGCCAACGTCACGCTCTCGGTAAAGGCGCAAAAATAGCATATTTTGTCCCTGTGTGAAGGCTCCTCATCCCGAGGAGCCTTCACTATTTAAGGCGTCTTTCTCCACATACAACCCCTTACCACATCGAACTCTAAACCGGTGCTTTATACAGATTCACACACCACCAAATGTGGGTTTTGCATCGCGATAAATAGCTATTTTTTGTAAAATATTGGCCAACCATTTCTGCGATAATCCCCATTTTATCCACAGGCTCTCCGGCGTTTCTCGACAATAGTGCACAGAGTTATCCACAGGCTCGATTGTGTGGGGTGTGCGGCTTCTCTAGGGTGAAAGCAAGCTTTTACAGGAAGACCCCGGAAGGTCTTCTGAGAGCCTCCCGGCGGTGTCGGTCGAGGGTGATAGACCTGAGGGTGGCGTCATTCCACTGTGTAGTTGTTGTGCGAAAAAAGAGAGGGGGACTGTGTGTCGATAGCGCAGTTAGGCATCGTCCCGGACTCTCCGGAAGATCGCGGGTATGGCGGAGACCGCACCCCTCCCCACGATGTGCTCGCTGAGCAAAGCACGCTCGGGGGAATGCTGCTGAGCAAAGACGCCGTCGCTGACGTCATTGAGGTTGTTCGAGGTCGGGACTTCTATCTGCCCAAGCACGAGGTCATCTTCGATGCCCTGCTCAACTTGTATTCCCATGGCGAGCCCACTGACGTCATAACGGTGTCCGAAGAGCTGACGAAGACAGGCCTGCTGTCTCGGGCCGGTGGCGTTGACTACCTGCACACGATTGTGTCTGTCGTTCCCACGGCAGCAAGTGCTGGGCACTACGCCGCCATCGTGGCCGACAAAGCGGTTCTTCGTCGTCTCGTGGACGCGGGCACCCGGATTGCCAACATGGGTTACACCAGCGAGGGAGAGGTGACGGATCTCGTCAACTCTGCTCAGACCGAGATTTACCAAGTCGCGGGAGGTGTGGAGGCAGAGGACTACGTGCCGCTCACCGAAGCGGTCTCTGCCGCGGTGGACGAGATTGAGGCAGCACGTGGTCGTGACGGTGAGATGGTCGGTGTTCCCACCGGGTTCTCCGAACTGGATGGTTTGATGAACGGGCTCCACCCCGGGCAGCTCGTGCTGATTGCTGCTCGTCCCGCCCTGGGTAAGTCAACGCTGGCGTTGGACTTGGCCAGGAGCGCCGCGATTCGCTACAAGCAACCCACGATCTTCTTCTCCCTGGAAATGGGCAAGTCCGAAATCGCCATGAGGTTGCTGTCCGCGGAGACCTCAATCCCTCTGCAGAAACTGCGTAAGGGTGCTGTGGAGGCACGGGACTGGACCACCATTGCCTCGACTCGGGGACGCATTGAATCCGCACCCCTCTACATTGACGACAGTCCCAACATGACTCTGGTGGAGATTCGCGCTAAAGCTCGACGCTTGAAACAGAGGGTCGGACTCAAGATGATTGTGATCGACTACTTGCAGTTGATGACGGCGGGAAAACGGGTGGAATCCCGCCAGCAGGAAGTAAGCGAGTTCTCTCGCGCACTCAAGCTTTTGGCAAAGGAGCTACAGGTTCCCGTTGTCGCGCTGTCTCAGCTCAACCGTGGTCCGGAGCAGCGCTCAGATCGGAAGCCACAGTTGAGTGACTTGCGAGAATCAGGATCGTTGGAGCAGGACGCCGATGTGGTGATTTTGCTCCACCGTGACAGCGCCTACGAGAAGGACAGTCCGCGAGCAGGAGAGGCTGACCTGATTGTGGCGAAGCACCGTAATGGTCCCACCGACACGGTGGTGGTCGGATTCCAGGGACACTACTCCCGCTTTGACGATATGCCCAAGGTCTAGGTGGTCCCCACACGGGTGAACCCTCATTACGCTGGAGGGGTGGCAGCCAATTCTCGACACACTCAGGCGCTCCCCTACTACGTGGTGTCAGGGCTTCGTTCCGTGATTCTGATCATCACCGGCCTCGTGATCACCTTCACCCCGGGCCACACCGCACAATTTGGTCTTGTAGCACTCGGAATTCTGGGGATTGTCACCGCGGTGGGGCTGGGTTTGGTCGCGTTGGGGCTGTCCACGACAAAGACCGGTCGCGGTCTCCACCTCTGGCAGGCACTGGTGTCCCTCGTCGTTGGCGCATTGGTCTTGGCCCTGAACGAGGCAGGAATGATTCTGCTGCTGTGGGCTCTGGTGTTTTGGGCTCTGCTGGTCGGGGTTGCCGAGGTTTTCTTTGGCGCACGATTAGCTGCAGGCGATGTTCTTCGTCGGGATTGGATGACGCAGGGCGGCATGACCGTGGTGCTCGCCGTTGTCGTGCTTTTTCAGCCCGCGGACAGTGTGGCTGTGGTGGGTTTCTTAGGCGCGTGGGCTATCGTCCAGGGTGTCTATATGGCCATCGCCAGTGTTGCCCTGAGGTTCCCGACCACGACAAAGGATTATGCCCATGACTGAGCCCACGCGTCGCCAGAAGCTTCGTCCGATTGAATACGTGATGCTCTCGGGAGTGATGGCCCTTTTTGCCGGGCTCGTCGTCTTGATGGTGACCCGCGATCTCGTGTTAGCCATCATCGGCAGTGGCGTGGTGTTCATCGTGGTGATTATGGGAATTGCCATGTTGCTGTTGGCCGTGTCTCCCAACTCAACTCCCGATGGCGAAAAAAGCGCCCCCGGAACAGGGAACGACTAGGCGTCAGTCCAGGTAATCAACGAGCGCGGAGGCCAGCCCCACGTACTGCTGGGGCGTGAGCCCCTCGAGGCTTTTCTTCGCAGCCTCAGAGATATCGAGACCCGCAACAAAGGAGGCGAGTGCTTCCGCGTCCACGGTCTGCCCTCGGGTGAGCTCCTTGACGATTGCGTAGGGGTCGCTCTCTTGGGAGTTACCGCGCACGATCTCTGCACGCATCACTGTTTGGATGGCTTCGGCAAGAACTTCCCAATTGCTCTGAAGGTCGGCTATCAGGGCCGCTTCGTTGAGTGAAATCTCGTGGAGTCCCTTATGCAGGTTGGTCAGCGCGAGCAGAGAGTGACCAAAGCCCACCCCAATGTTGCGTTGGGTGGAGGAATCGGTGAGATCGCGCTGCAACCGGGAGGTCACCAGCGTTGCGGCCAGTCCGTCAAGAAGAGAGCTGGAAATCTCGAGGTTGGCCTCGGCGTTCTCAAATCGAATGGGGTTGATTTTGTGGGGCATGGTCGAGGATCCGGTGGCCCCGGGCTCGGGAATCTGGGTCAGGTAGCCCAGGGAAATATAGGTCCACACGTCGGTGGCGAGGTTGTGCAGGATGCGATTGGCATGCGACATCGCGGTGAAAAGCTCTGCCGCAGCATCGTGGGATTCGATTTGGGTAGTCAGAGGGTTCCAGGTGAGCCCTAGGCCTTCGACAAAGTTTTTGCTCACGATGGGCCAGTTCATGCCCGGCTCTGCCACTACGTGAGCGGAGAAAGTCCCCGTCGCTCCCGAGAACTTTGCCACGTAGGGGGCTTGGGCGATGCGATTTCGCACCCGTGAGAGGCGGCCAGAAAACACCGCGAGTTCTTTTCCAAAGGTGGTGGGCGTGGCGGGTTGTCCGTGAGTTTTGGCCAGCATGGGGGCGTCGCGCCAGGTCCGAGCGAGTTCGGTCACCCGGGCGGCAACACTGTCGAAAGCTGGCAACCACACCTGAGCGACAGCGTCCCGGGTGACCAGGGCGTAGGACACATTGTTGATGTCCTCACTGGTGCAACCAAAGTGGACCAGTTCACTCACGGCCTCGAGCCCGTGAGCCGTGAGGAGATCGCGCACGTAATACTCCACGGCTTTCACATCGTGCTTAGTGACCGCTTCAAAAGCGGCAATCTTCTCGATGTCGTCCGGGCCGAAATCATCGACGACCGCCCGAAGGGCTGCCACGGTCTTCGCCGGCAGCGCCGTCGTCCCGGCTACGCCCTCTGCACAGAGGGTAATGAGCCACTCGATTTCGACCCTCACGCGCGCGCGATTGAGGGCTGCTTCGGAAAAGTATTCTCCGAGGGCTTCGGTTGCCTCGCGGTAGCGTCCATCCAGAGGACTCAGCGGTTGGTGGCCCAAGGGCGACATGGTCACCTTCCTGTCTGGGAGATTTCCCTCTCACTATTCTTCCCTATTTTGCTGTCCACGGGTGGGTCATCCCGCGGAAAGTTGTCCTCTGAGGTGCTGGTGAACTGCATCGTCGAGGCGTCCCGCCACACTCCTCTCGGGAGAACAGTGATGGACGATGCAGATCTTGGGTGGCACGCCCGCCAGATTCGACGCGTGGCGCTCGAGCTCGAGGACGCGCTGCCCGCAGGGCAGTGGCAGGGTCCGTCCCAACTCGAATGTCGAGCGCGCATCATGGAGATTCGCGATGATTTGCATCGCGTTGCGCGACTGGTGGAAATCTCCGCGCGCGAGACGCTCGGATGAGTGGTAATCCCTTGTGGATTGACGACCCCGGGTCGGTAATGGTGTGTGACGAGTATGTCTACGCACTCATCGTGACGATTGAGCGCAGCCATGCTTCGATGCACTCCACCTGGGTGGCGTTGGCATCCCGGGAAGCGTCAC
>Ga0102945_1000388_pt1 | contig 13505 bp, 10 predicted proteins | sample SalPonred_H2O_MG_FD_78207 | JGI IMG/M metagenome (GOLD analysis project Ga0102945, IMG submission 78207) | Salt pond water microbial communities from South San Francisco under conditions of wetland restoration - Salt Pond MetaG R2_restored_H2O_MG ...
AGCGTTCAAAGTGAACAAGGTTCCGAATGGACCCCAGATCACCGCGTGATAGCCGAGCGATGTGAACCAGTAGTCGGCAACCCAATACGAGAAAGTCCCCGTTGCGAGTGCCAGACCCGGAAGTGCGGGAGCGAAGGCATTGCCACTTAGTCGATAGCCGAGGACACCCAACAAGGCGATGGCAATACCGATCGCAACTAGCCCGAGAACCTGCCACACCGCATAGACTGGAGCACCGGTCACCCAACTGAACAAACCGATTACGTAGTACCAAGCACTCGGGTAGTAGCTCACCCCCGTCTCGGTCAATGGCTCCACTGCAGCGAAATTGCCGCCGGCGACTGTCATTGCGATTGAGGCATAGGAAAGTTGATCATTCACAAAGTAGTTGCGGAAGCCATGAAGCCACGGACCCGTGGAAAGGGGAGCCCAGAGGCTCCACGCGACCGCGAACTGCGCTCCGAGGAACGAAAAGGTCAGATAGATCGCGTGCCTTGGGTTCAGTGAACGGGTCTGATGTGCCATATGTCTTCCGGGAATGTGCTTGGGTGGATACTACGGCCTACTCGTCGATGGGGCGGTGTTGCCGAGCGGGGGGCTCAGGTTCAAGCGAGATGAAGGATTGACACCTTGAGTTGTCTAGTGGTCGTTCCTTGCTTCAATGAGGAGCATCGATGGCGAAGAAAATACTGGAACGACCTGATGGGTATTTCCGACATACGTTGGCTCTTTGTCAATGATGGGTCGACCGACAATACGAGCAAACTCCTGACTGAACTTTCGGAATCTTCTTCTGTGGATGTCCTGAGTTTCTCGGTAAACAGAGGCAAAGGGGAGGCGATACGAGCGGGCATGCTTTGGGCATTCGGACAGTCGCGCACAAGCATTGACTGTTTGGGATTCATGGATGCGGATGGAGCCTTTTGTCGTCCGGATATCGACAACATGATTTTGCGAGCAAGAGAGCTCTGCGAGTCGGGGACAGTAGATGCCGTTTGGTCATCGCGTGTAGCACTTGCGGGTCGTGACATACGTCGATCCGTATCGCGCCACTACATTGGCAGAGTTGTTGCGACCTATCTGTCTATTGGAGTCGATTCTCTCCCCTACGACACCCAGTCAGGACTCAAACTTTTCTGTGGGAGCAGCGAACTCCGCCAATCCATAGAGCAGCCCTTCTCGACCAGATGGTTGTTCGAAGTGGAGCTTCTGACTCGGTGGGCTCAGGTGACGGGGCGGCCGATGGGGATAAGAGAGGAACCCTTGGAGTCGTGGCAGGACGTTGATGGCTCCAGCATTTCACTGCGAGAGTCCGCAAGAATTGCTCGTGAATTGTTGCGGGTCAAGAGGATGCAACTCATGGCCAGGCATTCGGTGGGCCGAGTGCTGTGAGGCGGGGAAGCTGGTGAAGTTGTGGACCTAAAGGAGCTCGACCTCGTCGATCCATCGACCCACTGGTACTACCAAGCCAAATTGTCCGGCATTCGAAACATGGTGCAGAGGTACCTTGTGGATGGAATGCGAATCATAGACGTCGGGGCTGGATCGGGATTCTTCTCTATCGCGCTTGCCAACGGACTGAGTTCGCCCTCAATTGTGTGTTTGGATCCTCACTATTCGGACGAACGAACTGAGCAAGGCGGTGCACTGCGTTTCGTTCGCTCACTTGATGAGCCGATCGGGGACCTGTACCTCTTCATCGATGTGTTAGAGCACGTCGATGATGACCTTTCTCTGCTTCGCCAGTATGTGGACTATGCGCCCACGGGTTCAGTAGTTGTGGTCAGCGTGCCAGCATTCCAGAGCCTTTGGAGCGCTCATGATGTCTTCCTCGAACACAGACGGCGGTATCGCATGCAAGCGGTCAAGCGGCTTGCGGAGGAATCAGGAATTGAGGTGACTGATGCTCGCTACCTCTTCGGTTCGATCTTCCCCGCCGCTTGGCTAATCCGCCGCATACGTCGATCCAAGGAGCCTCGATCCGACATGAAGACCGCTTCATCAGTTGTCAACAAGCTGCTCACGCGCCTCCTTATCGCTGAGCATCGCATCTTGGAGAACCGACTATTTGGACTAAGCGTCGTAGTCGTAGGTGTGGTGCGTGAACACGACAACTAGATCCCCGTCAACCGTGTCCCGGCGAATTTCAACGCGCCGCCTCCTTAGTGAAGTGGGCTTGGCGGCACTAAGTGGGACTTTGGCGCTCATGGGGTTCGTACGCATCTCGGGAGTTCGTTGGTCCGACCTAGGCAGCCTATGGAGTTCTAGCGATGGTGTAGTTGAGTACGCAATGGCCAAGGTTCAGGGCACGGGTTCCCTGAGTCTCTTTGAGCCAAATTTGGGGTATCCAAATGGCCAAGATTGGTCTCACTTTCCGGTCTTGGACACAGTCAATCGTCTGGAGCTCGCAGTACTCAATCTTTTCTTTGATCCGGTAACCGCCGTCAATGTCCTCTACGTCCTATCTTTTCCACTCATAGCAATCGTGATGTATGGAGTTCTCCGCAACTTCCATGTAATGCGCATCCTGGCTGTCTTTGGTGGTGTCTCCCTATCACTCATCGGATATCACTTTGATTATGAGCATCCGTTCCTCGGCAACTACTGGTTGGTCCCAGTCGGAGTCGTGTGGCTAGCGATAGTTTCGAATGCGGACTCGGTGCTGTCACGCCGCTTGACGAGCCGCCAGTATGTGGGAGTCGGGCTCGCGATTGCGCTGGTTGTTGGACTCCAAAACCCACAGTACGTAGTCTTCTTCTCCCTGATCGGGTTGGTTGGAGCTGCTGTCGCAGACAAGCGAACCCCCCGAGCGTTGCGTTTGCGAACCCGCATGTTTATTCTCGCCGTTCCTGGGATTGTCCTTCTCACGACTCTCGCACTGGGTCGTGTTCTCAGACAAGTTCCCGCTGTCACATCGTCCACTGATCGTCCGGTTGTGGACTCTTACGTGTGGGCTGGCAAGTTCTTCTCGCTCCTGACCGTCCCCGGTGAGTCGCTCCTGAGCGGATTGCCCTTCAACACCCGCTTGCTACAAGCACAAGAGACCACTGACTGGACGGGAGTCTCTGCAGTGATGAGCGCTCCCATCGCAGCGTCGATGGTCGTAGTCATAGGTGCGGCGCTGATCTTGGTATCTGGATTTCATGTTCGAAGTCCAAGTTGGACCGCCGCTGTCGCCGGCGTCCGCCCCTGGGCAGTCTCTTGGCTGACAGCGGCTGCATTCTTCGTGACCGGTGGAATGGGTGTGGTGTTCGCTGCACTCGTCTATCCCCAAGTGCGCGGATGGGCGCGGATTTCCGTGATCTTGGCGGCGGTCGCTCTCACCGCGACTCTCATTCTCGCGTCTGCGGTTTTGCGGCTTATGAAGGTTCGACGGACCGCAGCGTCGACAGCTCTTACGCTCGCGATTTCAGTTTTCATGTCCATCCTGTTCCTGGATCAGTTCACCGCGAAGTACCCGATCCAGGTGGACTCGAAGACGCTCCCAGCCTTGAATGATCTTCTTGATTCCAGTTCGCCCGACGTGGCTGGTGGATGTCCAGTACTCAACCTTCCCCTGATGTACTTCCCCGAAGCCATTCCAGCCGGGAGTATGAATTCATATGACCACTTACTGCCGTACCTCGTGAGTTCGCAGGAGAGGTTCAGTTACGGCGCCGTGCGAGGTCAATTGGGTAGTCGGTGGACCGACCACCTTCCCACCCGACCTGAAGCGCTTGCCCTGCGAGCCGCAGAAGAAGGTTTCTGCGCACTACTCGTAGACAGCAATGGACTGGATGAGAACTCACCTTCACTTGAGCAATTCGAGCAGTCCTTGGGACCCGCCGCGGCAACGGCCTTGGGGCGCTGGTTTCTGTTTGACTTGCCGAATGTCGAGCGCGTCGATTCCAAGTTGAGCTTGTTCTCCAAGCCGGAGGTTGACTACGGATCAGGACTTACCTCTCCGACTCTGGCTGAGGACGGTAGTGAAAGCCGTTGGACCAAAGGTGCTTCGTCTCGACTTCGCATTTGGAATCCCGGCACCATTCAAATGGAGTGGATTGCTCGCACCACGGCTACGGCTGCGAAGTGTCCGAATGGGCAACGTGTGAGGGTTGCCACGAGCGGCGGATTTGCTCTGGACTTCACACTTGACCCCAGGGAAAGCAAAGAGATCCTTATTCCGCTTCGGATTCCGGCCCGGGATAACGTCGACCTGGTTATGGATACCCCATCGCCCGGTTGCCCGAACGCCGAACAACCATCAGATGTGGGTGTGCAGATACGTGACTTGCGGTTCCAAGATGTCAATCAGCCCGGTGTGGAAATCGTCGAAAGTATCGGCTTTCACCCCGAAGAGTCAGCGCCGTCAGGTGACGTCTGGCAATGGATCGATGGATCGACGGCTCAGCTCAAGCTCATGAGTACGAGCAATCGTCCGACATCGGTGATACTCACGGGGGAAGTGCAGTCACCGCTCTGTGAGCCTTCACAGGACGTGCTGGTTGAAATTGATGGACAGAATTCGCAGTCACTTACAACGACTGTCGACGCCACGACCCCACTCCTATTGCCCTTGAACTTCGGACCATACGGTGAGGTGCAAGTCACGTTCACTACCTCGACTCAAGGTTGCAGGGTGCTGGGTGATGACCGACTCCTAGGACCCAAGGTCCAAGACATCACCCTTGTAAGCGTTGAAAAGTAGGGTGCGAGACACCCGCACGAACCGTACGAAGATCCTGTTTTGCCTCAGGCCAACTAAGACGAGTGAGACACGTGAACCCCTGCTCAGTTGGAAAGTCGGAATTCAAATCCACTGGCCAGGAGTAATCAATGCACTCGGGTGCGCTGGGATTGATCTCCCGGGGTATCGATTCCCAGAACTTCATCACTGCGTCTATCGAGCGTCCGTAGAGGGCCAGCACAGTTGGTCGCACAGTCTCTAGGGAGTTAAACCCGAACTCATCGCTCAGCGTTGGCTCCAGCGTGATCCGGTTCTCTCCCCACAACTGCATCCCCGCTGCTACGAATAACTCGCGATCACCCTCGGTCCATGCCCCATCGACCCACACAAGAATTCGGTCCGAAGAAGTCGTATTCGCCAGCAGCCACTCCTGCACATTCCCCGCAATCCGCATCTTGGTCTCGATCGGATTCGCTGCATACGCCCAGTGATAAGGGCTCAGGTAGTACAGGCCAAGATCCTCGCGAGAGTTCTGCAGCAATTGTGCTCCAGCGAAGAAAGTGCTGACGGTGATGACCGTTGCCATCACCATCCGCGGGCTGAACACGACCACTCCCACCAACACGATCATGAGGCCCAGGCCCACTGCCAACTCAAGATCCGGGTCCACGAACCCGGCAGCGATGATCGCCACCACTCCGAGCGCAGCCACCACCAGCGGCAGACGCATAGAAACCCGCTCATCGGTCATGCGCGATGCCGCCACCAGCGTCACAGCAATTAGCGCCGGCGGCCACAGCATCGCCTGATACATCGGCGCTTCCAGCGCGATCCCACCCATCATGGGGTTGAACACGAGCATGAAGCCCAAGCTCGTTGAACTAATCAGCAACGCTTGCTGCGCCGGGACACTCGACCGCGCGCCCCACCAGTTCGCAATCGCAATGACGAGAACCCCAGCAGGCACCAGAAGCGAGATGTCCCCCAACCACACTGCCGAATCAGAGGCAAAGTTCGAGAGTGTTATCTCTTGCGTCGCGAGGAAGGTGCCGAACCAGTCCAATGTGGGAAATAGCAACCGACCAACAATCAGGAAAGCCCCAAAGATCCCAACGGCAGAGGCCGCCGCCAGCCCGAGCCGCTCGAGCAGCTCTCTCCAGCGACCACGTGCGCCGTAGATCACCAACGCCAACCACAAGGTCCCGCCCAGCAGCGCCCCCACAGGGTTGACCATGACAAGCCAACCCATTACGCCACCGGCTAACAACGACGACGCCCTGACCGCCGACCGTCCAGAACCCAGCGCGATCAACGCCGCCGTCCCCGCTAGCACGCTCCCAGTCAAGTAAGAGTTACCGAGGTAGCTCAACACCACGCTGGAACTCACCACCCCCATCACCAGCCAGGCAGCCAGCCAGAGACCCACCCACCGCCGGACCACCGCATACGTGCTCACCGAGATCACAAGCGTCAAAAGCGTCTTGTAAGCCAAGAACCCGGGAAAGGCCCCGAAGAGACCGGTTAGCAGCCCAACTGGCGCGATGTAACCCAACCGAGTCCAGTAGTAGCTATCGAAGGGCGCTCGATCGGTCACCTCACTCCCGAAAAGGGATAAGGACGCGTAGAAGCTCGAGTCGGGGGTATCCAGCCCCGCCCAGGGCCGCGACACCGCCGTGATCACAAGAGTGAGACCAAGAGGCACCAACCACTCCGCCCGCCGCACCCGGGCCGGCATAGTGGTTAGCACGCGAAAACCGTAGCCCCCAGTTCACGGCCATCACTGACATATCCAGCCCCTACGCCAAGGAACAACTAGCGTTTCCCCTGAAATCGAAAGGAGCTACCGTGGTCGCGCTGCTTGTCGGCCTGCTTGCAGGAGGCATCTCGATCGGCCGTCTCTGGCTCGCTAACCCCTTAGCTCCCCGAGAGGTCTTGTGGGCAGAAGACGGGCTATTCGCTCTGTGCATCCGCAAGGCTGACTTTTTTACGTGTCTGGCTGAGCCCTACGCCGGCTACTTCCTCTTCACCCCTCGCGTGCTGGCCTGGCCGGTTGCCGTGCTTCCGTGGGAGTACTGGGCGCTGGCCTCCAACATCATTGCCGCGGTCCTGGCTGGCCTGATCGCGGCCGTCGTTTTCGCCATCGCCCGCCGAGCCGGCCTGAATGGATTCGTCTCCGTAGCCATCGCTGTTCTACCGGCCCTGGCGCCGATGTCCGGCCTCGAGGCGATCAACTCGGTCAGCAGCAGCTACATGCTTCTGCTCTACGCATCGGCAATCGCAATCGCCTTGCCGGAATCCGCTAACCGGAGCCGGAGTTGGTCGATCGGCATTGGGCTGTTGTTACTGATCACGGCCCTCACAATCCCCTCGGCAGTAGTTCTGATTCCCGTGATCGTTGTCCAAGGACTACGACGAACCATCGCCGCAAGGACAACCATCGGTTGGGCACTAGCAGTCATCGCTGGCCTGGTAGCACAAACCGCGGCCGCAGTGAACGCAACAGCACCCCGCCAAATCGACTTCAGTACCGAAACCCTGAACGCTTGGGCCGATTCGATACCCGTCTCGCTGCTCACCTACTGGCCGGGCCTATCCATCGGCGAGTACTCGTTCTTCTCGAACTTCACCCTCAGCCCTCTCGGCATCACTGGTTGGCTTGTAGCCGCCGCAATCCTCATCACGGGCGTAGCCCTCATCACCAACGGATGGCGACGCCAATCAGAAGCGATCACCCCAGCCGGATTACTCCTCATTGCCGGACTCGGTCTGGGGCTGATCCCGTCAGCCATAGGCGACCCCAACAATCGATACTTTGTGGTCCCACTGGCCCTGTGGGGCGCAGCTCTCCTTCTCGTCTTGGAACCACGCATCACAAAAACTCGCCCCTGGATCCTCGCCGCTGCCACGGCGGCGGTGTTGCTCATCTGGTGGCCAGCGAATCCCGCTAGTGAGTACCGCAGCACACCCGCTCCCCCGTGGACCGAAGAAGTCCAACGCGTCGAGGCCAAGTGCAAATCCGATCCCGCCTTCATCGATCGACCAATATTTACTCCCTACTGGCCCCCGAATTGGGGTGACGGTCTGATCGAGCCAACTCACCCGAATCTTCCGTGTCTCCTATTGTGGTAAGAGCGCGCTGAGCATGCATGTGCCGTCCTCGATAGGATGTTGAGTTCTGTAGACGTTCGTTCCTGAGCGTTTAGTCGAATGAGAGCCGAGTGGTCTCGACACGTGTTGGGACTGAGAGGGGAAGTGCCTTGGTTGTCAACCACAGCACGCTCGAAGTACTCGGACATCGTGCGCTGACTGACAACACCTACGTTCTGCGCACAACTCGCCCCGATTCGCCCATCGAAGCGGGTCAATGCTTCAGCGTGGGCACGAGGAGTCTCGCAATCAACCGGGAATACTCCATGTACTCAGCCGAGGATGATCCATTTGTCGACTTCTTGATCCGAAGGGTTGACGGTGGTGCTGTGAGCACAGCACTCGCTGATCTGCGCGAGGGGGATCCAGTCGAAGTGGGTGGCCCTTACGGGTCCTTCTGTCTAAATGGAGACGATCTCCTGACCCGAAGATTCGTCTTCATTGCCACTGGAACAGGAATTGCCCCATTTGCTTCATTCGTGAAGACATTTCCGCAGCTGGACTACATCCTGATTCACGGAATTCGTTACGATTCAGAGAAATACGATCAAGAAGTTTACGAAGGGGATCGCTACCAGCCATGTGTGAGTCGCCCAAGCATTGGTGCTGGGGAGCGAGTCACTGACATGCTTGAGTCCATGGACCTTGACCCCGCCGCTCTGTATTACCTCTGCGGTAACCGCAACATGATCACTGACACGGTTCACATCTTGCGTGAAAGGGGAATTCCGGGGGGTAACGTCTACATGGAAACGTTCTTCTAGGGGGAACTATGCGTATCGCTATCTCATATCCACCAATCGTCAATGACCGCGGTCAGAAAGCAATGGTGTCTCAGAACAGAAACGTCCAGTATTTCATTAAACCGACCTACCTTTTACCGGTCACGTATGCCCAGGCAGCAACGTGGCTGAAGGATGACGGCCACGACGTGTTATGGGATGACGGTAACGCTCAAGAGAAGACCTACGAGGAGTGGTTCGCGGACCTAATCTCCTGGCGTCCCGACATGGTCGTCTTTGAATCGACGACTCCTGTGATGAAGTTCTATTGGCGGGTTATTGACGAATTGAAGGCAGCCCTTCCTTCGACCATTGTTGTGATGTCCGGGTACCACTCAAGTCGGCAGCCGTCTGAAACGATGGAAATGTCGAGCACAGACGTCGTTTTGCGGAGCAACCACGTGGATTTTGTGCTTCCACGCCTTGCTCGCGACGTTAAGCTTCTAGCCGATTGGCGGGACGAATGCGCTATCGAAGGACTATCGATTCGGTCAACGAGTGGGATTCGAAACACTGGACATTTCATTCAAGTTGAGCCACTCGATCGAAGCCCGATTGTCGACCGAGACCTTGTCGACTGGGAACGTTACGCCTACGAGAACGGAAACTTTCTCCAGACTCCCGGGACCTACGCAACGAGCGTCATCAGAGACTGCACATTCGGAAAGTGCACTTTTTGCCGCTATAACGGTCCAGACCTCACATTCTCTCAAATGTCGATTGAACGCAGCCTTGACGAGTACGAGCGGCTGATCAATGAGTACGGCGTGAAAGAGATCTTCGACGACTCGGGAGTCTGGTTCCGAGGTCAAGATGCTCGTGCGTTCGCCCATGGGATTATTGAACGAGGTCTACACAAGAAGGGGTGTTACTTCGGCTTCAATACTCGATTTGAGTACCTGGACGAGGAAACGATCAAACTCCTTGCCGAGGCCAATTTCCGCTTTGTGCTCCTCGGGTTCGAGGCCGCTGACGACGAAACGCTCCAACGCCTCAACAAGGGTTATCAAATGGAGCATGTCGATCAATGCCTGGAGTGGCTCACAAAGTATGGGTTGCATCCCCACCTCACCATCATGGTGGGCTATCACTGGCAGACCCAGGAACAACTAGATCAGACAGTTGCGGAAGTCAAGCGCCTTATGTTTTCCGGCATGGCTCGAACACTCCAGGTGACAATATGCACCCCGCTTGACTACACCCCGTACCACCAGGAGTGCATACGCGAAGGCGTTCTCCTGGCTGATGACTATGACGACCATGACATGAGCAAGGTCATTGTGAAGACACCGATTCCGCACGAGGCCTACTACCAGGCAATCCGAGAGATGTATGGAATCTCCTATCACCCAAAGTTCATTCTGCGTCAGATCCGTTTCCTTGCCTCAGGCCGCAAGCGTGATTGGCAGTTCCTCTTCACCTACGGTTGGCGAGCCCTGAGGCGCGTCCGCCAACACGTCTTCAATTTGACGTCGGCGAGTCAAGAAGATCACGCGCCTATCTCGAAAACATCGGAACTTGAGTCAGTCAAGCGATAACAGCTTCATGCGTGTGTCCTTCATCATTCCGGTGAAGGAGCTCAACGACTACGTCTTGGAAACAGTCGAGCACTTGCAAGGTCTTGATGGAGATAATTGGGAAGCCTTCGTTGTAACTAATGAAATGCAACTTGCCCCCTGGGACGATTCGCGTATATCGATCATTGAGTCTGGACGCGTCGGACCAGCCGACAAGAGGGATCTAGCGGCGGCGGTCGCGACCGGAGAGATTCTCGTATTTCTTGATGATGACTCCTACCCCGATAGAAATTACCTCGGCGTGTTGAGGAGTTGCTTTGCAGATGGACATCAAGTTGTAGGCGGTCCGGCGATCACACCGCCAACCGACTCCTACTGGCAGCAAGTCTCCGGTGCGATGTACTTGAGCAGATTCTCTGGTGGATCGCCAGAGCGATATTGGCCAGTGAATGAACCTCGGTACGTCGTGGACTGGCCGACTGTGAACTTTGCAATCAGTAGTGAAGCCTTTATGAGCGTTGGGGGCTTTGATTGCAAATTTTGGCCAGGAGAAGATACCTTTATATGTGACAAATTGACGACTGCAGGTGTCAAGATTTGGTACTGCCCAGAGTTATTGGTTTGGCATCACCGCAGGGGTTCTATATTTGGTCACTTGCGCCAGGTTGGTAACTACGGTCTTCACCGTGGCTTCTTTGCGAGAAAATTTGGTGGATCATCCCGACGAATCACGTATTTTGCGCCGACAGCCCTCGTATTAGTCATCTCATTGGCCGCAGTCTTTCCGAGTGGTACCGCTAAGACCATTTGCCTCGCATTACTGGCTGCCTACATCGTGGTGCAAATAGTTGCCTCGTTGTCTATTGCCCCAAAGACTGGATTCGGAGTGATGGTTGGCGCCCTGATCTATGGGTTTTTGTCACATATCTGGTACGGAATTCGATTTATACAAGGGTTCTTGTATCTGCGCCCCCTGGAAAGTCGGCTACGGTGACCAACCTTCCTAGAGTCTCGATTGCCGTAACAACCAAGAACTCATCACGAACGCTGGCCGCGTGTTTGGAGAGCATCCGACTTCAGGACTACCCGAACATTCAACTAATTGTGGTTGACAACTTCTCTGAAGATGGAACCTTCGAACTTGCCAAGGAGTTTACTTCGGATGTCTATCTCGGTGGTCCAGAGAGATCAGCTCAGCGGAACAAGGCTCTTCGAGAGATCGCGTCGGGTGAGATTCTCGGTTACTTCGACTCCGACATGGTGCTTGGCCCTCTAGTCGTCTCGCATGCTGTGAATCTGATGAAGCAAGGCTCTGTTGCGGTCTTTGTCGAGGAGAGAATTATGGCAACAGGGATATACGGGAAGGTTCGTAACTTTGAACGGTCCGCTTACACCGGCACGGATGTCGATGCAGTCCGCTTCTTTTGTCGGGATGACTTCGTAAGAGTTGGGGGCTTTGACGAAGGCTTACCGCCCGGTCCCGAAGACTGGGATCTATCGTTGCGGCTTGGGGAATGTGGGCATGTAGGAACTGTCTCTTCGGTACAGTTTCCCCAAGAGGCAGGCCCTTGGCCTCTCCACGGTATTTGCAGATCAAAGGGTCACGTGCCCTTGTCAGCAACTGCTGTCTATCACGATGAGAGCTCTAGTTCGTTCTTGGGCACTCTGGTCAAAAAGCAGTATTATGTCGACGGTATCGAGGCCTACAAAGCCAAGTGGGGAAGCCAAAATCGATCCATTTATAGACAACTATCTCCCAAGTTTCGCTTATGGAGCGTTTTCTTTTCGCGGGATAGGCGGGGCGATTCTTTGCGTAATTTCCATTTCTATCTGCTCTTCCTTGTCTGGAAAGCAGCCCTCGGGGCCCTCATAGCCACGAGGAGCCTTCGCAATTCCGTGCGTCGTAGAGTGCGGAAAAAAGCTTCAGCAGTTGAGCATCTGCGTTAGAAACTCTGCACACGTTGTCGGATATGCCAAATGTAGCTGCTGTCTTACGTGTTGAAGTTGCAAGGCCCTTTCTTACCCGAAGCAGGGCATCCTTGGTGTGTGGCATCAAGTGTTGACTGGTGTCGTAGTTTTAACCAATCGCGTCATTCGCAGGAGCCAATTGAGGCTGCGGTGCTCAATTGCTGGCAGTAGTGAGACGTCTGGAAAAGAGAGTCATTGTTGCCCCTCTGGCGCACAAACATTGGGCGGGGAAATGTGGTGCTACGTTGCGGATGCCTGGTCCAGTCCTGATATAGGCCAAAAGCAGTGATCTGTTCGGAGCTGACGGCTTTCCGATCCACGCAAGTTTCGATAACTGCAGCGGTGTGCAAAACAACGGCGTCTCTGACCTTTGTGTTGCCAATTGCCGCTGAGTCTGAGTTGCGTCAAGCAAGAGTCAATGGCTTGCGGAATAGGACTCAATCTCTCACTATTGCATTCGTTACTAAAGACGTATCGCATTCCGCCTCGGCGAACAAGGGATTGCTGTCGGTCTAGTCGACACGGGTCGTGTCACTCAGGCGGCTGCTTGAGTGGTGTTGCTGGTGAAGGCTAACTCGAACTCGATTGGGGTGAGCCGTCCGAGCCGGCGTTGGCGTCTTCTTCGGTTGTAGGTGTGTTCGATCCAGTAGGTAATCGCGTAGTGCAGTTCCGCGCGGGTGCGCCAGGGCCCGGTGTTCAGAACGTTGCGTTGCAGCAGCGCCCAGAACGATTCCATGGCGGCGTTGTCGCCGGCTGAGGCGACACGCCCCATCGAACCTTGATGTCCTGCCGCTTTCAGAACTGCTTGGAAACTACGGGAACGAAATTGCGATCCTCTGTCAGCGTGGACGATGACAACGCCGTCAGGTTCACGTCGCGCCAATGCAGTTCGCAGAGCCGTGACCGCTAGGTCCGCGGTCATCCGATCACTCACGGCATGCCCCACGATCCGGTTGGAGAACAGGTCTTTGATCGCGCAGCAGTAGACCTTTCCTTCCGCGGTCGGATGCTCAGTCAAGTCCGTGACCCACTTACGGTTCGGCTGCGCGGCAGTGAAGTCCCGGCGCAGCAGGTCATCGTTCACCGCTGGGCCGGGCCGTTTGCCTTTGCGACCCTTCTTCACGGTCGTGGACCACAGCTTCTGCTGCGAACACAAACGCCACGCGCGCCGTTCACCGATCTCAATGCCGACCCGCTCAAGCTCATCGGCCAAGAACCGGTAACCAAAGGCCGGATCATCACCATGCGCATCGATCAGGGCATTGATGGCGTACGCGTCCTCCAGATCCCGACCTGACACCGGGTTCTTGCTCCAGGCGTAGAACGCCTGAGCCGAGAATCCCAACACCCCGCAGGTCAACCGCACCGGGAAACCTTCGGCGGCCAAGTCACGGACCAACGGGTAGGTCATTTTGGGAGCGTTGA
>Ga0102945_1000389_pt1 | contig 13502 bp, 16 predicted proteins | sample SalPonred_H2O_MG_FD_78207 | JGI IMG/M metagenome (GOLD analysis project Ga0102945, IMG submission 78207) | Salt pond water microbial communities from South San Francisco under conditions of wetland restoration - Salt Pond MetaG R2_restored_H2O_MG ...
GATTTGCAGAAGTAGTGAAGTTTCCTGTGCCTGAAGCAAGGTTTATCCATTTTCCAAGGGTATCGTTATAAATTAATGCCTCGCCGGTATTTGCATTAGAGATGTCAACATCTTCTAGCTCTACAAGTTGATCAACGTTATCTATCCACTCAGTGTCATAATTATCTGCAGAAATTTTAGCAATGATTTGTCCGGCGGTACCGCCAAAAGGAATTCCCTGACCTCTAATAGATCCAGCGTTTTGCCAAGAGTTTAAGCTAAATGAGTAAACATATAAATCATCGCCAATAATATATCCGTCACCGGGGTTAATTACGTCACCATCTTCTAAAGAAGGGAGATCTATTTCTGATTCTAAAATACCAATAACATTTAAGCTAGTTCCAGTTTCACCTTGTGATCCGGTAGGTCCAGTTGGACCAGTTGGACCAGTTGGACCTGTGGGGCCTGTTGGGCCCGTGGCACCATCTAAACCATTTTGACCTGCTGCACCAGTATCGCCTGCGGGACCGGTGGGGCCAGTTGGACCAACTTCTGTAATTAATTCTGTCCAGAATTCATTTTCTGCAGGAAATTCATCAGTACTTTCTTGAAGCGATAGCCAAGCAGTATCATTATATTCTACAGCTACTGGTGGAGAATAAGTTACACCAGCTTGCCAACTACCCTGCCATTCAACACCAATGGGACCCCTCTCTCCATCAATACCTTGAGGTCCAGTTGGGCCAATCTGATATGGAAGCTCAGACCAAGATTTAAATCCATCACCAATTTTAATAAAGCCATTGCTAAGATTAACCCCAACTTCACCAGAAGCTAAAATTGGATCAGCGTCATTCCATTGAGCCTCGGTACCCCGACGCTGCTGTAACCGTGTCAGCTCAGTGGCCATTAATAGTGATCTCCTTCAAAATATGCCTCAACTATTAATTATAGCATTTATTTATTTTGGAAGTTCCCATTGTTTAAGATCTGAATTCCAAACTGGATTTGGCATAGGCACAGGAGGCTCCCAGCTTAATTTGTTAGTATCCCAAACCCAATCTGAATATGGTGGCTTGGGTTTTGGAGTAATAAAGGTAAAAGAATCAGTAATAATTTCTCTCATATTTTTAAACGTTAGGTCAAAAATATACAAACTGTCCGGCTTAAGGTTTTTTAAAAAATGTCTATTTGACAAAAATGGAAAAACGGTCGTTCCGTCTTCTGGACTTGTTTGATTTGGTAGATTTTCTAAATCTTCGGGAAGAATTAGTACAGAATCATCTTCTTCCTGGTACCCTTCTGTTCCAGGCCCTTCCAAAAAAAAGAAATAATCAAAATTTTTAAACTTTGTTTTTTTAGGATTCATATCTATAAAAAAATCTACAATGGTAATTTCTTCATCAGCCTCACCTGAAGTAATCCACTTTTTATTTTCTAAATCCATAATAAATTTAAGCATAACTATTTAATTATAGCATCTTCATAAAGTTTAAGATTATCTTTTAATCTTTTATTTTCTGGATCAATTTTTACAGCTTTTTTACCATAAAGCAATGCTTGTTTATGGTCATTAAGATGATAGGAAGATATAGCAACTAAGTCTAGGGGTATTGATCCCCAGGCAAATTCTTCGCACAAATATTCCATTGGCTTTTCTGCAATTCTTACCGCTTTTTTAGCAAAATTTAGACAATCTTTCCACTGATAGTTTTCGTAATAATGCAATGCCAGCTCTACTAGAGGCTCTCTTCTATCCGGAGATTCTTCTGCCGCCTTTTTTAGCCATTTTTCTCTTTCTTCTCCAACTACACACTTTGCCATGTAACGCATAGACGATGATCTTTCTGGCTTCCAAGTAGCCGTAGGCAAAGAAAGATGTCTTTTAAATGCTTGAAAAGCTTTTTTAAATTGCTGATTAAAAAATAACTCCCTGGCATAATAGTAGGCGTTGCGATCATCAAATGGGTCCTCTTTTACTGCTAATTCTAGAAGTGGAAAATATTGAGACCTTGGCTTTGAGTGATCTGGGTGATGATGAATTTCAAAATTACACCAATCCTGAATTTCTCCCATTCTGTCAACTACCAGAACTTCGTGGACGGGATGCTTCCATCTGTAGTTAAACCTTGAGTGGATCTTATCTCCGCCATATTGTAAAGAAGGAATGGTTTCTTCTGAGTCTGTCCAAGACCAGGTATATTGATATCGAGGTCTAGTGACTCCTCTTCCTTTCATTCTTTCTAGTTCAGATCTCCAGTCTCCTACCAACACCTCATCCATGTCAAGAGCGATACAGTAATCTATGTCAGCGGGTATTGCAGCTAGAGAAGCATTGCGAGCAATATCAAATCTCCAAGGTTTGACTGTAATATCAATTACATTGATTCCTAGCTCTCTTGCTTTTTCAACGGTGCCGTCAGAACTTCCCGTATCTGCAATAAGCAAATAGTCAGCATCCTTAGCTGACTCATACCAGTATTCAACAAATTTCTCTTCATTGAGAGCTATTGTATATACGGCAACTTTCATTTTTTATCCAATCTAAAGCTGTCTGGGACTACCTCTTTTTTAAAAGAAAAAAATCCTTTTACAGGGTCTACCTTGGAGTATTCTCTATATTTTTCTAAAGCTTTTAAATTTTCTTTATTTTTTACAAAATTAATATACTCTTGTCTTAATTTTTCATGAATCATATCATTATTCTTAGCATTCAAATAGTTTAAAAAAAAGTATCTATCATGCCCATCTATTATACCGTTTGAATCTAAATGCATGACGGGGAAGTCTTCTATGTTTGGAAAAACAAAAGCAAATTCTTTACTGAAGAGGTTTACGCTTTGTGTAAAATCTTCGTCGTAAAAAATTGCATCTTTATGTATTCCGTGATTATTGGCAAAATCTTTGTTGCCAAAAATAAAGGCAGGGCTTACTTTTGAAACAGGCAAAAACTTTTTTAATCCTTTATTTAAAACACTTACTTCTGTCCATCTAGGTACAACGTTTACAAAAAAAGAATTATTTTCGTAATAGGGATAACGGCTTTCTGGCATTGACTTTATAGGAGAGTTGTGTTCTGTGCAACAATATCTATATACCGGAGGAATGCCGCTGAGAACTATCTTACCCCCAACATACTCTGATGCTTCTTTAAAAAAACTTATTAATTTGGTATCCCACGAAACATCTAAAAGAGTGTGACAATCAATTTGAAGCATGTAATCTTGATTATTATAAAGTGAGGCGGCCCTAAACCTCCCCTTCCCAATACCTAGAGTTTTAAGGTTGTTTCTTTTTTGTTTAATAAAATCAAAAATAATATTATTATTTTTATTTGATCTTAACCTTAAATCTTTCAATGTTTTATTTTTCATTGCAGTGAGTGCTACTCCGACAAAAACTCTTTCCGGAAAGTCAGAATTTTTAAACGCATTATCAATGGTATGTTTTAATTCTTCATCATCTTGTGCGGCAATTGAAATAAAAATTGTTTCCATCAAATATCAAACTTTTCCCATTTATGAACTGGACAAAATGCATCGGCGAGCTTTGCCTTTTGTGGCATAATGCAGCCACATTTTTTACATTGTTTTAGAGATTTACGATAAAAGGGGCACTCTTGACAAATAGCCAGTCTTTCTTGCACTACATTTGATGGTGCTCGATTCATATTTTTATTATATAGATCCCAAGGGCGTACAGGTTTATCGTTCATCGATACTCCTTTTTAAACCAATGATTTTTCTTATACCACCCGAAAGGCGGAACCTCTACTTCGTGACTCATGTGATCACCGCTGTAGCTTGTAAATTGATCTAATATTTTTGAAGACCATTTATCTCTTTTAAATGGAATAGCCTGAATCATTGGAGTACCAGCTTTAATGGTTCCCTCAAAATCTTTACGAAGAAAAAAGGGAAAATTTATGATTAACGGATGGGAGTCTGTGTCTACGACACCAGACATTGAATAAAAAGGAAGATCGACCCTGTTTAAAGGATGAATAAATAAGGTGCTATACCCCTTTGGTGTTTTTATATGCCAATAGTTGCTCCATTTATGTGGTTGAGGGTCAAATTCTGGAGGCAAAATCATATCTTCTGTTTGAGAAGCGAAATGTTCTGTGTACATGTCTGTACTAGCATTTGTTAAAAATTTTTTTTCTTTAGGGTCCCAAAAAATATCTGCTGGTAATGGAATGTGATACCCCATAGAAAGAGAGTCTAAAAATGGCACACATTTCTTAATAGTTTGAATCCCGTCATTGACTCCTGACATTTTTCTATACCAAGAAGGAACATTTTTAGTAGAAGAATGAGGATGTAAAATTTCTAAGTCTGATCTTGTAGAATGAAATGTAATTTTGTTTTTATTAATTTTCATCTTCTTTTTTGACCCCCATTTTTTTTTAAAGTTTCTTTGATTTGATTATTGTCCATAAGTTCTTCTAAAGGAGTTTCAAACTTTCCATTAACATATTTGGTTTCACCAATTTGTGGTCTATCTTTTTTGGGATCAAATTCAACAAATTCTGGTTGACTTAAAACTAATGCTGCTAGCCTATTCTGTGCACGCATAACGTCTTCTACAACTCCATCTAATACTATAGCAATGTAAGTAATCTCTTCGTTTTCAAAACTTGGCTGCTGGGATGTATTACCTGAAGAAATTAATTTTTTTTGTTGAGGCAGTTTTGAAATAATAAATTGTTTTATTAAATCCAAAAGAGAAAGCTGCTCAAATGGAGTATTTGTTATTTTCTTTCTTTTAAAAAGCATTATTGATACCTTTTTTTCTGCCAAAAACCTTTTTTGTAATTTGTTTGTTTATTTCTAACCGTCTCTCCTTGAATCATGCCCTTTTCAGAAAGATATGGGTCATTTTCAAACAATGACCAATCATTTCTTTTAATTGGAATAATTTGAGCAATTGGAGTATTTTTGGGAATCAAACCAGAAAAATCTTTTTTTAAAAAAAATGGAATGTTTCCTGGAGCAAAATATTTATCACTATCTATAATTCCAGAAGAAGTCGTAAATGGAAGATCATATCTGTTTAGTGGAGGAGTTAATAGTAAGCTGTATCCTCTAGGTGTTTTAATTGTCCAAAATCCATCAAAAATTAGATGGTTTGGGTAATGGTTTGCGGGTCGTGGCATGGTGGAACCGGAGCCACGAGGTCTTTCTTTAATAAATTCATTAAATTGAGGTGGACCATCCCACCTAATTACTAAGTCTTCTTGATTTTTTTGAAAAATATGATTTAGATTGTTTTCTTTTTGATTTACATATATATTAACTGGAGTAGTTAACATATAACCAGAAACGAGACTATCCATATAAGGCATACAAGTTTTTAATCCAGCATTCCTATTTCCGAACTCATCCTCGAAAAAAGTTTCAGCTTTTTTGTACCATGAGGGAATAAAATTTTTTGAAGGTTTTATTTCTGCAAAACCTCTTTTATTTTGTGGAACAAAGTATCTTATTAATTTCATAAAAATCCCGACCCTTAAACGTCATCTCTAGTTACCTGAATTCCTCCAATAAAGTTTTGTTGGTTGTATTCTGAAGGAACTACTATAATACCATATTTTGGCTCTACTACAGCACCAGTGGGGGTATATACAATTTGTTCATCTCCTTCAATATTTATTTTGTCGATTGCTCCGGGATCAGAAAATGCCTCTATTGAAATCTGTTTTCCTCGAATTTGCAAAATTAAAGACTTTACAAAGTTAACAATTGGGTTTTCTTGAACATAAAGATCTAAGGTGCCATTAGGAGATTTAACAATACTTATTACTTCTGAAACTAAGTATTTAGCTAAAGTTGTTACCGTTCCACCGGTAGATTGAAGAATTCTAATCCATTGAGGATAGCATGTTTCACAATTAAAAGTAAATTCATTCCATCTATTGCAAGTTTTTGCATTGTAACCATTAATATTTGAAGTAAAGTTTGGAGCATTATACCTTGTACTAAAATTAGCATTACATGTTGTTGTAAAGTTTGGAGAATTCCAGGATGTTGGCACTTCTTCATAACTGCTGTATCTGTACCATTCTATGCATCTTCCACCTTGAGCATATCTTCTACAACCAATTAGGTTATTACTTCCATATATTGTATATCCAGCAACGTTTCTTCCGCCTGTTTCTCTAGTAGTACAAGTTTCTCCGGTTTGTGCGGTGAAAGCATTCCTGCCACCAGTTTCTGTAGTTGTCCAACCAGTAATATTAGAAGAGTTCCACCTATTACATTCAGTTCCAACCTCACAATTACAATCTACAGGGTGCTGATCTACTCCTACGGCAAACCAGTTGCCGGAATCTGTTACCCAAAGAGAAGCTCCAGAGCCATTATCAATATCATATAAAAATAAATTTACGTCGCTTTTGGACATTTGTATTGTTGCTATTGGATATTCTTCTGGATTATTTTGCGTTCTAGCTCTTTGACCAGAAACAAAAAATATTCCTTTTATCAAATCCCATCTAGAACCATCATTATTTATTCCAAGATCAGAAGAGGTATTTGGTCTTTCAAAAAAATCAATAATTCTTTTACGTATAGAAGATGATACGGGGTGCGGATTGGGCTTCATCTTTTTGCCTAATCCGTCAAATCTCCGATTAATACCCACTCATTAGTAGCAATTTTTATTAACGAGGCAGAGGAATAAATTGCTCTTAGCCTATTTCCGGGTGTTGATCTAACCAATACTCCAGAATTCCCTAATATTCTTGTTTGACCAATATTTTTTTGCAAAATAGTAATTTGAGTTCCTACTACAAATGGAAGTTGAGTGTTTGAGGGGATATACACAGTGTTAGGTAAAGAAAGATTGTCGATCATAACAAGTGCTGATTCATCCAATAAAGAAAGAGTGTAGGCATTATTAGCAATATTTGGCTGTCTAATATTTAAATATTTGATAGCTGGAAGATATCTATCATCAGACTGATTTTTTGTAAAGTATCTGTCATCGTGAACGTGGCCTTCTTCTGAAAATGTTTTCCAATTACTCCAGCCTAAATTACCAAAAAAAGATCTCCAGTATGTTTTACCGTTAGGAATTCCACCAACTTGATATTCCTGATAGGTTGCATTGCCATCATTAATTACTCTTAAAAATCCGGCGTATGGCTGACCAATAACAGCGGGAATCAATGGGTAATTCGTTCCACTTTGAGCTTTGGTATTTGAATCTTGTAAATAAAATCCAGAAGAAGTGTAATTATTAAGGTTAGCATTAAGAGGAATAATTGTTGGATCAACATTGATTTTTTCATCTGTTAGTTTTTGCAAAAAGCCTGCAACAGAATTTTCATTTAAATCTCCCAAACCTGAGCTACCCTGGCCATAATGATATAGCCTAAAAGCTGTTTGAATATCAGCATTTTCATCAATTTGAGGAATCAAAGTATTGAACGCTGCATTGTTTGCACCAATATTTTCTGGCATTAAGACTCACCCCCCGCAAGATTTGCAATAATTTCATTTGGATCTACATAGTTAATAGAAAAATACACAACAACATCTTTGTCGTCAATATCAGACCAAGATCCGTTAGAATATTCTATCGCCTTCAGCTCTATTGGCAGCATTAGCGGAAAAACGTCAGACTGCGTTTGACCGCTAGTATCTTCATAAGCATCTCCTACCCTAATAGACAATGCTGCGGGAAGATGATCTAGACCACCTTGATCTGGAGCGAGTTCTGAATTTATATTACTAATAGTTGCCTGCACATTGAAATAAGCAAAAGAGTTTTGATTATCTGTAAACGGCAATGTTCCAATACCAACATCTGTAACGTCAATTTCAATATCTGCAACACCTTGACTAAAGGAAACAATTTTATTAACAAAATAGTAGTCAGAATTTATTTTAAAAGATTTCACCCAAGTATTAGAAGTTCCTAAAGTTACGTATTGATATACGGTTAGGTAATTATTAGAAGATGGATTTGTAAGAATGTACAAGTCAAATATTTGTGGGGCAGAAGGAAACTCTGATTCGTTCAAAGTATTGGGTTGTTCGTTGCCTGTAAAAAAAATTCCGCCACGAGAACCATTAGCTCCAATGTTCAAATCAACTTGTAGCTCTTCGGGCCCTCCCAAAACAGTTAAGCTGTCTTCTGAATAGATGACATTAACCATCAAGACTCACCATCAATTATGACAATAGTTCCGCCCATATTGGCGGGATGATTTTCACAAACATAAAAAAGTGTATTTGGCGTTGACTCTGCAACAGTCCAAAAAATATTTCCTTCATCTGTTCCATTGTTGGATACCCCTAAATCATAAGAGGAGCTTGCATCATATGTTGACGGCACTGTTTGAATCCAGAAAGGATGTCCTGAAGCATTGATTTCAAACACGTAGGTCTCGCCTCGGATAAGGGTGATGGTGTCGTTAGATACTCCATCTATTAAGTATTCAGTAACTCCGTTGTTTGTTACTACAAAGTCTGGCTCTACTGTAGCTGGATTATCTGCTGTTTGAATGGCTGTGGAGTTTGTTAGGACGGTGCTGTAGTTTGCATCTCCCGTTTCGTTTGTTGAAAGAATTAAAACGGTGTATTCTGTATTTTCTGTTAAACCAAAGAATGTGTAAGACGTGTTATCTGAGCTAATCAAGGTTGTAGAGTTTTGAATTGCAGAAGTGATTGCAGAAAATTCTGTAGTAAACGGAATAATTGCAAGTCTGTAATTTTCTACCTCGCCACCAGTCGTGGGGGCAGTCCAAGAAACTGCAATCGTTGTATCTGTAATGTTTCCAACCACAAGAGATGTTGGATTGTTTGGTAATGGCTCCGGTGCACCACTATCTTCAGTTGTAATATCTTGGGTAATTGTTATATTTCCAGTTAAAACAGTGTGAACAATATCATATTCTCTATCATTGCTCGTTGCGGTTTCTGGCTTTACGATTTCTACATCGTAAACATACTGAATTGCTGGATCTAAGCTTTCGCTGTCTTCTGGTCTAATTGCACACAAAATACTTTTACCATTTGGAGTTGTATCTACAGCGGCATAGGCAGCAATTTGATCTTCTACCGCTGCACCACGAGTTGGTGCGATAATAAATTTAAAAGAACTATAATCTGTTAAGTCAAAAATTGATCCGTCGGCATTTTTCGGGTATACCCTAAATTCGTGAGTATCACCCGAGTAATAGTTAATATTATAAGTTCCTGGAAATGCCATTTATCCTCCGTCAATAATTATATCACGATACAAAAATATTTTTATCCAACTTGAACCCATTGACTCGAAGTTTCATCAGTATAATACACATAAAGAGATCCGCTAATAGTTCTTAGCCAAAAATCTCCACTAGATGGATTTTCTGGAGCTGTATCTGAAACTGATACTGGTACCCCGGATGGTCCCGTTGGCCCCGTTGGACCTGTTGGCCCCTGTACCTGAGAGTCTGCACCAGTAGGACCTGTTGGCCCCGTAGCACCCATCTGACCAGCATCTCCTTGAGGACCGGTTGGACCAATATCTCCATCTTCCCCCTGTGGTCCCGTAGGACCTGCAGGTCCGGTTGGTCCCGTAGAGCCCTGATTGGCTGCTTCTCCTGGCAAACCCTGTGGCCCCGTTGGGCCCGTGGGCCCCGTAACATTGGATGGCTGGCCAATGGGTCCGGTGGGGCCCGTTGGTCCAGTATCACCCTGAGGTCCAATATCTCCAGTTCTGGCAAAAGTCAGAACGACCGGGGTATTTTGAGAAAAGTCAGTTGCCAATCCGTCAACATAGGCAATAGGAATTGAAAAGAAATTAGTATTATCGGTAATATCCCCAGTAATTGTTAAAATTGCAAAACTTTCTGGACTTTCTGTTTGATAAATCTTGATGTGACCCTTTATAGGATTTGTAGAGTCATCGATTGTTCTAATAAACTGAGAAATATCAACCTGATCTATTGTTAGATCATTTAAAGACATTGCGGTTGCTGTATCTAAAGTGTCTGAGTTAAATCTAACTTTGCCTTCACCTGGATTTGATTCTTGCTCAACAATGTCAAAAAGATATTCAAAGCTTGCACCTCCAAAACTTCCTGGTATACCTTGAGCACCAGTCGGACCAGTGGGTCCGGGAATTGTTGATTGTGCACCCGTGGGTCCCGTCGGTCCAATTGATCCAGTTGGTCCTGCTGGCCCAGTAACATTTGAAGCAGCACCTGTGGGGCCTGATTGTCCGATTGGCCCCCTTGCTCCTGTTGGGCCTAGTGGTCCAGTAGCACCAATCTGGCCCTGCGTTCCCCTAGGTCCTGCAGGCCCAGTGTCCCCCTTTGATCCAGTGAGACCTCGATCTCCAGTATCCCCCTTGTCGCCCTTTGGGCCAGTAGCACCAGTGATTCCCTGCGGACCTAATGCACCCTGAATACCTTGTGGTCCAGTTGGTCCTTGTGGTCCATCCTCGCCCCTCTCGCCACGGGGTCCAACAAACCCCCTAGAACCTGTGCCGCCCTGAGAACCAGTTGGGCCTGTCGGCCCTGTATCGCCTTTGTTTCCTTTTTCTCCGACTGGCCCAGTTACACCCTGAGGTCCAGCAGATCCTGTTGGACCCTTTTGTCCCTGTGGTCCTGTGGGGCCTGTTTGCCCCAGTGGGCCTGTAGGTCCAGGAATTGTTGATGCGGCACCCGTGGGCCCTGTAGAGCCTTGGGGCCCTGTAGGACCAGTTGTACCCCTTGGACCGATAGGTCCTTCTATGCCAGTTCCGAGCGGTATGGCTTTAACAGTAGCTGGGGAATTTTGAGCAATAACTTTTACGACTAGCTCATTGGGAACGGTAAATATTTTTACAATTTGTTCAGACACTAGACACTACTTCCCGTGACATCACCTATTACAGAAATAACACCAATCACGGGAGTCCATACAACATTATTGTCAATAGTAACTTGAACATCAAAATCAAGTTCTGCAACTAGATCATCGATTCCACTACCCCAAGATTCAGTAATTGTTGGAGTTGCTGTAATAGTCACATATCCATTAGAACCAGAAGTATTCAGGGTAGTTAGAGTGTTCCCTTTACGATCATAGACAGTTGACTGATATGTCCAATTAGTAGTATCATAAGCATTAGATTCATCTGTTTCATAGAATTCAACACGAAGAACAGAAGTGTCTCCTCTTACAACATTCCATTTAACATAAGCAGGATCAGCACCAATAGACATAGTAATTCAATTATACACTAATTACTTTAAAAAAAGGCTAGTCCCCAAGGCGGTGGGTATGAGAGAGACAAACCTTGAGGACTAGCAATACTATTATATCAGACTAATAATAATATTCGTTATCTTTTTGTTATTCAATAAGTATGATTCTGAGTGGTAATTCTCAGGAAAGTATGATATTTTATTATTAAAAATAATTCAATAGATAGATATTAGTTAGATATAAGTATATTAAATATATAAGTAATATATATATATATATATATATATATAGTATTTATATATTAAGACTTATCTTCTAAATCGTCCAGCCGCTTTTCAATTTTGCTAAATCTTTTGTCGCCAGACTCTAATCTTTCTTTGATGCTGTTCTGAGTAGTAACAATCTCATTTACATTTGTTTCAATACGATCTACTGAATCTTTGATAGAACTACCGCCGTTTCTTTTGAGTTCACCATCGATATCATTAAGTCTTTCCATTACTCCCGGTACACGGTCTCTGCCTGGACGGGCTTCCTCGCCACCCCAGTCTTCCATAAAACCTTCCCAGGTTTCTACCCATTTTTTGATGCGGGACCCGAAGGGAACAATAATCTTGAAATAACCTGCAAGACCTGATCCGAGGGCCACTACTGAAATTAAGACTTCTAGCCAGGGGAATTGATTCATAACTATTCCATTATAAATACCAATTTAAAAAATGTTAATAATTTGTGGACAAAATTGTGGATAAAAGCTCCGCGATTTAGAGTTCGCCGCAGGCGATTCGCGCAAATTAGAGTTCGCTTTTAAGTTCGCGTTGAATAGAGACACCCCGAACCAAAATGTACAAAAATGTACAACGGGTTCGAATATTCGACATATTTGCACATCCCGGCAATGTGTGATATTCTATAATGTATAAGGGGCCCTACTTCCACCATTCCACCACCTGGTAGGGCCTCTTTCTCTTTATGATCAATATGTCAATAGTGTTATGTTAGTGTTATATGTTTGACAATGTTTGATCAAGAACGACTTCGTCGTTATGTACCCTCGAAATTTTGATATGCTAAAATAGTAGTATGAAGGATAACGGAGATGTGGAGTTCACAGATCTATTTGATCTAAGACAACCTAGATCTCCTAAAGAGGTTATTGAAGAGCGTTTGGCTATTTGTAATGAGTGCCCCGCGTTAAATAAGCGTCTTATGAAATGTAAGAAGTGTGGATGCTTTATGAAGCTAAAGACTACGTTGCACTTGGCTCAATGTCCTATTGGTAAGTGGTGACATGCCTGACGATTTCTTCGATGAATTAATTGGAAGAGATCCTGACGAGTTAGATATCATACTTGACAAAATCAAGAATAGATGGGATACTGATTTGACGAGAAGCATTTGGGATGATGGTTGGATTATCCCCGAAGAAAAAGAGAGAGACGATGAAGAACCACCAAAACCAGACTTACCTAAAAGAACAAATCGCTCTAGGAAAAACAACAAAAGAAATCGCAGACGAAAATAGGGTTTCTTTCAAACTTGTGGAATTGTATTTAACCAAGTATAATATTCCCTATACACCTAAAGAAAGATTTGGAGAGAGCAAATGAGTTTTAAGAAAGTTGAAGAAGAAGATTCAGTCAAGAATACTCGCAAGACCGTATACACCTATGAGGTGAATATGATTGTTAGTGTATTTGCAGAAGATGAAGACAGTGCCCGTGAAAAATTAGATCAAGAAGGCGGCTTTGTTTCTAGTCGTGAAGTAGCACTTAAAGACGCTGTTTCGTTATACCACCCAAAAGATCACAAAGATAATAAATAATTAATTTATAATAGGTGGATGCAGATGCGTATAGCAATTACTTTGTTGTTTTTATTAACTATGCCCCTAGCACTTATGGGGTTAGCTAAGGATCCGTATTCTTATGGATACGCAGCTGATTATAGTATGGATACACAAACTATTGTTGTTCAAGGATCTGGTCCAGAGATTGTCAGAGATGATATTGTTCTTAGATTAGATCCCGCAGATCCTGTGGATGATCCAGAACTTATTAGCAGCGATTTTGGATATCGATTTTTATCTAACTGTTCATCATGTTCTCGTGACCATCAAGGCGTAGACTATCCTGCATCAGAAGAAAATGATGAAATTTATTCTGTATTATCTGGAGTTGTTACCCAAGTAGAATACTTTGGTGGATATGGATTATATGTCATTGTAGAACATGAAGTCTACCCCGAACTTGTTTACGAGATGATCTACGCTCATATGCGAGATAATTCTGTTACCAAATCGTTATCAATAGGAGACGAAGTCTCCAAAGGACA
>Ga0102945_1000390_pt1 | contig 13470 bp, 10 predicted proteins | sample SalPonred_H2O_MG_FD_78207 | JGI IMG/M metagenome (GOLD analysis project Ga0102945, IMG submission 78207) | Salt pond water microbial communities from South San Francisco under conditions of wetland restoration - Salt Pond MetaG R2_restored_H2O_MG ...
GCGGCAGCTGGTGGGGTAGGGTTGATTGCCTGCCAGTGGGCCAAAGCGCTAGGTGTGAAACTCATTGGTACCGCATCAAGTCAAGAAAAAATGGACTTGGCACTCAAGCATGGTGCTTGGCGCATGATCAATTACACGAAAGAGAATGTGGCTGAGCGTGTCATGGAATTAACCAAAGGCAAAAAAGTGCCAGTGGTCTATGACGGTGTTGGTAAAGACACGTGGGAAATGTCACTGGATTGCTTGCAACCGCGTGGTCTGATGGTCAGTTACGGCAATGCCTCGGGTGCTGTTGATGGCGTCAATCTCGGTATTTTGGCTGCCAAGGGTTCGCTTTATGTGACGCGCCCAACGTTGGCGACTCACGTGGCCACACAAGAGAAGATGCAAGCAGCGGCAGACGAGCTGTTTGATTTGGTGCTGAAGAAAAAAATCAAGCTGCGTATCGATCAGCGTTACACCTTGGACCAAGTGGTCCAAGCGCATGACGATTTGGCGAGCCGTAAAACCACTGGTGCTTCTATCTTTATCCTGGATTAGTCAGCCATGCACAAATAAAAAAGCCAGCACCTTTCGTGCTGGCTTTTTTTGAGGGGCAGTCCTAGCCGCGCAGCCCTAACCGCCGTTGGCTTCCTGATGATGATAGTCGGTGGCCCGATCCACTTCGTTCTTCGAGCCAATCACGACGCTAACCCTTTCGTGGAGGGTTTGCGGTTCGATATCGAGGATACGCATTTGGCCGTTGGTGGCTAGGCCTCCTGCTTGCTCGACGAGCATACTCATCGGGTTTGCCTCATACATCAAGCGTAGCTTGCCCGGTTTGCTGGGCTCGCGAGCATCCCAGGGATACATAAAGACGCCACCGCGCATCAATAGCCGATGAATATCGGTCACCATGGAGGCAACCCATCGCATGTTGAAGTCTTTTTTCCTTGGACCCGTCTGTCCTGCCAGGCATTCATCGATGTAGCGTTTAACCGGCGGTGCCCAGTGTCTGGCATTGGACATGTTGATCGCGAATTCGCGTGCGTCTTCCGGGACGGTGATTTCGTCATGCGTGAGCACCCATGAACCCATTTCGCGGTCGAGTGTGAAACCCACCACGCCGTCGCCAACGGTTAACACCAACATGGTTTGCGGGCCGTAAATGGCGTAACCCGCGGCCACTTGTGCACTGCCTGGCTGCAAAAAGTCTTCTTCAGTGATCTCACGACCTGAGGCATTGGCCGGTGCCTTGAGCACTGAAAATATTGTGCCAATGGACACATTGACGTCTATGTTTGAGGAGCCGTCAAGTGGGTCAAACAGAAGCAAGTACTCGCCCTTTGGATAACGGTGAGGGATCAGATGGATGGTCTCCATTTCCTCAGATGCCATGGCGGCTAAGTGACCTCCCCACTCGTTGGCTTCAAGCAACACACTATTTGAGAGTACATCCAGTTTTTTCTGGACTTCGCCTTGAACGTTTTCACTTTCGAGACTGCCTAGGACTTCGCCCAATGCGCCTTTACTGACAGCGTGACTGATGGTTTTACAGGCACGCGAAACAATCTCGATTAACAACCGAAGTTCAGCGGGCAGGGCTTTGTCATGGCGTTGTTTCTCGACCAGGTATTGCGTGAGTGATGTGCGTTTTTTTGTCATTTTTTAAGTCTCAGAGGGATAGGGCTTTGGTGATGACCTCGCGCGTGCCTGGCGATAGTTTGTCGTGCGAAGCCACTTGCTCGAGTGCTGATTGCATTAGCGGTTTAAGGGCAGGGGTGTGATGCGTCCAGTGGTCTAAGGCACGTCCTAGTCGAGCAGCGACTTCTGGGTTGGTTTCATCAATCAAGCGAACCTGCTCAGCCCAGAAGCGGTAGCCACGACCGTCTGCGACGTGAAATCCCGTTGGGTTATTCAAGCAGAACTGAAACACGAGGGCGCGTAATCGATTTGGATTTCGTCGGGTAAAGGCAGGGTGTTGCATCAGACCCTCGATACCTGCAACGGTCATGCCAGGTGCGCTCGCTTGGAGTGCAAACCATTTGTCGACGACCAGCGGATCGGCTTGAAAGCGCTCGTAAAAATGCGTCAAAGCATCGGTGACGGCGTCGTCGCGACGGGCATGTTGCAGTAATGCCCGTAAGGCGCCGAGACGATCGGTCATGTTGGTTGCGCTGTCATACTGAGACAGTGCATGGGATAGGCCGAATTCGTTAGCCGCTTGACACAAGAGTGATAAAGCGAGGTTACGCAAAGCGCGTTTGCCAGCGGGCTGTGCGCTCGGGTCATAGCTCCCATTGGGCGCGTGACTGATAATCAAGCTTTTTAAGGATTCGGCCAAACCCATGCCCAAGGCTTGTTCAAGCGTTTGTTTGCGATAAGCCAGAATCAGCGGGTCCATGGGTGACATGGACTGTAATAAATACTTTTCAGATGGCGGGGTGAGTAGTCTAGTCAGGTAGGCAGCGTCTAGACGCGGGTCATCTAATAGCCCGGCACAAATCTCAGTGATCTGGGAAAGGGCGGTTTCATTGGTTTGCTCAGCGTCTAGTAAGTAGGCGCCAAATAGCGTTTGTAATGCATCCCAGCGCGCGAAGGCATCGCTGTCATGGCGTGCCAAGACCTCGAGTGCCTCACTCGATAATTCGCTATCAATGCGAATAGGCGCTGAAAATCCTCGATTAAGTGAGGCGATAGCATCAGCCGTGGTGCCTTCGATCAGCCATTTTTGGCGGTGCTCGGTGAGTTCTAAGAGTATTGATTCCCCCGTTTGCCCCTCATGCGTGATCGTCAGTGGCTCGCCGTTCGGTTTCAAGAAGCCGACGGCAAAAGGAATATGAAAAGGCTCTTTTTTAAGGCCACTTTCTTTCTCGACACCAACAGGCGGGCAGTCCTGTGTCAGTGTGATTTGCGTGGTGTTGGGTGTCGGGGAGGGTTCAATGCGCACGCGCACGGTTGGTGTGCCTGCTTGAGAATACCAGCGGCTAAACAGACTTAGGTCGCGTTCAGGGGCGGCGTGTTGCCAGGCCCACTGCATGGCATCAACGAAGTCGTCGCAAGTGACAGCCTGTCCATCGTGTCGGCGGAAATACTCGCGCATACCTGCTTGGAAGACGGTTTCACCCATAAGGGTGTGCAACATGCGAATGACCTCAGCCCCCTTCTCATAAACGGTTGCCGTATAGAAGTTACTGATCTCTTGATAGCTTTCTGGTCGAATGGGGTGAGCCATCGGTCCTGCGTCTTCAGGAAACTGAGCCGCTTTGAGCATCACCACATCGTCAATTCGTTTCACGGCCCGTGCGCTAGCAGCCAATTGTTCGTTGAGCCCTTCGGCCAACATGTCTGCTGTGAATTCTTGATCTCTGAATACCGTCAAGCCTTCCTTCAGGCTTAACTGAAACCAATCGCGGCAAGTCACTCGGTTGCCAGTCCAGTTGTGAAAGTATTCGTGCCCGATAACCGCTTCGATGGCTTGGTAGTTCGCGTCGGTCGCCGTCTCGGGGTCGGCCAAAACGTAGGCTGCGTTAAAAATATTCAAGCCCTTGTTTTCCATGGCGCCCATGTTGAAGTCGCGCGCGGCCACAATCATGAAGCGATTGAGATCTAGTTCAAGTCCAAATCGTCTCTCGTCCCAGCGCAAGGCTCGGTCAAGACATTGCATTGCCCACTCGGTTTTATCTAAAGTGCCTGGATCGCTATAAATTTGCAGCAAAACAGATTTGCCAGTCGATGTTGCCGTCATCAGTTCACGGCATTCGAATTGGCCTGCGACCAAGGCAAACAGATAGCACGGTTTGGGGAATGGATCGTGCCAGCACGACTCATGCCGTCCATCAGGTAGATCAAGCTCAGCGGATAGGTTGCCATTCGATAGCAAAACCGGAAAAGCGGATTTGTCACCCCGTAAGGTGACCGTGTAAGTAGACATCACATCGGGACGGTCAGCGAACCAGCAAATACGCTGAAAACCCTCTGCTTCGCATTGGGTGAACAGGCTGCTACCGGACTGATATAAGCCCATGAGGCTATCGTTTTCTGCGGGTCGACAGACCGAAGTAATCTCGACCTCGCAAGTGCCAGGCAGATCAGTCAATGTCAGTTTGTCTGAGGTCAGCTGGACTTTTTCTGACGGCCATGGGTTGCCATCAACTCGCAGTGATACCAGTTCTAGGTCTTGACCATCCAAGACCAATGGATCGTGGCCAGCGGGATCACGTCGTTGGACCTCCATGCGCAAACCAACTTCGGTTCGCTCGCTGTCAAGGTCAAAACTTAGAGCAACGGCCGGGATCTGAAAGGGAAAGGGCTTGTAGTCAGTGCGAAATATGGTCATCGGTTAAGGAGTCGCCTTATAGAGTGCTTGAGGTCAGCTGACCTGATGTGGTCTATTGTAGCGAGCCTAAAGGTCCTCTACTGACCCTTCTACCGACCCTTAACCGAATCTCATGACCGCCGGCTACCTCAATGATTATTGTGCTGGTTTGATCAGGAACTCATCCCGAGATTTGCCGGCCGACTCAGCGTCCACCACCCAGCGCGGCGGCTTTCCGCGACCCGTCCAGGTAGCGCCTGTCTCGGGATTTCTATACTTGGCTGGTACGGGACCGCGTGGGCCGGTGCCGGCTTTCTTAGCAGCCCGCCCTCGAGTCGTCCCGGGCTTGCCATAGGCAGCCGCGATTTCTTCCGGCGTGATTTCATACTCTTTCATCGACCGGATAATCGATTGAATAACGGGTTTGCGTTTTTTTTGCTGCAGTGCTGCGGCTTGTTTGCGAAGTTTTTCGATTTCTTTGTTTATCTTGGCCTGTAAAACAGCGTAGCTTTGACGTGCCATGGCGAGAGCGCTCCAATTGTCTGGTTAATAAGGAATCGTTAATTAATAACAATTAACAGTAATGAATCGGGTAGGCATCTGTATTGGTTAAAACTTGTCATTCATTGATACAGGCCGGTTTTCATTTGTCTCTATTTCATTAAAAATAATTTAACAATAATTAAGTTGAATAGGGCTGGCGCGATGTTTAACTCAACGGGTTCGTTTCGAATAAGGCTCAACCCGTCGAAGTGGCAATGGTTTTAAAAGAAAAAATAATTGACAAAAGCGAAACAAATTTAATGGCGGTGGCTTCAACCATCCAACGAAGCGTGGTGAGCATTAACAAAGTAGGTGGTCAGTGGCTTGATCAGTTGCATTTTGGGGGTCAAATCCATATCCATAGCCTCTCGGTGCGTCACCAAATAATACTTGCCATTTCATCCGGTAACACCGATTTGAGTGAGCTGGATGACAGAAACTATTATTTAGTGGCTCGGTGTAAGCGCCCCGTTTTCCAAGGCTTTTTGTCATTTTTTTTTGTCATTTTTTCATTATATGTTTATTTAAAATAATTACCTCAATATTTTGCGCTAATTATTTTTTATTTTCAAGTATTAAATCGAATGATAGAAATAATAAAGCGTAATTTTGGTATGGGTATGTCTATTTGTCGGTTCTTGGCTGTTGAGCGATGACGACTGATGAGCGTTCTGGCGCTCATGTGCCGCGGTTATTTTTGTTTTTGTTCAGCTTGGTTTCCCAAGGAGAGTCGAACAGCCCTGCAAACATCAACCCTAAAAGAATCCGAACGGTTGCGTTCATGTTGGGTCATGGGGTCATTGGGATCATTAGGGTCATTGGGCTGCTGGAGCCCTGTAAATGAGATAATCTTTGTGTATGTTTGTTCTCTTCAAGTCTCTCATGTAGTGTTGAGAGGGTTTTACGATGCTGCTCACCGCCTTATGTCGTAAGAAGTCGTAAGGAACTTACCTAGAGTAATGGACTTTCTTAACCATCGCCACCCAAGGATGTTGATTAAAACGATGAATGCTGTTGTCGCTCCCTTCCAAAGTGCCCAATCCCTGTTGTTGGACCCCTGGGGTCTTTCGAACGTGGATTTTGAACGCGCCATTTCTGAAATTATGTTGCATCGCGTCGATTACGCGGACCTGTACTTCCAGTACACCCGTAGCGAAGGGTGGAGTCTGGAAGAGGGCATTGTCAAAACCGGCAGCTTTTCCATTAGCCAAGGCGTTGGGGTTCGCGCGGTTTCAGGTGAAAAAACCGCGTTCGCCTACTCAGACGCATTGTCTTCTGACGCTTTGATGAATTCTGCGCGAGCCGTGCGTGAAATCGCCCGTGCCGGTCAGAGCCGTCAGATCCCAAAATTGGCCGTTCAGAGACCGCGCGTGCTCTACGAGGGAACCGATCCAGTGGCTTCCTTACCTGCGCAAGAAAAGGTGGCATTACTTGAGCGTGTAGAGAAAATGGCGCGGCAGCGTGATCCACATATCGTGCAGGTCATGGCCGGACTTGGCATGGAGTATGACGTTGTTTTGGTGGTCGGCAGTGATGGCCGTCAAAGCGCAGACGTCCGGCCGTTGGTTCGCTTGTCGTTGACCGTGATCGCTCAAAAAGATGGACGACGTGAGACCGGTCATGCCGGCGGTGGTGCTCGCACAGGGCTTGGCTATTTTTCTGACGAATTGCTCAGCGACTATGTTGATCGAGCCGTCAGCGAGGCGTTGACAAACTTGGAGGCCAAGCCAGCACCGGCCGGAGAGATGACGGTTGTGCTGGGCGCGGGCTGGCCAGGCATTCTGTTGCATGAAGCCGTTGGTCACGGCTTGGAAGGCGACTTTAACCGCAAAGGCTCCAGTGTTTTTGCGGGACGTATTGGTGAGCGAGTGGCCTCCAAAGGGGTCACGGTGGTCGACGATGGCACTTTAGAGGGCCGCCGCGGATCGCTCAATGTCGATGACGAGGGCAATACCACTCAGCGCAATGTGCTGATTGAAGATGGCATTTTGCGAGGTTACTTGCAGGACACCACCAACGCGCGATTGATGGGTGTGGCGCCGACAGGCAATGGCCGTCGGGAGTCATTTGCCCACCTGCCAATGCCGCGTATGACCAATACATTCATGCTCGCGGGTCAGGAGGAGCCACAAGATATCATCCGCTCGGTCAAACGCGGTCTTTACGCGGCTAACTTTGGTGGCGGCCAGGTGGACATCACGAGCGGTAAATTCGTCTTTTCTGCGTCTGAGGCCTACATGATTGAGGATGGCAAGATTTCGTACCCAGTGAAAGGGGCGACGATTATTGGGAATGGTCCAGATGCGTTAACGCGCGTATCGATGATCGGACACGACTTACAGCTCGACAGTGGCGTGGGGACCTGCGGCAAGGAGGGGCAGAGTGTGCCCGTGGGTGTTGGCATGCCTTCGATTCGCATTGATGGTTTGACCGTTGGCGGCACGGCATAAAAACTGACTGGCGTTCGTTGCTTTTTTGTAGCGTTATTTTGCATCCGATCGATTCAAGAGTCTGTGAACGAGAATTTTGTGTTAGATTCGGAGATATGGATATGAATCGTTTCGAACCACTGCCTTTTGGGGTTTATTTTTATGGCTTTGCACCACAGCTGGCGCAAGGGCGTTCGAGTCGTTTCTAACTCTAAACCGAATCCCAAAACCGCCAGCCTAGCTGGCGGTTTTTTTTGGTTTGTTGGGTCTGATTAACCGTGCTGCATGTTCAATGTGCAGTCAGTAACGCCACATTCTGGCTAGTGCCGAGTGTATTAACGTTTTAACCATTTATTGATGAATGACCAAGGAGTGAGCTGTGCCACATAATACCGACGATTTGCGTATTCGCGAGATTAAGGAGCTAACCCCGCCGTCACACACGATGCGCGAATTTCCTTGCTCTGAGTCTGTAGCGGACACAGTGCACGAGTCTCGCCAGTCCCTGCACCGTATCTTGCATGGAATGGATGACCGGCTAGCCGTCGTGATTGGGCCCTGCTCGATTCACGATACAAAAGCGGCGCTGGAATATGCGCAACGACTTAAAAAGGAACGCAACCGGTTGAAAGACGATTTGGAAATCGTTATGCGGGTGTATTTTGAAAAGCCCCGCACGACGGTGGGTTGGAAAGGGCTTATCAATGACCCTGACTTAGATGGCAGCTTTCAGATCAACAAAGGATTACGCGTTGCACGCGAATTATTGCTGGAAATCAACACCATGGGTTTGCCGGCGGGTTGTGAGTTTCTGGACATGATCACGCCTCAATACATTGCGGATTTAGTGGCTTGGGGTGCCATTGGTGCTCGCACGACCGAGAGTCAGGTCCACCGTGAGTTGGCTTCTGGCTTGTCTTGCCCCGTTGGCTTTAAGAATGGAACTGACGGTAGCGTACGGATCGCCGTAGACGCCATGAAAGCCGCCTCCCAACCACACCATTTCTTGTCTGTGACCAAGGGCGGCCATTCCGCCATCGTGTCGACGGAGGGCAACGAAGATTGTCACGTGATTTTGCGAGGCGGCAAGGCGCCCAACTACGACGTCGCGAGCGTGCAGGTCGCCTGTGACGATTTGGCGAAAGCCGGCTTGGCGCAACGCCTCATGATTGACGCCAGTCATGCCAACAGTGAAAAGAAACCAGAAAACCAGACGGGCGTTTGCCTTGAGGTAGGCAAGCAGGTGTCGGCCGGAGACACCCGCATCATTGGGGTCATGGTTGAGAGCCATTTGGTGGGTGGTCGCCAAGACCTGGTTGCGGGACAACCCTTAACTTACGGACAGAGCATCACAGACGGGTGCCTCGACTGGGAAAAATCGGTTGCAGTGCTCGATGGTTTGGCGCAAGCTGTGCGTGAACGTCGTCGGATACTTTCAACCACCGGAAAATGAGACTGACATGGGCCACACACCGATATCCCAGCGTTTAAGAAAACCTTTGCCAGAGGCAATGCTAAGTGTATTGGCGGCACGTTTTGGTGATCGATTTTCTCAATCGCAAGCGGTTCGGACCCATCATGGCAGCGATGAGTCGCCGTTCCCGGACATGTTGCCCGACGCGGTTGTGTTTGCTTTGTCGACCGACGATGTCGTGTTTGTGGTCAACGCATGTGCTCAGTACGGGGTTGCCCTGATTCCTTATGGTGCCGGCTCTTCGTTGGAGGGTCATTTACTGGCGATAGAGGGTGGTATTTCCCTAGACGTCAGCGGAATGTGTGAAGTCGTGTCGCTCAACACAGAGGACCTAACCGTGACAGTCCAGCCCGGTATGACGCGCAAACAACTCAATGAGTATTTGCGAGACACGGGTTTGTTCTTCCCGATTGACCCGGGCGCCGATGCCTCTTTGGGTGGCATGGCGTCGACACGAGCCTCTGGGACCAATGCAGTGCGTTACGGCACCATGCGCGAGAACGTTCTCGGCCTAGAAGTCGTGACGGCACAAGGCAAGGTTGTTCGCACTGCCAGCCGCGCGCGAAAGTCTTCCGCGGGATACGACTTAACACGCCTTTTTGTGGGTAGCGAGGGGACCTTAGGCGTCATCACTGAGGTGACCGTTCGGCTTTACCCACAGCCAGAGGCCGTTAGTGCGGCCGTCTGTCATTTCCCGACGGTGAACGACGCGGTCACGACAGTGATAGAAACCATACAGCTTGGGATTCCAGTTGCTAGGGTGGAGTTGATGGACACCGCTGCGGTGCGTGCCAGTAACGCCTACAGTAAGCTGTCGCTGCGTGAGACGCCGCTGTTGTTATTTGAGTTCCACGGTAGTGCGGCGAGCGTTCAGGAACAGGCACAAACCGTGCAGGCATTAGCCAAAGATAATGGCGGCTTGGATTTTGAATGGGCTGAGCAAACCGAGGATCGAAACCGTCTTTGGACGGCTCGCCACAATGCGTACTTCGCAGGGCTTGGATTGCGTCCTGGTTGTCGTGCAAGCACAACCGACGTTTGTGTGCCGATTTCTCGCTTAGGCGACTGTTTGAATCAAGCCACCGAACTGGTGGCCAAGGCGCCATTTCCCACCACCATCGTGGGTCATGTCGGCGACGGCAACTTCCACGTGCTCATGCTGCTTGATCCTGATAGCGACGCAGAGTGGCAAGCGTCTGAGCACCTGAACAGTCAACTGGTAGAGATGGCCCTTGAGGCCGATGGCACTTGTACCGGGGAACATGGTATTGGTTTGCATAAACTTGATTTCATGCGGCAGGAGCATGGCGAGGACGCGCTGGCATTGATGTGGGCGTTAAAGAAAGCCTATGACCCCCTGAATATCCTTAACCCGGGTAAGGTTTTGCCCGAGCCGTCAAATGGTTATTCCGCCCTAGCGGCGACAGAAAAAGCCCCTTTTATCGGGTAATTCCTCCTGTCAGTTCGCTTGAAAAAAGCTAAGGTGTCGATAAGATAAAAGCTTGAGATTGACATCATGAATGCGACCAATGATTTGCTGGATGCTGGCCGGGTTGAGACCGATATTGACGAGATTTTGCATGCGTTAAATACCGTCTTGCCGGCGCACTGCATATTAGCTCGGCGTGAGCAAATGCGGCCTTATGAATGCGATGGCTTGTCGCTTTATCGCCAGATGCCCTTGATCGTGGTGTTGCCTGAGACAGAAGAGCAAGTCAGGGGTGTCTTGCGCGCTTGTCGACGATTGAACGTGCCCGTAGTGACGCGCGGTGCAGGTACTGGCCTGTCAGGCGGTGCCATGCCGCATGCCCAAGGGGTGTTGTTGGGCATGTCCAAATTCAATCGAATCAAGCACGTCGATCCATTGGCCGCTACGGCCGTGGTTGAACCTGGCGTTCGTAATTTGGCTGTTTCTGAGGCGGTTGCCCATCTCGGCCTCTACTACGCGCCTGATCCATCCAGTCAAATCGCCTGCACCATAGGTGGCAATGTGTCGGAGAACTCCGGCGGCGTTCATTGTCTTAAATACGGTTTGACCATCCACAATGTCTTGAAGGTCCGAGTCGTCACGCTTGATGGCGAGGTGATGGAGCTTGGCTCCGAATCGCCTGATGCGGCTGGCCCTGATTTGCTGTCAACCTTTGTTGGCTCTGAGGGAATGCTTGGCGTGGTGACCGAGGTCACGTTGCGACTGTTACCCAAACCGACCTTGGCGAAAGTCATCATGGCCAGTTTTGATGATGTTGAGACCGCTGGGCAGGCAGTGGCCGCTGTGATTGCCGCGGGTATTATCCCGGCAGGTTTGGAAATGATGGATCAGCGGGCCACCGAGATGGTCGAGCCTTTTGTCAATGCGGGCTATGACACGAGTGCCAAAGCGATTTTATTGTGTGAGTCGGATGGCACCGAAGCGGAAGTGGCCGAAGAGATTGCCCGCATGACCGCCGTGTTTGAAAAAGTAGGGGCCACGCGTACACAAGTCTCAACCTCGGAAGAGGAACGCCTGCGGTTTTGGGCAGGGCGCAAAAACGCCTTTCCGGCTGCAGGGCGTGTTTCACCTGATTATTACTGCATGGACGGCACGATCCCGCGACGCCGGCTCTCCGAGGTGTTGCAGGCGATCGAAGAAATGGAAACCACCTATGGCTTGCGCTGTGCGAACGTCTTTCATGCTGGTGACGGCAACTTGCACCCGCTGATTCTGTTTGACTCAAACCGCGAAGCAGAGGTTGAGAACGCCGAAGCCTTTGGTGCCGCGATTCTTGAGTTATGCGTGAAAGTCGGCGGAGCCATCACCGGTGAGCACGGTGTAGGCCTAGAAAAGATCAACCAGATGTGTGTCCAGTTTGGTCGCGATGAGCTTGATGTTTTTCTGAGCGTCAAGCGCTCGTTCGATCCAGACGGCTTGCTGAATCCGGAGAAAGTGATCCCCACGCTGGCCCGTTGTGCCGAATACGGCAAGATGCACGTGCATGGTGGGCAGCTGCCATTCATTGACTTGCCGAGGTTTTAAGCGATGGACTATGTACTGTCTCAAATGAGCGAGCAAGTCACAGCAGCCAGGGCTAACTTTCGACCGGTTGAGATTGTGGGAGGGGGCACCAAGCGCTTTTTGGGTAATCCTTTGTCAACGCAATCGCAGGACAAGGCCATACGTCTGGAGATGAAAGCGCTGTCCGGTGTGATCGATTACGAGCCCAATGAACTGGTGATTACCGCTTGGGCCGGTACCCCGCTACAAGAAATCGAAGCAACGCTTGCCAAAGAAAACCAAATGTTGGCGTTTGATCCACCGAGCTTTGGCCTAGGGTCTACCATTGGTGGCGCGGTTGCCGCGGGGTTATCTGGGCCGCTAAGTTTTGGGTATGGACCATTGCGTCATTATGTCTTGGGCACGCAGTTGCTTGACGCACAAGGTCGAGTCCTCACTTTCGGCGGCCAGGTCATGAAAAACGTCGCGGGCTATGACGTGTCTCGGTTGCTCGCGGGTTCCTTGGGTATGTTTGGGGCGATTGTGCAGTTATCCCTCAAGGTCATGCCCGTGCCCTTGAGGGATCAAACGGTTCTTTTTGCAGTGGATGAATCTGAAGCATTGGCGCGCTGTGCGGGATTGCGCGCCAAGTCTTGGCCAGTTAAAGCGGCGTCGTGGTTGCCCTCGGCAAAAGAGTCAGGGGGTAAGGGCGAACTTGCCATGCGACTGTGTGGCGCGCAGTCGGCTGTTAAAGAAGCCCGTGAGGCACTTGGTGGCGATCTGCTAGAACCCGAGTTAGCAGGCCAGTGGTGGGCTAATTTCAGGGATCAAAAGACCCATTTCTTTGCTGGGCAGCCGCTTTGGCGAATGGCCGTTAGATCAAACACGCCGGTGCTATCGCTCGGTGATACCGCCTTTGACATGGGTGGCGAGGTTCGGTGGATAAGAACGGACCGGGAAGCCCAAGAGCTGCGCACGCGCGCTTCTGAGGCTGGCGGTCATGCCACTTTGTTTCGTTGGGATGGTGAGCAGCCCGTACCGCCTAACGGGGTTTTTCAGCCATTGGGCGCCACGACGCTCGCAGTGGTTAAGCGCTTAAAAGACGAATTCGATCCAAAGTCTATTTTCAATTCCGGCCGGTTAGTGGCAGGTTTATAGGGAAGGGAGTCCATGCAGACCAAGTTGTCAGAGTCAGTACGCGACACCGCATTAGGGCAAGAGGCCGATGAGATTCTCAGGCGCTGTGTGCACTGTGGGTTTTGTACAGCCACGTGTCCCACCTACCAAATCCTAGGCGACGAGCTCGATAGTCCGCGTGGACGCATTTATTTGATCAAAGAGATGCTAGAGGGCAAAGAGGTCACCAAAACGACTCAAACGCACCTAGACCGTTGCCTTACTTGTCGCAATTGCGAAACGACCTGCCCCTCCGGGGTGGAGTATGGCAAGTTGATTGACATCGGGCGAACCATGGTTGATCAGCAAATCCAACGGCCTCGTACGGAAGTGATCAAGCGCCAAGCCTTGCGCATGACGATGAATGCGCCTTGGTTTGCGTCTGCCTATCGGCTTGGCCAGATGGTACGCCAATGGCTACCCGAGACCTTACAGAAAAAAGTGGTTGCCAAGCAAACGACGGGTCAACGCCCAGCGTCTACGTCGCACCACGAGAAGCAAGTGCTGATGCTCAACGGTTGCGTGCAGCCCGGCATGATGCCAAACATTGATGTTGCCACGATGAGGGTGTTGGATAAGC
>Ga0102945_1000391_pt1 | contig 13445 bp, 8 predicted proteins | sample SalPonred_H2O_MG_FD_78207 | JGI IMG/M metagenome (GOLD analysis project Ga0102945, IMG submission 78207) | Salt pond water microbial communities from South San Francisco under conditions of wetland restoration - Salt Pond MetaG R2_restored_H2O_MG ...
CTAGAGGACAAGTCTGAGACCTCACCCGTAAGCTTGGCCCACACACAGCGGTCTTCACCCAGACTCAAGCCATTGGGGGTAACCACCGGGCAGGTCATGCTGTCACCCAGATTGCTTAAGACCGCCATGCGCATCTGTAGGGGCTGGGCATTCAAGACCTGACCACTTAACCCTTCAAGCAAGCTGTTGTAGTCCTCAATCCCCTCAAGCTCATGCTTGTAACCAAAGAGTTCAGCGTGGTGTGTATCTTCATTATCCCAGGCACGCTCCAGATACGACACCAGGTTCTGTGAAGTTGGGCTTAGGCTTAAGCCCTCAGCACGGAACTGACGCGTAGGAGTAACCGTGACGCTATCGCTATCGATAGTGGCATCCCACGCAAAGAGCAAACGGTCCGCAGCATCGGCGGTCACTGTCAGGTCGGTCGCGGTTAAGAACTCATAGTCACCTGGCAATAATGACTTGGCACGGGTTTCGATCGAACCGCCAATGATCGCCACTCCGTCAACAATCAAACGATCATTGGTCTGATCACCCAGTACATCAAACGTCACCAACAGGCGACCACCGTCGTACTGCACGACACGACCATCAAGGTTGGTGGTGCTCACCGTATCTTCATCGCCAATGTTGATCGTGCCGTAGTTGTGCAGGCTGTTGTCACCGACTTTGTAAACAGCGCCTTTTTTGAGTACGCCGCCTGAATCGTTGGTGAAAGTGCCAGGGGTTGATCCCAGATCCACGCTACCGGTGATCGTGCCGGCATTGGTCACGTTGGTTGTGCCGCCGTCGGTCATGATGGCGTAGCCACTATCGGTATCTCCGGCACTGGTCAGTGATCCGCCTTTGTCAATCTGAAGCACATTTGTAAGACCACCCGACAGCAGCACACCAATGCCCTGCACAACCCGATTGTCTGCTGCTGTGTTGGTGTAGGTCTTACCACCCGAGACCGTTCCAGCAATTTCGATTCTTATGTTGCCGTAGTTTGTTTGACCAATAATGCCAATCGAACCATCGCCTTCAGCGTTCACCTCGCTCGTGCTGTTAACAGACACCTCGACCATGTCGTCTGAACTACCACTAATAAATCTTCCATCTGTGCGCTTTGAGCCTAAGACCAACGTCGCGATTTCATCTTGTTCGCTTCCAGCAAATACGCCGCCACTGTTAGACCAGCTTTGCGCCACAATGCCATGCGAGTTTTTACCGTATGTACGGATAATGGCATCGCTCAAATCCACGCTCGCCTCAAAACTGGCTGCATTGGTGTCAGACGTGTACGTTGTAGGAATGTTGGGCGCACCAACAATGTCAAGCGAAGTGTCCCCAAACAATCCACCGCCGCCACCAATTGATTGTGCCAGCACGCCCCAAGCACCATCACCGTAGGTGCCAATGTACGCGGTGCCTTTGCCACCAACGCCACCATCCAACTCAACGCTCACAGAACCCGCGACTTGGCTGACTTGCCCTGAAACCGGTGCCGACTGTGAGATATCACCCACGTTTTGTGCATCAGCAGATATGTAACCACCACCACCAGCAATGGCCTGCGCCACAATGGCAATTGACCGATCACCATCCGTCACCAGGTGCGAATCGCCCAAGTAGACTGTAACGATGTTGGCCGTACCACCATTGCCGTTTAGTGTGAGGTCAAACTTTTGCTCAGTATTGACAAATTGCGATGCCGAGAAGCTTGCCGTATCACCCGCGTTGTCCCAGGTGGGTGCCGCATCGGTAAAACAAGGTGAGTGTTTAATGATCTTGTTACCTGCGCGACCATTACTTGTACAACCAAAACTGATCGTTCCACCACCACCACCAATAGACTGTGCAAATAGCAAGCTAGAAGCATCACCAGCCGTTTCGATCCAACCGGTGATTGGCTTGTCACTAGTGCCGACCCTGACTAACCCGCCATCACCAGCAGCAGATCCACCCTGAGTAATGTTGCCTAGCGTGGCATTGGGTGTTGACTTGCCTTGCAAAGAAGCCACCCCAAAAATTGATCCTTCATGACCGACGCCGCCACCGCCACCAACCGATTGGGCAAACAAGGCGTGTGAGGCATAGCCGCCAGTGCGAATGTAGTTGCCTTTGGCGTAAGTCGTTCCGTCAGCAGGCACGTTGGGCGGTTGGTAGTTCGAATCACGAAGATTGGTAGATAAAACCACGACATCACCACCATCGCCTGATACGCCACCGCTACCACCCAAACTGAGCGTCACCCCAAAGTCGACGTCTGAGCCAAGACTATCGGCGCTGGCATCACCTGAAACTACCGAGTTTGCCGTTGCATTACCGCCGATACCACCGCCACCACCGATAGATTGGGCCATGACACCATACGAGTGGTGGCCGTAAGTCGTGATGTCGCTTTTACCGATGGTGACATTGACAGATTGACCATCTCCGCCTGAGCCAGCAGAGCCACCAAGGCTTAGGTTCGCGTTGTAGTCAACGTCAATTTTCGGGCGCTTTTCCCCATCCTCAACAACGCGCTTAGCCCAAAACTCAATCCCATCCTTGATGTTGAGCACTTTACCCACTGAGTTGGGAAAAGGGCTCCAGGTCGCAACAAGTTTATTGAGCGTTGGCACCAAGGCTGCTGAGGGATCGGCATTACCACCGATACCGCCGCCACCGCCAATCGATTGCGCCACAATGCCGTGACTACTACCACCAATAGTGACCGGTGAAGACTTTTGCGTTTGGCCTTTGTCATCGGTGTACTGCAGCTGCACCACAGCACCGGTTTGTATATTGCCATCGAAGTTAACCGTGGTGACACCGCCGTTACCACCGGCGCCACCGGCGCCACCAAGCTGCATACCGACCGTGACTTTGCCGCCATTGAGTGCTTGGGTACCCGCATCACCGGCCACACCACCGCCGCCGCCAACAGACTGTGCCACGATGGCACTTGAACCCGCACCAACACTGGCTAGGTTTGGTGCGGCATCACCGTTTTTGGTGATGGTGACATTGACCGTACCACCTGTACCACCGGCGCTACCAGCCCCGCCCACGCCCAGGTTAGTGTTAATCGTGATTTCCTGGTTCTCTTTTTCTGGGTCAGTGCTAACCCAGCGATCGGTTGAATAGGCATTGCCTTGTCCACCTGTGCCACCGCCACCACCAATGGAGTGAGCCAACACGCCCATGGCATTGTGACCCCAGGTGGCGATCGCGCCGCGGCTGGTCAAGTCGATTTCACCGCCATCACCAGCAGCACCACCGGCGCCGCCCAATGCCGTCGCCATGGTGAAGTTAACGGATGGCGTATCTTTAATGACACCCCATGAATTGGTGCCAGAGGTTGAATCCGCACCGTGACCACCACCACCACCGACGGACTGTAAAACCAATCCATGCGAACCCGCGCGTGAAGTCGAGATCGTGCCGTTATTGGTCAGCGTGATTTTGCCTGGCGTTTCAGTGGAGCCACCCGAGCCACCCACATTCATGCTGATGCTGACGCTCACGGGAATGTCAGGAATGGCACCGGAGTTATAGGTCGTGCCTGAAGCACCACCCCCAGCTCCACCGCCACCAGAGATCGATTGCAACAACACGCCATGTGAGTCTAAGCCGGTCGTGGTAATGCTGGATTGATCGTCTAAGGTAACCGTTAACGCACCGCCGGCTCCGCCATCACCACCCGAGCCACCAACGCCAGCTTCAACCGTGAATCCAATGTTGGCCGCATAGTTGTGCACAGCACCGCCTGTGCCACCACCACCACCGATGCTTTGTAGCATCAGTCCCATGGCGTGTTGGCCATCAGTCGTGACCGTGGCGTTGGTGCCAGTGAACGTCGCCTCGCCGCCATCACCACCAGCCCCACCGGCTCCACCAATACCAACAGCCGGCAACACCGAGAATAACGAGAAGGCTTTGGCGTGACCGCCACTGCCACCGCCGCCACCAATACTATGGCCAATCACACCCTTGGCATAGTTACCACTTGTGGTAACACTTTGATCTTGGAGCGTCACGTTCACTTTACCGCCATCACCACCCTTGCCACCCTGTCCACCAATGGCGACAAACAATCCGGTCGCATTGCCGCCGGCACCACCGCCACCGCCGATCGACTGCAACATCAAACCCGTTGCGCCATCACCTTGGGCAGTGATAGAACCACCGGTTACCGCATTAGCACTCTCACTGGTATAGGTCACCGTTCCACCGTGGCCAGGCCTCAAAGCATTCTCATCACCTTTGAAGGCGCTTTGGACATCCAGATCGGTATCTCCCACCGCACCTGTGCCAGATGAGCTCATTGACCGACCACCAATCGCTTGCACTAACACCCCAACGGCATTCGGTCCATACGCCGTGATCGTGCCATTATTTTCTACCAGTGCTGCCCCAACGGGACCAGGTATCACGTGTGTCAAGTCTGTGCCCGTAAAAAGCTCTCGACCCCAATTGGTTGATGCATTCGCCAAAATGCCAATATTGGTATCGCCGGCGCTAATGGCTGACGACTTTAAATCTTTATTCCCTACGAGGATGGTGCTTTTCGAAACTTCTACAGTGACTGACTGTTTAGCTGTGTAGCCCATTTCCGCAATATCTTGCATGCCTTTATACAAAATGGTTTCGTCACCTGTGCTCGTCGCAATGATACCTATGGAGTTATTCGCAGGTAGCGAAATCAAACTACCCTCCAACAACTCAACACTGGAAACAACACCCATACCCGGCGAGACCCCACCTTGGGATAAAGTACTGTTGCGATAACTTTGCGAGGCCCCCCCTACACTGGCTGCGACAATACCGATGATGTAAGAGGAGTCGTTCTTACTTTCGATTCGGGAGCCCTTTGAAACCGTCACATAGACGTTGCCACCATCTCCAGTCCCAAGTCCGCTGACGACGCCGTTATAGTTGCCATAAGGCTTTTTATAGTTACCTGAATCGCGGTCGCTCAAAACGGAGGGTTTCAAAGCACTGCCTCCACGTGATACAGCACTTAAAACGGCAAATGCTGCATTACTTGCTGCATCAAACGTTTCCGCTCCTACCGTAAATCTATAGTCTGTAACAGTTAAATCGACTTGACCGCCATTACCAGAATCCCCGGGATAAAGATCGACTATCTGCGTTCTACCCCCTGTCGAGGTCAAGCTAACCGATGCTCCAGCTGCCCGCCATGGCAATCCCGTAGACATCGCATCACTAACTGCTGGATCAATGGCGTAGCCCGTTGAGCCCCCCACGTTTATTTGTGATTCTCCGTTGCTATTGCTCGAACCTGTCAACGTGGCCCCTATATTGCCACCCACAGGGCCTGGATTTTTGGAGCAAATATTGCCGTCTTGCATACAACCTTGGTTAGTGACGTTAATGACGCCAGGCACAAACCCATAGCCAAAATTGTAGCCACCCTCCATTTCTTGATAGTTGTAGCCACTCTCCCACTCATACGCATCTAGCCAAATACCTGCGACATCGAGGATGATCTCATCACCGTATGATTTCTTATCCCAATGACCTTGTACGTTATAGATGGATGGTCCAAAGTTATCCCACTGACTATCGGAAGGACTATTAGCAAAGTTTTCCGTCGATGATCTGAAATTAGTTGTTACGTTGCTTCCTTTTAATTTAGTGGTGGTTGGATGCGTCTCAATACTGAGGATGGATCGATAATTTGTCTCAGTTACTCCGCTCGCCGCTCCCGGAACTACGTCTACGTAGTAATAAGAATTATTTCCATCCCACTTCCAGTTATAGCTATCGTCTCGTCCATAGGTGTATACGTCATCCCCCCAAGCTGCCGACATTCCCAAACCAGATATGGCTGCAGCCATCAGGGTTCGCTGAAACAGCTGCTTCGCCATACCCCCAGGGCCTCGCTTTCTATCAGGATTGCCCAATGTCGGGGTTGAGCGGCGACGAGAATGGATGCTTGAGGGTGTCATTGTCAGATTGTGATCAAGTTTGTTGATACAGGCGCCTATCAGTGATCACATGGATCGCCAATAGAGATGGGTTATTGCTTGTAACAAAAGAATGTCCTCGAACCCTTCCGTTCCCTTCAAAATGTGAGAATTACTTAATACATAGTAAAAAATTGGGTTTTTTTGCGTCATGGTGTGAAACGCTGTCATATTGATCAAGATAAGGAGCCAGACTAATGAGGAATGACCCGTTCGCGTAAATCCCTGCGGCTACGAAACTGCGACGTTTGAGTGGTGTGTTTTTCTATCGTCATGACGTACGAATGTCACATGAATGTCACATAAATGTCGCATTAATGACGCTGATAGGGTCTGATAATGGCAAGCGTTTACGAGATTGAAGCGGAATTCAGAGCGTCGGTTTTCAACAAATGCATTGTGGGGTGTCTTCGCAAGGCCTTAGTCCTTTTGGCGCCAAAGCTTGATATGCTATAGATGCTGCTGACATTCTTTAAGGTTTGAAAATGAGAAACAAGAAAATGACAAACAATCGACCTTCGCTGAACCAACTCGCCTTGAGAGTCCTCGCGAGTCTGGTCTTCAGCCTCGGCAGCGTGTCCATGGCTAGTGCCAATGACAACATGCCCGCTCCGCCGTCGAACAAACAAGAGGTGGAATCGCGTTTTAAAGCCGCAGACACCAATCATGACGGCAAAATCACACCTGAAGAAGCCAAAGCGGGCCTGCCTCGCGTTGCCATGGCTTGGGACAAGATTGACGTGGACAAAAAAGGGTATGTCACGTTGGATCAACTCCTGATTATCTCTGCAAACAACCGATAACCCATCCGCAGTGAAGGGCAAAACGCGAGCCTACATGCCCGTGACATGAATGTCATGACACAAAAGCGCGCCTTTTTTGAGTTTTTTGTCGTAACCTTAGCGACGATTAGATGGCTTTTCCATAAGGACATACCGTGACACACCCAGTGACATGACGGCTACGCAAGACTCCCAACCAGACGCGTTGCCAAAGCCGCGTGTGACACGCAAGCAAAAGCGCAATCTTTGGCTCGTCTGGCTGATCCCGGCGGTAGCCGCCTTGATCGGCCTATCCATTGCCTGGCACGACTGGTCGAACCAAGGGCCAACCGTCACGATCCAGTTTCAATCAGCCGACGGCCTTGAGGCCGGCAAAACCAAAATCAAGTTTCGCGATGTTTTGGTGGGTACCGTCACGAATATCCGCTTGAGTAAGACGGGCGATTTTGTGTTGGTCGATGCCGATCTCAATAAAGATGCTGAGGGATTGGCCAATGAAGGTACCCAGTTCTGGGTGGTGAGGCCAACGATCGGCATCAGTGGCGTCTCTGGGTTGGCAACGCTCTTTTCTGGCGTCTACATCAACGTCGACAGCAAAGAACTACAAAGCGGTAAAGCAAAAAAGTTCGACTTTAAAGGTCTCGAGAAACCACCACCTATTGCAAGCGATCGGCCTGGTTCAAGATTCAAGTTGCGCTCAAACACCCTAGGCTCGCTCGGTCCAGGTTCACCCATTTACTTTCTTCGTATTCCTGTGGGCGTGGTCACCGATTACAAACTTGACGACAGCGGTAAGTTTGTTGACCTCGATATATTTATCGATGCACCGTATGACAAATACGTAGCCGGTAACACCCGGTTTTGGGATGAAAGTGGCATTTATGTGAATGTCGGCGCAGACGGTTTGACGGTGTCCACTGAGTCATTGGTCAGCATTTTGGCTGGAGGCTTGGCCTTTTCTAGTTTTGGTCCAACCTTGCCATTGGCTCAAGACCACCGCTTCAAACTTTATGAAAACAATGCCGCCGCTAGCGCCGTGCCCATTGGCGTGGCGTTGCCAATCAGCATGGACTTCTACCAGCAAACCCGTGGTTTGGAAGCCGATGCGCCAGTGAGTTTTCAGGGTATTAATATTGGTAGCATCAACTCAACCGAGTTGGACTTTGACATCTACCAGGGAAAATTTTTCACCCGTGTCAAGGCCACGCTCTACCCTGCTCGACTCGGCCCAGTCTTTCGCACCGCACAACAAGTCAATCAAACACCTGATCAAGTGGCGCAATCGCTGTCTCGCTTTGTGAAACGTGGGCTCAGAGCCGAGCTCAAAACAGCCAATCTATTGACTGGAAGTCTCTATATCTCCATGTCACTGAAAGCCGATGCCTCGCCTGTCGAAGAGGTCTCAACCGAATTACCGTTTGTTATTCCGACGGTCAAGTCTGCTGGGATAGATGATATCCAAGCGCAAATCGCCACGATTGTTGCCAATATTGAGAAAATTCCGTTTGAACAACTGGCCAATGATTTAAGGGCGTCTTTGAATGAGCTCACGACTTTCACCAAGAACCTCGATCGTTCCGTGACACCGGCGCTCGCTGCCACCTTGGATGAAATGCAAACCACCCTAGCCGATGTCAATGTGCTTCTTGAATCTAGCACTGCCCTACCGTCGCAAATTGACAGCAGCTTAAAAGAAATGGACCGTGCCATACGGGCGACGCGATCACTCGTTGAAGAGTTAAGGGATAAACCGAACTCAATCATTTTTGGAGAATCCGCGCAGCCCTATTCGCGCGAAACATTGGGAAGCGAACAATGAAAGCCCTTAACTATTGCGCGATAACATTTGGTACTTTTCTAATTGCCGGATGCGCTTCTCAAAGCACGGCATACTACACGTTAGCAACCCCACATTCTGCGCCCGCGTCTGCCGTCGACAAGCAAAACACAACACCGTACATCGTCAGTCGCGTGTCCGTTCCCTCCGATGTTGACGACACCACGCTGATTGTGCGTCAGTCCAATGATCAACTGATGGTCTTGCGCAACGACAAATGGACGGCATCCCTCGGTGAAGTGCTGCACAACGCCCTGTCTCAAGCCCTGACTCAGGCCGTCGGCACACCGCCTCTTCAAGGCGTGATGCCATCTAGCGCCACAGGCGTTGACAACACCAACCAAATCATCGTCGACGTGCAGCAATTCGAAATGCAGCCCGCACGTCAGTCTTCGCTCGCGGCTGTTTGGCGGATCAACTTTGCTGACAAGAACCAGCCGGCGCTCACGTGTTATAGCTATTTGTCAGTTCCGGTGACAGCGGGTGTGGCCCCACTGGTTGCCGCCCAACAAAGCAATGTGACATCCTTAGCGCAGCAAATAGCCTACGTCTTAAAAAACAAAAAATCCGATAAAGACACCAACTGTCAGCTCGGTGTCTGACCCAAACGTGCCTATCGATCCATTGATTGGTGAAGCCTAGACGACTCTTACACACGACGCATGTCTTTTGATCAGATTAATTTCGTACTGTCCATGATGGCAACGGTTGCCTTTGCCGTGACCGGGGTTTTGGCGGTATCTGAGCGACGGGTCGATTTTTTCTCAGCCGTCGTGCTAGGTGTCATCACTGCCATTGGCGGTGGCACCATACGAGACCTCATCTTGGACGTTCCCGTTTTTTGGGCCGCCGACTTGAGTTACGTTCGTTTCGCCGTCTTGGCGAGCGTGATCACCTTCGTGGCACAGTCGTATTTTTCGAAGCCGCAGATCTTTAAGTTATTTCTTTATGTTGACGCCCTAGGCGCCGCTCTGTTTGGCATTGGTGGGGCGTTTAAAACATTGGAACTCGGCTTTGGCTGGCCAATTGCCCCTTTAATGCTTGGCATTATCACCGCCATTGGCGGTGGGCTCATGCGAGATGTTTTAGCCGGACGCAAAACCTTACTCATGACTGATGAAGTCTACACCCTACCCGTTTTTGCAGGCTGTTTGGTGATGCTAATTACCATACGCCTGTTTCCTGATGCCTCATCAGAAGGTGTATTAATCGGTACCTTGGTTGCCTTGCTTCTTCGTTCAGCGGCCATTCACTGGTCATGGCGCTTGCCCCATTGGTTCATCAAGTAATCGAATCAATCCTAAACCAACGGCGTTTTGTGCAGCACACCTTCTTTGCACCTCTCTTTGGCGCTCGGAGGCGATCTACTCTGCTTTACTAACGAAACGGTTACTGACACACGTTTTTTGTTACCCAAGGTATTCGAATGATTGGCTTGGCAGAGGTGCGGTCATGGCCTTTTCGCGGCCACTTGTTAATATGGGAGCAGTTATCCAAGGAGCCAAGCTATTTATGATTTTTATGGGTCGAGCATTTGACATTGAAGATTGCGCCCATGCGTGGGTACCGCATGGCAAATTCATTATTGATGGTTCGCCGCATGGCAGACTTCAATCTTTGCGCTTCGCGGTGAAGGACGTTTTCGACGTGGCGGGCAATGTCACTGGTTTTGGCAATCCCACATGGTTGGATACCCACCAAGCGCCTACCCTCACAAGCCCCGTGGTGCAATCTTTATTAGACAGCGGTGCGTCTTTGTGTGGGAAGCTCATCTGCGATGAGATGACTTACAGCTTGAATGGCGATAACCGTCACTACGGCACACCCTTAAACACCAAGGCGCCTGACTGCGTGCCAGGCGGCTCTTCTAGCGGTTCTGCGGCTGCTGTGGCCGCGGGTTTGGTCGACTTCGCACTCGGTACCGACACGGGAGGCTCCGTGCGGGTGCCTGCGAGTTACTGTGGGGTCTGGGGCTTGAGAACCACTCACGGTGCCATTCCCGTTGCCGGCGTCATTCCGATTCAACCCGGGTTTGACACGGTTGCCTGGCTCGCCAGTGAAGCCGATGTTTTTGAACGGGTTGGCGAAGTTCTGTTGCCGGCGACGCAGCACACGTTTAAGCACATCGCGCATTTTGAAGACCTGTGGCGCTTAGCCGATCCAGCAATGAAACCCGGCTTGGTTCAAGTGGAAAAACAATTGAGCCAGACCCTTGGGTGCGAAGCTGTTACACGCGATCTCTTGCTCCCAGGGCAAACACTAGAGGATTGGCGCTTGGCTTACCACATCGTGAGCGCCAGACAAGCTTGGCTGGCACACGGTCACTGGATCACACAACACCAACCCGAACTGGCCGACGCGATAGCCCAACGCTTTGCCTTCGCTGAAACGGTCTCCCCTGCTCAAGCGGCAGAGCATCAGAGCAAACTAACCGCGATCCGTCGACATGTCAGGGCCTTGCTAGGCGAAAGCGGCGTGGCTGTTTTGCCCTCTTCGGCTGTCACTGCACCTCGACTGACGGCTGACCCCACAACCGTCGATGACGTTCGCATGCGAACGATGCGTCTGACTTGTGTCGCAGGGATTGCCGGATTGCCACAAATCAGCATTCCTTTACAAACCGAGTCTGGCAAACCGTATGGCATCTCACTATTGGGTCCAGCCGGCAGTGATTTGGCTTTGTTACGCTTGGCCACCAAGATAGCTGACGAGGCAATGGCCAGAGGATAAGGAGATTTACCGCGCTGGGCGGTTTGTCGCTGCACGCCAGTGTGCTGCGGTCATGAGCATCATGTGCGGAACCGTCACAGCGGCTAGGCCAATAAAAACCAATCGCAAAACGAGCGATTCGGTGGGTAATGCTGCCCAAACCCACCATAGCGGTACGGCCAGCAACAGGGTCGCGCCGGTGTAAGTCACCAACATCCGGATCAAACGTCCTTGCTCGGCACGTGGCGCTTGACGCCATAAACCAAGCAAATGCCTCGGACTGTGCAGCAAACTGAAATAAATCGCAAAATAAACCAGCGGCGGGGCGAAATAAGACAAGCCCAACAAGAGCAGATATTCCAACGCGACCTGACGATGTCCTCGCCAAACCGCTAGGGCCGAGATGGCTAACATGATCATCACCAACCAACCCTCAGGCAGTGCCAAGCGGTCGGCCAGGATCGCCCCACCTGGCCCAGACAGGTGAGTAAAGATAGCTGCCACGGTCGCCGTATGAAAAGAAATCGGCATGAGCAGTAAAGCTGCACCCACAGACCAGCGCGGGATATGGCCCATGGTCTTGGCCCAGTCACCGGAGAAGTGCCAAGCGCTGATGATCAAAAAAAACAGCAAGCTACTCACGGGAAACCAGAACCACAACAGCACCACGATCGCCGCGATCAGCAAATAACCCAGCGTAAAAACCGTTGTTTGTACCCCGGTTTGACACAGTCCCATCGTCTCGGCCACCCACGGGTCAAGGGCACCGTGTGGTAGTCCAAAGACCACCACCAAAAACGCCAAGCCGATCAATTGCGCGGTTGGCGAAAGCCAGGCAGGCGTCAACGCCAACAAAACCATGGCAACCACGGCGACGATCGGGAACAGGAGTCGCTCGCTGTTATGGAGAAATTGTTCTTTATCCATCACGAAGGCTCTCGAACCTTAGATAGAAGCGTCTTTACAAACGGCCATTTGGGTAAACATGCCACGATGTACAGGCTATCGCCTAGCGTGGCTCGGTCGTCCATGAAGCGAACAAAGCGTGCCGGTGGCACACAGCCCAGCAAACGATCGAATAACGTCGGGGTCAATTGGGGGTACTTTTTAAGCACGGCCAAGAAAAGTTTGTCCATACGCGGTAGCCAATAACCACTTGACGCTGGCGCAAGCGTGTCATTGCCCACGTATTGCTTGGCACAAGTTTGCGCCCAGCGCTGAATACGCTGAAATCCGTATCCCGATGAAGACCGTAACGCCCCACCCCGGGTCCCTGCGATTAAAAGCTGCTGACCGGGTCGCGATTGCTTTGCCGGGTATTGAGGCGCTTCGGGCAACCCCATCGGCAATTGCCCGTATTCTGTTCTCAACACTTCAGCCCCAAGCCAGCCGCGCTGCGCCAACAGTCGATGCAGTTCGGGCATTAGCGACTCGCGTGACCAAGATTTCGAAGCAAAGACAGTGACTTCGACCAATGCATGGCGATCGCTGTGTGGCAGCACATAGTTAAAGCAAAAATCACCATCTAGCATCCGCATATCGGTCATTAACTCAACAGCGTCCGTCCTTTCGACAGGGGCATCCAGAAGAAGCTCGACCCCTAAAAAACACTGGAACATGGTCGAGCGTTTCATCACGGCGGGCTCTGGTGGGCGGGTATCAACCACTTGCGTCGCCAGATATTCACCTTTGTTTGTGGTTACTTGCCAACCTGCACGATGGGGCCGTAGATCAGTGACTGTTTCGCCAAGGCACAGTTCAACATGCGGTGAAAGCGCAATCTGTGCTTGGCAGTGGCGATAAAAGTCGTGGGCACGCACATATTGATAGGCATAGCCAGGGCAGGCACGGGCTTGTTTGGGTTGGTCTTGCTTGTTAAAAAGCCACCAAGGCCATGTTTGACTCACCAAACCCGACAAACGGTGCTTATCAGGCGCCCAAAAGCACCAACTGCGATCGTCCTCATAGACTTCTCGGGGTTCTATGACCCGAACCGACGCTTGGGTGTCAAAGCGCACGAGTTCGCGTGCCAGTGACAAGCCGGCACAGCCACCGCCAAGAATCAATAGGTCAACCGTGCTGACCTGGCTCACGGCGCGCGCCGTTGATCAGCGCCAAAACAATCTTGGATGGCACGATGTAAATCGGCGTCATGAACCA
>Ga0102945_1000393_pt1 | contig 13419 bp, 17 predicted proteins | sample SalPonred_H2O_MG_FD_78207 | JGI IMG/M metagenome (GOLD analysis project Ga0102945, IMG submission 78207) | Salt pond water microbial communities from South San Francisco under conditions of wetland restoration - Salt Pond MetaG R2_restored_H2O_MG ...
TAGTGAACATCGAGCGTAACATACTCTTTCTGCCTGCCATTTGGAATTCTTCTGTCATACTTTACATCAGCACCCATCGTTTCCTCTTTACCGTCTATGACCATTCTGAATCCAATTTTAGATGTCATCACAGTGCTCGAAATTTTGTGCACTATATTTGTCTCCAAAAATGAGTACCCAGTGACTTGACCCTTGAGTTTTTCTCTAAGGCTTTCGACAGTTACTTTAATCTGTTCTTTTATTTCTTCCATATTCCTGATTATTTTAGCATTTCTTCAAGTTGTTCAACTGTGATAATCTCTTTATTAAGGCTCTCTGCCTTCTTGATCTTGCTTGAGCCTGCACTTGGGTCTTTACAGACAAGGTGAGTAATCTTTGCAGACACTCCAGAGGCAATCTTTCCTCCTTGCTTAACAATCTCTTCCTCAAGGTCCTTTCTACGAACCCCAGTGAAGACAAATGCAAGGTCAGTCATGCTATCGCCCTCAGCCTGAATCTTTTCTGTTTTCTTCACAGTGATAAGACCATCCAGGTCTTTAGCAAACTCTCGGTACTTCATCATACCATCTATATAGGCTTTTGCTGATGTATCAGAGAACCCGTCAATTGCTGTTATCTTGCTAGATTCAAACCATCTTAAATTTTCATTCATAAGCTCGTCAGTAAATTGCTCAAGTAAAACAAGCTTCTTACTTCCAAGGTTGTCAAAGCATCCAGAGGCATGTTGCAGCTTTGAAAGCTCAACATCTTTCATCTTCTTCTGAATCTCCGTATAGACAATCTCAGCCTTTCTTGAGCCAAATCTATCAATACTCATAAAGTCTTGCTGACTTGCTGATAGAATGTCCTTAACAGCCTTGAATCCTGCATCAAATAGCATTCTACATGTTCCTTCCGATACATTGTCAACTCCAAGAATCTTGAAGAACGATGTAAGGAACATGATCTTCTGTTCATCAGTTTGTTCGGTTGTAATGAGCTCAACATGATTATCATTCCAAACACAATCAACCTCTGGCATTTCAAATCCAGTTGCATCAAGAATATCAACAACTTTTGGAATAACCATCCCAGATCGCTTAACTGTCATCTTGGTTCCAACACCAATCTGGTTCTCTTCCATGAACTTGGCATTGTTACCAGTTACGTTGGTAACTGTTGCTCCATCAAGACGAGTTGGTTCAATTTGAATAACTGGCTTAAGAAGTCCTTTCTTAGAAATCTGCCAAGTCACTCCAGTCACAGTAGTTTCCTTCACTTCCTCAAAGTCACCTTTATAGGCACGAGCAAATGAAGGGTTTCCATTTCTCTCTCTACCTAATTGTTTTTGTCTGTCTAAATTATTGATCTCAACGATAATGCCATCAATCTCATATTTTTGACTCCAATCCTCAAAAAGGTCTTTCATGTAATCTTGAGTAAACTCTTCAGCTTTTACACATTTAAACCTCACTTTGTTGTCCTGCCTTTCATTAAGGTAAGAGAATATGTCAGACTTTGTATTAAAATTACTCATATCATCTGAAACAAGACCATATCTAACGTAATCAACATCTTTAGTCTTTTCAGTGGCTTCATCTTTATTCATAATTCCACCCACAGTATTACGTGGATTTTCTTCAAGTTCCGCATATTTTTCATCAAACCTGGCTCTTGGCATAATGGTTTCTCCATAAGTATATACATCCTCATTAAATGGAGTGTCATTAAATGCTTTAAAGTGGTCATGTGAACGTTGTCCATATGCTCCATCACCTCTTGTCCAGGCAACCATCTTTTTCTCGTGAGCACAAAGCGAGTTTCCATCATATTTTGGACTGAGTATGAACTCTTCATTTTCTAGATCATACTTTTTAATCCAGGCATTGAGCTCATCTATGGTCTTGCACTTATTCATAGACATCATAGGAAATGGAAGCTTTTCCTTCCTTGAATCATCAGCGGCAATATATCCAACTTCTTGAAGTGCCTCATTCATTGGGTCTTCTTCTGCGAGTCTGTCTACCAGCGCATCATACTCTGGGTCACTCATAATTGGATTTCCAATTCTATATGCCTTATTGGCTTCTCTAATTTTAGAAACCAGATCGTTTTTTGTTGTAATATCCATTATTTTTATTTTTTCTTTATTTTGCTAACCATATCTTTCTCTTTCATAAGCTCGGCTTCTTGTTTTAGTATTTCAGCCTTCTTATCTCTTATTTCTTTCAGCTTGAGCTCAATCTGGTTAATGTTTTTGTTTGTGGTGATCAGCTTACCTCCTGAAATGTGGTAAATTATATCCGTAGCAAGATCAGATGGAGTCTTATAGTTATTTAGATCGTTCTTCATAATAACTTCTGACTTTGATTCATGACCATATCTACTGGGAGTGTAATCTTCTATAGCAACCATGTCAAATTTTCTTTCATACAATCTTCCAAGACAATCAAGGTAGAAGTTGACTTGTATAGATGAATGACTTTCCATATGATTATAGCTAGTTTTAACAGCTTTTTCTTTCTTGCTTTCCTTATACTTCTTTATGGAGAATCTTTGACCAGTGTTATATTCCATGTTATACTCTGGATGTTCAGAGAAAACTTCTTTTACTATATCAAAAGCCTGATCTACCAAATAATACATGCTCGGCATCTTATTATCCTTGTTAGCTTTTTTAAATCTAGGACCAGCACTGTTTAATATGCTGATGACTTTATCAACATTCTTTTGAAATATAAACACTGAATAGTTATGTCTACAAAAATTATCTATGTCCTTTATAATATCCTCAATAGATGGGCGCATCAAATAAACATCTTCATCTTTTACGCCTGAGTATAAAGTCTTTTTACCTGATAACTTTGCTCTCATACTTGCAAAAGAATACATCTTAACTGGGACATCCTTTTCTACTAATAAGTGGTTAATCCACTTAATTTTCTTATCATCATCCCAATTTACAGAATAGTGATTATCAAACTCACCAAATATAATTTGTGAAACAAAGTCTCTTTTTAGACGTAACGTTGATGTGGTCGAATTATTTCCAGAATCCACTTGGGACATAGCACTAGCTAAGTCAAGTCCGAAATTATCATAAACAATATCAAAAGCTTCTATAGAATCATGAAGAATACAATCTCTTATTATAGCACTAGATAAATAGTAAATTCTTTTTTCTCTTGTAATTTGCTCCTGACCTTCTCGCAGCTCATAACTAGAAACATCATATAGTGGTATAATATCCTCAAATGTAATTAGTCCAGACTCAATAAAGAACCTATAAGCCTTAAGCATATGATCAACATCGTTCTTTGATGGAAGTCGTGAATCAAATCCTTCATGTCGGTCACTATAATCTTCTCTATATTCAAAGCCACCATGAGGGTCAAAGAATTTTTTAATAAACTCTTCCTTAACATCACGAAGCCTAAACTTTTGAAGCTTTCCATTCTCTCTTTTTCTATAAGTTCTTTCCTTTATGTAATCTGCCTTGGGCTTATAGCCAAATGAGCCAAATTCTTCATAGTATCTATAGATATAGTGCTTCCAGTTGCTTTTGGTTAGCTTTCCAGTAGCTTTTGATCTATCGTACTTAAACTTTAACGCTTCAAGCTTTTTTTCGTACTTTTCGCAGTCTAGCTTGTTTTCAAATACTTTTCCATCACAGGCTTCGTATTTAACCTCCTTGACTACAACTGTTCTTTCTATTTCTAGTGTCTTCATTATTCAGATTTTGACTTAAATTTAGGAAGCTCATGTTTCTCTATAAGTCTATCAAATACTTCCTGAGTTGGTTCCATATAAAACACACAAGGTATTGTGCTTGGATGAAGTTCGCCAAACATTTTTCTATACACCTCTGGCATTATTGATCTAAGGTTATAGAATGCTCTTGTATTCATTGAAGTGTTATGAGCCCAGCCAACCATATTTTTAATCATTATGGACTTAAGGGCTCTTGGGTCCTCTATAAAATCATCCTCATGCTCTTTGAGCTTATGAAAGTAGTGATGACTTCTATTAAATTCTCTCATCGCTTGATGGAGAGTAATATTCTTATCAGATTTTTTAACATTGTCTATAATACAGCGTCCTTTTGAGTAGTCGTAGTGATCATGTATAATAGAGTTATCTATGATGCCTTTAACAGTAGTGTTCGATAACTCTGTCATCAGTATAGTGTTATCATGATCTATTATTTTAAACTTAAAGTTTATTGTTCCGCTAGTTGTTCGTCCCCTCCTTTCTTCTGAAAATGAGACTTTGCTCTCCTCAAACTCTGAATAAGTTGGAATGCCAGTAATCTTTATCTTAATGCTAAACTTATCCTCAATGTGATTTTCTAGTCCAGAAGCGATCTTGCCAACATACTTGTCGTAAGTTTTTTCACACTTAGGATTCTTAACAGGTTTAAATGACTTTTCTGTACGTGTTCTACTCTTAAGATCGTTATACCACACTTCAATGGTTTTACCTTTTCTGTCTACACCCCTAAACTCAGCAGTAACTTTGTCTGAAGAAAACACTTTTGTCATAGCGTTTATCTTTATAGGATGTTCATAGTCAAGTGATGTATATCTTATGGAAAAAACTTCTTCAAGAGGTAGGTGTTCATTTTCATATACAGTATATTTAGCTGTCCAGTCTGAATATTCTTTAAAACTTCTGGAGCCTCTGGAGAAAGTTATATTAGTATCTTTGTGCTTATAAAAGATAGCACTCTCAATTTGTTTACTAATAAAATCTTTATCATCTCTGTAGCTCCAATCAATTGATAAGGCGAAAGATGCGTAGTACTCTTTTCCTATATAGACATGAGCCACCTTGCTATCACTAAGTCCAGCAGAACCATTTCTAAAAATCTTGATAGTTACATTATACTTCTTAGCCATCTTATAATTTTGTGTTTTTATCTTTTTTGTTTCCGTATGCTTCCTTAATATCATGAAACTTTCTAAACTCATGAATCGACATTGTATTCTCGGAAAGTCCTTGTTCTTTTACGAGCTCAATAGCCTCCATAAGGCGTTTGTTTTTCTTTGGCTTAATACCAGACTTAACAAAGCTCTCAACATAGCCACGGCAAAATGGCATCTCTCCATCTTTAACTCTGATATGAGTCTCAGCAGCACTTAGGCTTCCATCTACCATATGCTTATGACAAGGGAAGTTCATCTCTACTTGCTGGAATTTTGCAAAATCTTCTATAGTATAATCAGCAAGAAAACCTCTTAATGAACCTCTAGAGAATGGGCAGTCCTTACATGTCTTATAACAAATATCAACCTTACTTCTTTCCTTGGGCTCTGCAAGTATGAGTGAAGGTGTAAGTGTTTCTTCTGGGGCCTCTTGATCTCTCTTGTCATCATCGAACCAAAATACATCATCAAGATTGTCTGCGCCATTATTCCATTCAATGGCCTCAGACAAATTATTTTCCTCTTCACTGTCAAGACCTTGCTCGTATACATCATCCCAGTCCCAAGAGTTCTCAACAGCCTCAATTATCAAATTCTGTAGCTTATGGTTATCATCTCCAAATGCACTATGACTGGGTATGTGAGGAATCTCCGCCTTAAGGCGTAAAACAACTTCTTGAATCTCTTCTCTGGTGCGCATACTCATAAATCTTGACTATTGGTTCACCTTGTTTATACGCAAACTTTAAGATTTTGTTTCACTCTTAATGTCTTTCTTTATATTTTGCTTAATTCCAACATAAGTCCCAATGGCTGCACCAATTGCAAAAAGAAGTATTGGTAAGTAATGGCCATCAAGTATTGACTTGGTTCCTACTGCGAATGAGAAAAGAACTGACAGGCTAACTCCAACATTACTTATTACAGCTGGCCAAACTTTTCGCTCAGCAGTATAGATAATGTTGATCGTCCTAAGATATATGAAAAGCGACTGGAACACAAATATTATTGCAGATGCCCAGTATGGATTATCTAATAGTTCTTTCATTTTTCTTTAATCTGAACTACTCCTTGAGGTTGATTTTCAATTAGTTTATGAATGATTTTGTTTAGCTTATCAATTTCGGCATCTTTGTCCTTTAAAATTCTTTCGTAAGCAACCTTATCAGTATTTACCAACTCTTCAAGATATTCTTTCTTAGCTTCAAGCTTTGCAATATCTTTTCCAAGCTGCTCTTGATTGTAATGATACTCGTGTTCTAAATTCTTTGTATCATTGGCACAATTGACTGCTAGGTCCTGTACTTCCTGATAAGTTGATTTCTTATAATCAGCAAGCTCTTTATCTATTTCAAGCTGCTTTTCTCTCTTGTACAATTCAAGCTCTCTATCTACTATGCTTTTCTTGTCTTCTTTGTCGAATAAACCCATTTTGTAACTTTTAACATGTTAATTGATATAATTACAAATATACTTATAAAGGTTGATATAAAAAAATATTATTATGATGTAACATTTATCAATCTTGAACGTATAACAAGATAGAACCAATTAAAATAAAAGATTATGAAAGCAATCACATATAACAAAGTAAAATATTCAGTTCAGCCAGGAGTTATGTTCAGAGACCCTGTTCTTAACGAGTTCCTCTCTGAAGACGGAGGTATTGTTTTAGGTAACATGATTGCCTTAGCTGGTACTTCAGGTGCTGGTAAGACAACTCTTTGTAAGAAATTACAGAAAGAGCTTCCTGCTGACATGAGCTCTGTATTCTTCTCGCTAGAGACTGGTAAGGGTTCAGTTGCTCGTCAGACTAAGAGAGTAGAAACTGGTGATCACGCAATGATTTGTGATGAGAACGATTACCCAACTTGGTCTGAGTTTATGAAAGACTTACACGAGTCTGTTCCAACTCTAGTTGTTGTTGATTCACTTCAGCATGCTGCCAAGCTTCTTTCTAAGGAGAACGGTGAGTATAAGTATGCTAACTACGCAAGAATTGTAGAAGACCTTTATAACTGGAAAGAAAAGCACAACACAATTGTTATTATGATTGTTCAGCTTAATGCAGAAGGTAAAGTTGAGGGTCCTGAAGCTACAGTGTTTGATGTTGACTGTCCTCTTAAGCTTACTGCTGATGCTAAGACTGGAGAGCGTAAGCTTGAGGCTACTAAGAACAGAATGGGTGGTACAGTTGGTAAAGCAATTTACTATGAGTTCACAAGTGACGATAAAGTTATTGAGTTCTTTGATGAGAACGAATACATGGTAAGAAAGCAAGATGTTAGTTTGCCAGAAATGCTTAATGACACTATTTCAAACTACATTTCTGCTTTTGCTAACCACGAAAACTACGAAGCTTTTAAAGCAGAGTTTAAGAAAGCATACAACAAGATTTATAACTCTTGTGATGATAACTTTGAGATTTGTACTCAAACAATTAACTTGATGAAGACGCTTTCTAGCAAACACTTCTAAGAGTTATTATTTTAATAGGTTCTATGGGAGACTCCAATGCGGGTCTCCCTTTTTTGTTGCAATAAAAAACCCCAGGCAATTGCCCAGGGTTAAATGTGACTCAAATCAATGAAAACAGATGTCACACTATCTCTTCTTGAACTCAAAGTCCATACGATCTTCAAGGAAGTTAACCTTCTTGATCTTGTGCTCCTTCATAATCTCCTTAATATAAGGCTGTATATAACCCTTATCAATGAACTTAATTAGCTTCTTAGCCGTTGCCTTGTTCTTAATGTAGTAGCTCGCACACTCTCTGAAGTGATCGCACTCAATTCCCTTATCGCTGTTACCAGCTTCCTTAAACTTCTCTAGCATCTTATCTCCAAGCTCATAGTTATCTGGAACCATTACACCAGGAATAACTTCTTTAGCATTAGAGTCATCCTGCATGAACGGCTCAAGATTTATCTGGACTCTATATTCCTTGTACTCTGGGTCCTTATCACCAAGCTCTCCCCAATAGTTAGGAGAATCCTTGTGATAGTTGTATATTGTATTACATACCCATCCAGCTCCTCTGATCGCTTGATCTATGAATTCCTTCATATCTATGAGCTCAGCCATATTAACAATTCCCTTTCTATCCTTTAGCTTAAACTTGAACTCTTCTAAGTTCTTCATCTCAATGCCAATAGAGTCGGTTTTCTCCATAAGGCCGTTATTAACAGTCTCTTTAATTGCATGGCTATGAGCCAATAGTAAGTCATCAAACATATTTTCAGTTTTTATAAATTTATAAGATATTATGGAAGTGATTAATAATTATAAACGCTATTGCCAGTGCTGATACAGTTGCGTCAAATTTAATCCAATTTACAGCAGCTCTTGTTCTATGTCTAAACATTCTCCTTCTGTAATATCCACTGCAAAATCCGAAAACAATTATGCCAAGGAATATAAGCCACTGCTTGGAGAACATAACTCCTATTACAAGCCATAAAAAGTAGAAAAAAGATATAAGTGCATATCTAAGAATTCTCTTCTGATCTTCATTCATCAATGACCAATCACTAGGAGTTTTCTCCACCTCTTCTCCCATATTCTTCTTCCTTCTTTCTTCATACATTTGATTTAATGCCTTAAGGTATAGTCTAGCATTTTGAGTGATGTATACTTCAAACATTAAGAAGAATACTCCAAATAAAAAATATAGAAATGTCATGATATTAGTTATTTATTTCGTTAACTACAAGAGGGTCTGAAGCTTCTGGTCCCCATGCAGTTAGAATAAGGTATCCACCCTTACAGTGAGTCAATACGATTGGGTCTGGAATATCTTTTTTCTCATCAAAGAAGTACCCATCCTCAGTTTCCATCCCGCTAAGGTCCATGTCTTTTCTTGGGGCGCAAATCTTAAGCTCCTTCTCTTCATATATTTTTTTGAATACGCCCGAATATCTTTCAGCAGATTCTCCTCCATCGTTAAGAATTTTCCCTTCAAACTCATTATAAGTTCCTAGTGACTTAATATCCTTAACCTTATCTAAATCCAAGAGTCCAGAGAAGTTTTCGATCTCTGATAAATTCTTTTCTGGGACAAAACCAGTAAATCTACTAACTGGTGCACATGCAAGTCCATATTTTTCACAAATTCTTCTAACTTCATTAGCTGTAATAAACTTGTTAAGAGGATATGTTTTCTTATAATAAAGAGCATATTCCATCTCTTTCTTTGTTCTCTTTACTTCCTCTACAGTCTCAGACGATCTCTTAGCCTGGTCAGTATTTTTAAATCCAAGTTTATTAAGCCTACTCCCCTTAACAATATCTTTATCCTCAGATTTTTTAATAATTGACTGAGCTTCTATTAGTAGTTTATCAGATGATGTAAAGAACTCTCTATGAATCTCCTTAACAGCTTCTGGATATTCATCAGGAATTCCTAGATCACGTTTAGAGCTTACTTCTGAGTTAACGACCTCTTCAACTACACTTTCTTTAGCCTGTACTGGCTCTTCTTCTTTCTTTAAAAAATCAAATAGTCCCATTTTTATTTTGTTGTTTTAATTAGCATCCATCATTCTGGCCGATAAGCCAGTCCATTGTTTTCTTTTCTATTGAGCATCCCTGATCATGCTTCATTTCGCTTTTTCCACAATCTGGACACACTCCAAACGCAGCCTTTCCATTTTGTCTGAAATAGTCATACACATTACCTCCAGTTGCTTTATTTGCAGCATTAAGCATTATGTAGTCATTTTCATTGAGTGCAGTTACAGAAATCTTCTTTGAAACTGGTTCAACCCAAGCATAACAATTATCACATGTATCTTTGAAAAGTCCTTCAGAATTTTCTCTTAAATGCTCATTAGCTCTCATTATAGCAGCCATTAGAGCATCGGTTGGTTCATGCCTAACCTTTTCTTGCTCCTCTTCTTCTACCTGTTCTTTAGAATCTTCTTTCACAAACTTCTTAAGGTAGCTTATTCTGTCAGAATTTGATACGACTACTATGTTCATCAAATGCTCTCCAGCATCTTCTCCCCACATAACATCAGCAAACTGCTTGTTGAGGATAATATCCCATGTTGAGCCCAGTGAAAACCCATTACTCAGTCTCCATTGATCTTCAAATATCTCTATGGTCTGATGTTCAGCATCCTTGATCACGCTACTCATGTAGCCTTTGTCTAGGCCTTGCTTAATTATGTTTCGAAGAATGTAATAGTCTTCCATCTGTTTGTCCCTTAAATTTGTCTCTTAATTCTAATTCATCAAGCTGTACAATACTTACACAGTCTGCGCATACAAATATACTTCTTTCTTGGTTATTCTCCAAAACTTTTCTGTAAATACCGTTATGATGAGGGCACTCTGATGGATTGAATTTCTGAAACCTCCTGGTGGGAGGCTTAAGCGCATGCTTATGCTGGGGAACTGGGTCTCCAGTTTCTCTTCTTATTTTATTCTTATACCTAGTGTATATAACAAATATGATCGTTGCTAAAACAACGCCAGAAGAAAACAGTAATATGCTATTTAAGTTGTCCATAGAATAAAAAAAACCCTGGGAGTGAACTTAGTTGCACTGCCCAGGGTTATTCAATAAGTTTACTTCTTCCCAGGGAAGAGCTCCTTTTTAAGCGATTGTCTTGACTTAAGATCAGACTTAAGGCTGTCAAGCTCTTTCTTAGCTCTGCTAAGAGAATACTCCGCATCATCAATCCCTTTCAAATTAAATGGAATTGCGAATTTAGCCTGATTATAATCTTCCTCTCTTCGCTCAACCTCTGCTTCCGCTTTTGTAACTTCAGAATTAAGCTTAGCAATTTGCACGTCAAGGTCAGACTTTCCTAGCCTCGCTTCTCTCTTCAGTCTTTTCTCAGAATCTTGTGATTCCTCTAATTGAGCCTTAGCTCCTTCAATGTAATTCATAATTTATGTATTTGATTGTTAAACTTTTCTTCTCAATATTTCTGGTTCAAAAAATGTTCTTTCCCTTTCTCCAGATTCATTTAAAACTTTCCTTCTTATTAATTCACCAGATGACTTAATCTTTCTAAGATTTGGTTCACCTTTTTCTATGATGGTTCTTCTTATTAAGCCATCAATCTCAGATGTTGGTAGTGGCACCTCCCCACAAGGATTGATATTTTCTTGTGGATGAGACGTTGAGGTTTTGCCTTTTGATTGATTAATAGGATTTCCTGAAAGATCAGAATCCTCTAATCTTTGAGTTACTATAAAGTATTGACCCTCATAAGTGTATTCACCATACTCTTCGACCCTAACTCGATCAAATGATTTCTCTTTATACACTTCATGAGCTTCGTATTCATGATCAAAGCTAATTCCCATATATCTTTCATTACCTACACACAGTAATTTATCTCCAGTTCTAGGTTTTGAGAGTATTCCATCATCTGCAAACAATGATTTTAAAGAGGTAAAGCATTCTTGTTCCTCAATATTAAACTTTGATCTAGCAAAAACTGGGATTTTGCCATCAAACCAGCGTTCTGTTTTAACAGCCCCATCAAGTATTTTATGTAAAGAATTAAAACTCTTGTTTCGAATTAATATGTAAAAAAATTCTCCACCGTATTCTGTAAAACCTATGATTCTATAAGTAAATCTGCTGTCAGTAATAAGCGAAAAAAGCTTAAAATGAAAATTATCTTGAATGTCCTTAGATTCGCCATAAGTTTCTAGGTGTTCTAAAGAACTTTTATCAAAATTTGGTCTTTTACTTTTTGCCATGTTTACTTTATTATAACAGTAATTATACGTGCATAAATTTATAATGTTACAAAAATTAATAAAAAACCCCGCACCTGGTAAATGCGGGGTTTGTATTGACATATTTTATTGTGGTTAACAAATATAGTCGTGACCCAGACAGGACTCGAACCTGTACTCGTCTGCTTAGAAGGCAGATGCATTATCCAGTTATGCTACTGGGCCAAATCGTGCCTGGCGGGGCACGCTGTTGCAACTTGGGCCTGTGAGTCTTTTTCGGGCCGAGGTGCCAAAATCCCCGTTAACCATCCCATCATGTACTCACGTCCGACCAAAGTCATAAATGTCTTAAGAAAGGTAAGCACCGTGATCGAACTATATCCCATTGATGGGACTACTCACCGCTCACTGCGGTCAACCTACCTGGTTAGTTCTTCTCACCACAAGTACTTGATTCTTTGTGCTTACCTTTTCATTGCAATATTATCTTTTACGAAATTAATAAAAAAATGTTACATCAAACAAGAGAATCTTTTATAACTTCCTTATAGTGAGCTTTATTATTCTCTGCAGTAGCTTCTGCATGACTCTTAGCTCTTGATTCACATATGTCATCAAAGTAATCCTTTTTATTTTCGTAAGTATCACCAAGCTTTTCTTTAAGCATCTCTACAGATGAATGCTTGATTATATGATGATACGCTTTCTTTTCAAATTCACAAATCTTATTAGCTTGCCAGTCAGAAAATACATCTTTAAGTATTTCGTTTGGGTCGTTAGTAGGATTAGACATAAATCTCCTCTGGACTTTTCCGTGTATGATAACCTCTTCTTTCTCACTAACTTCATCCAGATCAAACTCAACATCAAGAGAATCACAAGCTTCTAATTCAAACTTCATTCTACTTCTGCAGTATTCATCATAAGAGAACTCATTCCCACCTTTGTATAGAGATATTAAGACGTTAATCATATTCATCTCTTTCTCTACATGCTCTTTCCTCTCGATGAAGTTGAGCTCAAGGTTTGATTTTATTGATTCTTTAAATGACTCTAAATCTGTTACCATGTTTTTCTTTCTTATGTTCTTCTAATAAGTATGTCGTAAAATTATGTTTTATTTTTCACTTTTCCCAAAATATCTTCATGAATCTTTTGCACCTGGCACTTAGCATTTGGGAAGTCATTATTCTCTATAATGAAGTCAGCAAACTTCGTTTTCTTAGCATCAGAGAACTGGTTCTTCATTCGATCAAGAACCTGATCTTCTGTGCAATTATCTCTCTCCATTACCCTCTTAATCTTAGTGTCGTTATCTGCTGTTACGAGCACAACATAATCAAAATCATCTTGAATGCCCAGCTCAATTCCTATTGCAGCCTCCTCGATCACATAGTGAACGTCTGGGTACTTAAATGAGTAATGTTCATATTCCCAGCAAAAACCATTAAAATCTTCTTTAACAAGCGGGTGAATTATATTATTCAACTGCTCTAGCTTTTCTTCATCATTAAATACGATCTGAGCAAGCTTCTTTCTATTAAGCTTATGTCCATCAAAAATTTCATCTCCGAATTTCTTTCTAAATTTTCTATGGACAAATGGGTTATTTTCTCCAATTTTTTTTGCAGAATCATCTGAGTAGAATACTGGAACTTCCAGTTCTTCAAACATCTTACAGATCGTGCTTTTTCCTGCACCAATTCCACCAGTAACTAAAACTCTAGTTTTCTTCATAATTAAAATGGTAAATCTTGATCATATCCACGGTTTGGACCCGCCTCATCTTCTATTTCTCCAGATAATACATCTTCCA
>Ga0102945_1000394_pt1 | contig 13418 bp, 28 predicted proteins | sample SalPonred_H2O_MG_FD_78207 | JGI IMG/M metagenome (GOLD analysis project Ga0102945, IMG submission 78207) | Salt pond water microbial communities from South San Francisco under conditions of wetland restoration - Salt Pond MetaG R2_restored_H2O_MG ...
CTACTAAATCTTTTGTTTTCATCTTATCTTAATTTAACTTGAAATCTCTTTTCCATTTTATTCAAAGTCTCTTCAGGAACATCATGTTCATTAATACCACCATGCCTGTTTTCTACGATTAATGAGAATACTTTATAACCATATTTCTCAGCTAATTCATAGTAAGGTTTCATTTCCCATTCTTGTGTGAATGTGTTTGAGACTACAATTCTAGGAGATTTATCTAACATATGGAATTCTGTCATATCTTTACACCATAAATGTGCATCCTTTAGTTTACTAGCATCAAATTGGTAAACATCACGATTTCCACGTATAAAATACATATCAGCTTCAACCCAACTTCCACCTAATGATTCTGCAAGAGTTGATTTTCCACCACCTGGTAGGCCTCTTAGTAAGATTAACTTTTTCATACTTTTAAAAATTACCTGGAGCTACTTGAAAACAGCTGATGCCATTCTCTCTCCACATTTTTACTACTTTGTCTCGGTCGTCAAAGATACAAAGAATATCATTCTTATCTGGAAATAACTGGTCTAACCAATCCTGCTTCAACTTATCATCCGGAGTAAATGAACCCTCAGGTCGCATCTTCAGAACATCAAATGGGACTAAGTGTTTATCTAACCACTCAATAGTTTCCTTTCTACTAATAGAATCTCTACCAGAGAAGATAACCACTGAGTATCCCTGGTCTTTTAGCATTTGAGCCATTTCGATAACCGGTACATTTGGTTTATCCAATTGTATATTCTTTGGGTCGAAAAACGTCTTCCAATTTATCTTGCCATCGGATTTTGCTGCTAAAGCTCTTCTTTCATCAATGAGAGCAAGCGTCCCATCTAAATCAAATATCACTGTTTTGTTCATATCTTATATCTGTTAATTAATTTCCTTTACAAAGTAAAGATAATAAAAAAAGCCCGAATAAACGGGCTTTTAATGTTAAGGTAATGTTAAGTTTCTTCTATTGGATGAATTTCAGTTATTTCTTTACAAAAATAAAAATAAGGTTCTTTTTTAAAGACTCTATCTGAATTTAAATGTTCACGCCATGTTTCAACAATTGGGTTATGTGATATCTGTATTTTACGTTGAACAATCCATAGTTTATCGGATACTGTTATAACTTCTTTACAAAACATTACTTAACTGGAATTTGTACTAAATCTTTCTTTACTTTTTTCTTAGATATGATTAGAGTTAAGATTCCATTTTTAACTTCGGCTGTAGCATTTTTTATATCCCAACTGGATTCAATTTTGTAAGATTTAAAAAACTTACGTTCATCTGTAGTCCCATCAATTACTAATGTAGTATCCTCTACAGTAATTTTAAAATCTTTTTTTGAGAAGCCTGGAACATCAAATCTCATTACAAATACATTACCATCAACTTTCATTGTTTCATTATTAGGTTTTAGTTGGTTTAACATATCATCCCAATCCGTATCGAATAAGTTACTGAATTGATTGTAGACTTCGTTAGTTTCTTGTGTAAACATAATATTTCTTTTTTTTAGTTTATAATTTTTTAATTATTTAATATTCAACTTTCATACCATTGGGTATTTTATGACAATATGTCAGTACACTAATGTAACGTTGTCAGTTTACTGATATAGGTGTTGAATTTCCAATTATTTTGTATTGTAACAAATACCCACCATCTTGAGTTTCAGATACCACCTTATCAGATAATATTAACCCATTCATTACCATATCCATTGCAACTTTAGTTAACGTATCTTTAGATGAGCCTGTGATGGATATGTGTCCTGATTCATTGAAGGTTGCTAAAACTTCTTGTCGGATTTCATCAGAATCTTCTTCAAAATCAAATTCAATTTCACTATCACCGTAGTACTCATCACTAAAATCACCAATCATTAAATCATACAGATATAATAATTTATCTTCATCATCTAAATCTTTGAAAAAGTTATATTCGATTTCATCCCAATATTCATCACGTATCATGATATCCCTCATATTATAAAGATTGTAAGTAAATTTGATATGCCAACCACGTGGGTTCATGTCCGAGTTCCTTAAAATATGAATGCTTCATCATATATGCTTTAAGTTTAGACAGGCGGGCTTCACCATCGTTGTGGTGTATGATTTCCCATAACTTGTTTTGATAATATTCTTCTAATTCATATATAATCATGTCGTATATAAATATACTACCGTAACCCTTTTGTTTTGTAAAGTTTGTTTAAATAAACTAATACTTGTTTTGGTAAGATAGTTCGTTTTGTGGAAATGTGTTCTTTTAACGTATTTAAAAATGAATGAATATGTTCAAAATTAGACTCATTGGGAATTCTATTATTTAATTTTTCAATTCGATGTAATACATTATCAATGTACGAATCATCTGCAATATCATCGGTAACTAAATACGTTGATATCATATATCTTTCTGAAAACCAAAGGTGTGGTTTTGCATTATTGTTTTGAACTCGTTTATATATCATATCAATATATTCTTCTAATGATAAGATATCAGGAACACTATTTTTAAATTGGTTATAGGAAACCCATTCACGAGCTTTCGCCATGTCTGGATCTCCTAATCCCAACTGTTTGAATAAATCAGATGTATCCAATTTAATTCCCTTTTAAAAAATACCCAACTTCTGCTTTTGTTTTATTATCAATTGGGCATCTGATAATGTACTGATAATTTTATTACATTCTGAATATGTAAGTTCCACCCTCTGATTACCAACAATCAACTTACCAATCGGATTGGTTTTTGTATTAATGTTGGATTCTGTTAACGAGTCGGAAATTTCAAAATCAATTGAATTGTAATTCTTTCCTAATTTTTCAAATCGTTTTTTTGATTTTTCATCAATACCAAATGATTGGTTAACATACGATTTTGGTTTACTGTGCTTCATAACTGTAAATTTAAGTTAAACATTTACTATAAATATGAAAACATTCTTATATAAACTTACTTTTTACGTTTATTACGATTAGAAACGCGGGTAAATTTCTTTTCCAATGTGCCAATATCCATTCTAGTAGGATGCGACCTTTGAATGTTTTGGTCAATCTTAATAGTTTCTGCAACCCAATACCACGCTTCTGATACTGTTTTTTGTGATGGTATTAAATAATCCTCACAAGCCCGCGTATCACCATCTGAAACATAATATAATCCATTGTAATCCATCTTTGTAACCGCGTGTGGGTACTTCTTTAAAACCTTAGATTGTATCCTCTTAAACTTCTTCTTGTCGATTTCCATCTTGTTTTGATTTTAAAAATGCGGATGTGAGTAAACTATTGATATAAACTGAAGCATCACTATCTACCGGAATTGATTCATAAATCTTACCATCTTCAGTTTCAATGGTATGGGTGATTCCTTTTTTAGAAACCACCCGTTCTACCACATTACCCACTTTATGTTTTCCAAATACAGTTATTACAACTGTTGATTCTTTTGAGTAATTCAAATTCATTAGTCTATTACTTTAATAATTTTAGTTTCATTAACGTGAGTTACTTCAAACTCCAAACCATCGTTTTTGAACTCTTCATGTACTTTAGATTCCGCATCTGTTACCGATACTGCGTGAACACAATACTGTTCTACTACTTTCTTTTGACGACCTTTATCATCAGTTGTTACCACTTTTACTTTTGCAATGTAATACTTCATCTTTAATTGATTTTAATTGTTATACTTAATATTAAACTTTTCTTCTAATTCTTTTTCGGTAAGTAGTTCATACGAACCGTTACACTCACCAACCTGTAAATCTTCAGTAATCGTATGGTAATATGATACCACACCATCATCACTATGTTGTCTACCTGCAGGAATTACTATCATTTGAATTGGTAATGTTGAGTGTTGGAACTGTTTGAATTGACGAGGTCCAATTTCACCATCATTCTTTTTAAACCGTTCTCTGAGATGATTATAATAATCATCATTCATTTCATCCCACTCATCAAGACTCTGTTCTAAATATGCATTAGCTTCATCAGCTGCCTTTTGAAGTGCTTCCATTTCTTCTTGTGATACCGAATTCCAATAATCATCTGGTATCAAATTATCACCACTATCATTCATAATATTATTGTTTTAATTTATATGTAATTTCACCGTTATCATCACCTGTTTCAATTAAGTTTTTTTCTATTAATGATTTTAATGTATCATCAATGGATTCTGTGACTAATTCGGAAATAGAATCATCGATAATACTATGTAATTCATCAATTGGATTTTTACTATTACTAAGTTTGCTTAGTAATTTTAATCTTAACTTGCCTTTATTTATAAAAGGGTTTTCAAATGTATTAGTTAATTCAAATTCATTTATCAAATCATCAACTACCTCCTTTATACTAATTTTCATATAACCCTTTATTTGCGTAATGTTTAAGCGATTTTAAATCATTACTGTTTAAAAATAGTCTATTTTCCCAAATTCCTTCTAATGTGTTTGCCAATTCAACCTCTGAAGTTGATTCAGGTTCTATTTCAACTATATTATCATCATTAACACATTCATTTGATGGTGAATATCCATCACCATAGAGTGAATCTAATATTTTTTGTTTTTCATAAGATGAACAATCATATAAAAAGTCATCCCAATCAATATCTACACCTATATTTGCCATAAGTTATTTTTTTAGAGATACGACCCCACCTAAGTGGAGTCGTAAAATAATTAAACATTAAAATTAAAATGGGTTAGTTAAGTCTGTATCGTCTATATTGAACAAATCATCTTCTTCAGTAGAACCAACATACTTTTGAACAAACTGTCTGATGTAAGTTCGTTCAGATTGAGCCCCACCAGCATCATCAAATAAAGGATAGATGGTGATTTCGGCGGCTTCTTCTAATGAGAACCCATCGTAAAGAAGTGAACCAATCTCAACTGAAGTACGAGTTGATAATGAGTTCGTTAAGTTAGGTGTTTCTTTTTTAACCTCAGAACGAGTCATTGAAGTAATCTCAGCAATTGATTCGATTAACTTAACATCAACTGATGGGTACATCATCTGAAGTAGTGATTTTTCTTCATCACGTGTCAACGTATCCATCTCAATGATTGTGAATCGGTCAACAATTGCTCTATCTAACTGTCGAGTGGCGGTATATTCATTACCAATATTAGCCGAAGCGATAAATGAAACACCTTCTGCAACCTTTACAACAGGTGAATCGGAAGCCTCATCCAATCGTATGTAACGTTGTCCCTGATCTAAAACACTCATTAAAATGTTATGAGCCTCAGGGTGAGCTCTCGTAATCTCATCTAATACAATAACTGTATTTGGAGTTTGAATTGCTTTAATAAATGGTGATGGGTTAAACACCGTACCCTTTTTAGTATCAAACTGAGTATTACCGATTAAAGTAGCTCTCGGGTCTTGAGTAGAACCTAAGTTGAATATCTCCATAGAATACCCATCAATTGAGTTAGCAGCTGCTTTAGCGGCCATAGTTTTACCACAACCAGCCGGTCCAGTCATCATAATATTTTTACCTCTGATGATGTTACGAATCAAATACTTCCACTTCAATTCATTCATAAATAACATCTTTGGTTTCAAAGATTTGGAATCGTTGTGAATGAAACTAATAAAATCCATAGTGTTTGGAGATTGAGCAGGTTCAGGTTGAACTGGTGTAGATTTCATTTTAAATGATTCCAAACCACCATTTGGTTTATTGAAGTTAGTAACAGGTTCAGCCCCATCTAACTTATCAGCAGGAACTCTGCCAAACTCAACCGAACCTTCAGTAAGGTTACCACTAACTCTAGCTTTGAAACAATACTTAGAAGGATTGTTAGCGGCCGCTACAGCTCTTTTGTAAAGTGAAGTTCCATTCTCATTGATTTGAGGAACTAAAAATTCAACACCATTGGTATCAACTAAAATTAACTCTTTGTTCTCATTTCGAACAACTTTCAAAAATACAACTCTTTGTGCTTTCATAATTTTTATTTTTTAATGTTTAAATATCTCTTTTTATCTCTTTATTACTTCGTAAATATACAACTTTTTTTTAAAAGTATCAAACTTTTAATGTTAAGGAATTGTTAAATAAAAATTGAATATTCAGGTTCAATTATCGTTCTTACACATTCTCTATCAAATGAATCAAAGTGAATTTCACTTAATAGTTTTGATTCTAAGTATTGATTAACCGATTGGATGATTAGTTCTTTTGTAGCGATTGGATAAACACCATCAACATCATTATAAAATGATAGAACGTAATCATAAAACTCTTTAATTAAAACTGGATAATTTTTCATAGTGTATCTCTTAATTATTACCTTACTAAGGTACGATTGTTATTTGATTATTCCAAATTTTTAATGTTAAGATAATGTTAAGTTTTTATTCAAACATTTTATTTAAAGTCCTAGCCAATGGGATAACCGAAGTAACATCAATTGATTCAGCGGATTTACCATACATTTTCTGAAATTTATCAATACCCCAGCCAGACCCGCTTTCTGAGATAAAGTAGGATAACACCTTAACACCTGCCATTCTCATTTTATTAACTTGATTTGCAGTGTGATTGACCGCACCATCATCCACATAATCGAGGTCTTTATTGGAAAAGCCAGGTTGTCCATCTGAAAAGTTGATGAAGTATGAGTCAACCCCTTTATTAGTTTTTACAATATCATCTAATATAGATTCAAAACACAATCCCTCTGGTGTAGTACCTGATGGTGATAGATATTTAAATAATTGATTAATTTTAGAAATTTTATCCACTCTACTATCATATGCGATTAACATTAACGGTTGAGTTGGATTAGTTTGTATCGCTCTATATGAAATAACTACATCAAGATTAGATGTCATTGAAGCTGCTTTAGCAATGGCTACAACTGCTGTTTGTGAGTTATACCACTTAGAACCATACATCGATGAACTTGCATCAATTGATATGTGAATTAGGGCAGGTTGGTGTTTATCTATGATAGTTTGGTCGAAAATACTAACATTACCCATACCCAACTCATGTAACAAACGACCTGATATTTTACCGTTCTTCATTCTTGGTGTAGTTAGTGAACGTTCTTCAGAACGAACTTTCAAACGTTTACCCAACATAGTACCAATTTGTAAACCTTTGGTAATTGCTATTTCATTCTCAGAAATACGATATTTTGAGGTTGATATCATATTAACTATATTAGAATCTACTAAAGATTTGGTAAAGTTACGTATAACAACTACAGGTGTTGGTTTATTTTGCTTATATGTAAATGGATTTTTATAATCCTTACCAACTAACTTCTCATCGATACCGGATTTAGATAAAGTTTCTAACTTTTCGTTTTCCTGCTTAGTTACTTTCTTTTTTGTGATATCACCATTTTGAAACTTCTTTTGCTTTTTAATAGCTTTATCTAATTGTTTCTTTTGTCTATCTGAAAGTGAACCGTCACCGGGTGTAGTAGGGTTATCGGCAATCTGATTATTTGAACCATCACCACCTGCACCATTTGGATTGTAAGATGGAGTTCCACTCTTAACATCACCACCTTCTGCATCACCTTTGGAATCATCGGTATCATCAGAACCATCTTTAGGTTCACCACCACTACCTTCAGTATTATCAGTACCATTGGTATCGGAGTTATCACCACCACCAGCTCCACTACCTGAGCCCTCGGATTGGTCATCACCACTTTGTTGATTATCATCACCACTTTGTTGATTAGGTGATTGTCCCAATGTAGATGGTAATGAATCTTCAATCAATTTGAAAATCTCACAAGCTAACTCAAATGATTGTTGAGTATTTTTTAGTCGACTGATGTTTTTTAAATCAATCATATTGTAAACTTCTCTCAATAATGGAAGTGCATCTAAATCACGATTTTTGTTGGTAATATTAATGATACGGAACATATACGATTCCCAATCATTTTCTCTACACTCAGATGATTTTAATCCTTTATCAATAATACCTGCGTTAAAATATTTATCGTACATAGAGTGGTAGTAACCTTTGTAACCAGGTGATGTAGAGTAAATGTAATTATCAATTCGTCTATCTTCAATCACATTTAGTAAATCCTTAACAATACCACCAACCCAATGACGAACTGCGTAGTAATCCATATTATGTTTAATTTCTAACTCAGTAAGGTAATCATAATCAACTGGATTTGGGAATACATAATTACTAATTTTTTTTAAGGTAGAAAAATCGGTTAACTTAATATGAGAACCCTCGTGGAGTGCTAGTCCAACCGTAGGGTCAAATTCCTTATCATCCATTTTAGATGAAATAGTAACTGTTTTACCATCAGTATATGAGTTACTACCACGTTCATCAAACATTACTCTTATATTCTCACCTGTCACAATACTAACAAAGTTTGATACTGCCCTCTTATAAGAAGAAAGAGCGATAAGATTTGAATGTTTAACCTCATTTTTATCAGTGATTGTATTGGAATTGTCATCGAACAACCCATCTCGTAACCAGTACGAACTATATTTTGTGTTATCTCTCATATGTTTATTATTTCTCATTAATACCCTACTAAAGTAATCAATATTTTTAATATATCCAAATTTAAAATGTTAAAAACTGTTAAAATTTTAAATAAGTGATTTGTAAATCTTTTTGTAATCAATCATCAGTAATCCAATTAACATCATCAATATGGATATCATAATAAATCCAATTTCATTAGCGATTCCATTGAATTTAATATAATTGGTAATTGAACCTGTTAGTGTCATAATAGTCGATGTTAATCCTACGATTGTGATTATTAGTGCCTGATAGTTTTTCATAGTATATCTCTTAATGATTATCTCTCTTTACAAAGTAAAGATAATAAAAAAAGCCCGAATAATCGAGCTTTTAATGTTAAGAAATTGTTAATAAAATAAATTAATCAAATACGTTTGTATCTTCTAAATAGTTAAATCCAGCTTCACTTTCATATTGAGATTTATCTAACTTATCCGACTGATTGGATTTACTACCCTTTATCATGAGAAGTATGACTAATAACCATAATAATGTTATCAGATAATATCTAAATGCTGAAATAATGTTTATTAGTTTTTTCATATCAATAAATATTAGTTAATTGGATAAAGGTGCTTTAATTGTTGGATGTGATTGATTCTAAATATGTATGTAATAGTGCTGCCTTTTCGTAATATTCTTTTTCAATGGCAAATTCCAACATATCCCTTAATGTACCTTCAGTAAAACTTATTTTATCTTCTTTTTGTAGATTATACACCTTCACCATTAATGGTACTTTAAAACCTCTTTCTTCCATTTCTATTACTTCTTTTGACGAGAGTTTTTTATTCTCGTACTCTTCCAATTGTTCTTGAGTTAGTCTTTTTTGTTTCATATTTCTTCAATATTTACTTCTATACCACTTCCATCACTTATATCACATTCCATTAATATTTTATTAGATTCTGTAAAATGAATCCATACTTTTCTATTATCGATAAATAATGGGATGTTATGTCCGTAATTTTCAATAAGTTTGATAAGATTTTCTTTTGATATGGTTAAATCTTCATATCCATCATTCACTAATTCTTCTAGTTGTTTCATAACTTATATTTTTATTAATTTGAAATTTATATGTTTTTAATTTGATAAAGGTGCTTTAATTGTTGTTCTATAATCTCTAATTATAGCTGCATTTTCATAATCCTCTACTTCTGGTATGATAGCATATTTTTCTATATCCTCAAGCAACTTATCAAAATTCCCTCCAAACTTATCTAATTGATTTTGAAGAAATATTTTTTGATTCATAGGAAGATTTGAATTATAAATTTCAGGATGTAATGTATCCTTATCTAAAATCTCGGTATCAAAAATCTCTTTCATAATTTATATTTTTATTAATTTGATAATGGCGCTTTAATTGTTGGATGTGATTTATAGTCAAATAGTACAAAATCATCAGGTGTTAAATCTGTTAAATCTTTATTATATTCTCCTTCTCTATAATCCAAATATATTTTAGGTAACTTCATAGGTTCTCTAGTTATTTGTTCTTTAGCTTGTTCAATATGATTTGAATACAAATGAACATCACCTAAATTACCAATCAATTCATCAGGTATCATATTTACTTCTTTTGCAATGATTTCTAATAATAAACCATAACTTGCAATGTTGAATGGAAGTCCGAGAAATGTATCTACACTTCGTTGATTCCACATTAAAGAGATTGCTCTTCTTTGAGGAACAACATTAGGTCCTAAAGAATCTAACCATTCATGTCTATATTGTAATTTCAATTCTTCTGTTTCATCAGGATGATGTGTCTTAGTTAAACAATCTTCTCTAATTAAGGGATTAAATTTATCTGCAATACTTAATCGTTCCTCTAAACTCAACTCTCTTGTATAAACTTGAAAGCCATAATGACACGGTGGAAGTGTCATTTGGTCTAATTCTCCAACATTCCAAGCATTAACCATTAATCTTCTACTATCTGGATTTGTTTTAAGGTCATTGATTAGGTTTTGGATTTGGTCTATACCACCAGGAATCCATCTACGCCACTGAGCTCCATAGATTGGTCCTAATTCACCCCATTCAAAGGCAAACATTCTATCTGTTTTGATTTTGTTAATGAATTCTTCTTTTGAAATTAAAATTCTGGTTTCATGAAAATCTTTATCGGATTCATCGTGGCGACTATTTTTTAAATAATTTGTATAAGCATCACCATTCCAAATATTACATCCATTGTCAACTAAGTATCGGATATTAGTGTCGCCGCGTAAGAACCACAGTAACTCAGTCACCATAGTTTTAAATGCCATTTTCTTGGTGGTTAGTAATGGGAATCCTTCTTGCATATTGTGTCTAATTGTATATCCAAAAATAGAACGGGTTCCTGTTCCCGTCCGGTCTTCTTTCTTTACTCCATGTTCTAAAATTGTTTGGAGCAATTCTTTGTATTGGTAGTCTAAACTATTCATAAATATTTGTTAAAAGTTTCTTTTGCCTTTTCAATATTATCACTATCTTCATTTAACAGTGTCATAATAATAAACCCAGCTTCATCATTAGTACATTTTGTTTCTATTATATTCTTATAAGTTTCTTCACTTACACCTAATTCTGCAGCAATTGCCGCATCCATTAATTCAAATAACATTATCTTTCTATTTTAATTGTACATCCACTTTCATTTGCAACATCTTCTGCAAAGTTTATAGCTTCTTCATTAGTATCATAATAAACCGTTGTAGTATGTTTATACCCAAAGTAAATAGTGACTCTCGCCTTACTAATTTGTTTAGGTTTTAATCCACTTCTATCTATTTTTATACTCTCCCAATTCAAAAAAAAGTCATCATTGTATCGCCAACCTCCCCATCCTTCTGGTATGTTTTTTGTCCATCCTATTGTAATTAGACCCCATAAGATAGTCTTCTTTTTAGGAGGTTCTCTATCATACCACTCATATACATGGGCTTCACTTTCTGGCCAAACTGATATTTCTTTAACTTCTTTTGGATTTATGTATTCAGTTTTTTTCATTATTTTTCTGTTTTAGAAATTGAATATTGAGATTTACCATCATTACTATGTACCGTATAATATGTCTTACCGAATACAGCTGATTCTGGATTGAGGTCTAATTCAGTTAACATTCCTGAAATATCAATACCTGTTAATGTTCCGTTATTGAAACCCCACCATATAGTGTTTAAAATATCAAACACAGAAATATTTTGGGGTAATGATTTTTTAGGTTTTGGTCTTTTGTCAATGACACACCCTGATGAGTCTTCAAAATAGATTCCTTTCCCTTCAGAATCAAACTCTTGTTTAGTCCAATACCCGTCTGAACACTCAAGGTAGATTACATTGCTATTAGAGTCAAACTCTTGTTTAGTCCAATGCCCATTCGAGTGTTCATAATAGATTTGATTACCATTCTTATCCTTAATCTCAAAAGGAAATGTTTTAACGTTTAATTGCTGTGCTATTGTTTTCATATCGTTGTTCAAATTAGTTTTATTCATCCAATCCCATTCTTTACCTGAGTTAATCATAGTGTATTTCGTTTTACATTTATTGTAATATCCAATTGTTGGTCTAATAACCTTAAATTAATATTCTTTTCGTATTGTGTTTTAAAAGCTCGAATTAATCTTCGACAACTTGGAATTTGTTTTGGATGTGTACATGATTCAATTATTTCCTTTACACGCTTATATGCATCAAATATGTTTGGTAGTGTTGTGTTCATTGCTTGATTACTTTTGGAAATATTTTAAATAATTGTTTAATAAACCTCGTATGTTATCTGCTCCAACTGGGTTTGCTGAATGTACATAGAATTTAGGTAACTCTTCTCCATTATCCATACAATAGTTAACTAACCACTTAGCACAATCCATACCTGTTTTTTCTTGATACATTTGGATATCTTGATACGCTTTACTTCTATCATAGTTATCCCAATATTCTTCAGGAGTGTAATGCTCATCTGCTAAATCGTGGTCAAAACTTATTATTGCAGGTAGATTATTTAATTCAATCCATTCTACGAATTCTTCATAACTTTTAACCCATACAATATCGTAATGGAATGGGTTAATCTCAAATTCAATTAATTTGTCTAACCAAGTTCTTTCGTTTGGATTTCTTAAATCATCCAACCATAATATTGTCTTTGTCATAACTTATCTTTTTTATTATACTATAAATATAAGAAAAATATTTGAGATATCCTAATTAATCCCACCATTTGTTTATGTTTTCATTCATTATTTTAAATAGTAGGTCATGTGCTCGCTTCTCGTTAATGTGACCAATATTCATTGCAATTCTCTGTTTATCGGTACTACCATCTAACTTAAATGGACCTTCCCCATTCATTACCCTTTTGTAAATTAGGGGATATTTAGCAAAGTAATCTTCGAAGTTCTCTTCTAACGTTCTACTATTCAATTCACTATAACCCTCCGTTTCAGATGGAGTAAACCAATGTTTGTCCTTATGATAGTCTGAGTATTCCGAACTATAGAACTCTTCACTTACCTTATCAATTAACCTAACACAAGTCATCATAATTTCAGCATCTCTTTCAGCTGAGACGTGAATACCCCTATCACCAATATATTTTGATTGAGCTTTAAGTTTATGTTGAAGTATTGTGTAGATATAACGATAATCCCAATTACGGTCTTTCCAAATTACAGGCAACCAATAGATGATATTTTTAACACCGGTTTTAAAGTTTCTCCATAAGTATTGGTACTTAAATTCCCAATTCAAGGAAATACGACTTGCTATCTTTTTATACCAGGGTTTGGCTTCTCGCTCTTCAGCCCATTTTTCGAATATGTCTTTTTCTGGTTCCATTTTTTTTAAATTAA
>Ga0102945_1000396_pt1 | contig 13387 bp, 16 predicted proteins | sample SalPonred_H2O_MG_FD_78207 | JGI IMG/M metagenome (GOLD analysis project Ga0102945, IMG submission 78207) | Salt pond water microbial communities from South San Francisco under conditions of wetland restoration - Salt Pond MetaG R2_restored_H2O_MG ...
AGTGCTCTACCTGACTGAGCTACTGATACTTTATTGCTTTAAGAAGCTGCGCTGTTTGAGTTCGTGTTTTAATTTCTGCGCGAGGATAAAAACAGTCTTTTAAGTTCCTATCACTAGTAACTAGTTTATAGGTATACCTGCTATATTTGTGTTTTTCATGCCAGTCTAAAGCTTCTTGTTTAGTTCTATGCTTACTTGCTAAAACCCACCACTCTCGTTTTTCATAGGGTATTTCATCCCACACATCACTCATTTTATGTACTGAGTATCTATAAAACATAACTATTCCTGTAGTAAAGTTTTGGCGCGCCTGGTAGGATTCGAACCCACATGTGTCCAGTTAACCTTTCTACTGGTTCGTAGCCAGAGGGTATACAGACGCTTAGTTTACTTTTATCTCTAATCTGTCAATATGTCTTTTTAGTATACGTTTATGTACTTTACCTAAATAATCACTTAAACTATCTTTATTGCTAAAAGGAAAATACACACTAGTATGCCTATTTTTTACTACTTGATAAAAATGCTCATCCAAAGCATAAGCAACGATATCTGCTTCTGACCGGCCCTCATAGGAGGCATTATTGTATATTTCTTTAGAAGAGTATATCAATACTTTTAGCATTATTTATCCTTTATTGGTAGCCCCAGCCGGATTTGAACCGAGCGCCCTCTCCCGTGAAAGGGGAGCGTCCTAGACCGCTAGACCATGGGGCCATTATGTTGTAGTACTAATAGGAGTCGAACCTTCGGTTAGTTATTTTTTCTGCCAAGTTCCCATTAAGCTGAGTGCATTTTTCATATGCTTGTATAATAGTCCGTTATCAGGATCAGTCTGTACAAGACGCTTTACACCTAGAATTTCTTTAAAACGGTAAGCGTTATCATCAAATAAAATGAAATCGTGTACATCTGATCCAAAGTTATCTAAATAGTCTTGCACCTCGTGTGCGCGATCCCAGCGCTTGATTACACCAAAGTTGTCTGGGTCTGTTTTCCAAGGCTTAGCTAATCTTCCGCGGAACCCGCTATTAGCAAACGCGCTGGAAACCCAGTGATAGTTCATCATAGAATCATTGTTCATACCCTGCTTCCACGTGCTCATTAACACAAACTCTACTGGGTGCGTATCGTGAATGCGATTCATGAAATCAACTGCTACAGGATCAAAACGATGCCATGAGTCATAGCTAGCGTTATGCGCTGAGTGCACACGTGACGAAGTAAAGACGCCGTCAATGTCTAAAAATACTAGATATTTTCTATTCATCTTTACCTCTTTTTTTATTGGTAGTGCTAAGAGGATTCGAACCTCTGACTAACAGAATATGAATCTGCTGCTCTACCACTGAGCTATAGCACTAAATTGGTCGCGTGGCTAACAGTAATGGTCTGTTTCCCTAGGGTTTATGACGCCGCCACGCTAAGCACAGCTCCATTACAGCTGCACATAATATTCTGGTTGTCCTGGGGTGACTCGAACACCCGACCTAAGAGTTATCAGCTCTTCGCTCTAACCGCCTGAGCTACAGGACATTATTTTGGAGTTACGGACAGGACTCGAACCTGCATAAAACAGATTTGCAATCTGTCGCCTAACCATTCGGCCACCGCAACATTATTTTGTTTTAACTAAACTAGCTTCAAGAACTGACGCAATTTGGTTAACTGTAGAATCTGACACTTTATCAACAATTTCTGATCCAGTGCGAAGTTTGTATGACTTAACAACTTCTATTGCTGCTTCGAAACCATCAATATACGCTTCTTTTGCAAGTTTTTGGTCTTTATCGTTTAAAGCTTCAAACTCTTCTTTAGTCATAACATTTCCTTTATTACTTAGAAGATACACTCCGGTAACAGGCTTCTATCTATACTTTTCGCCGCTAGCAGGCTATTTACCGCCACGAGTGCCAAGGCTGAGTGTATCATCTAAATAATGGTGAACCCGGAAGGACTCGAACCTTCGTCCCCTGATTAAAAGTCAGGTGCTAAAACCACCTCAGCTACGGGTCCATGTTATATATTGGTGGGGAGGTGTGGTTACGCTCCACTCCCGGTTAAAGACGAGTTTTACAGACTCGCTGCGGAAACTATCCGCTTTACCTCCCCAATCTTTTAACTACTAATTACTACAATAGTTTGTGAGTCGTTATAGTCTTTATCAAAAAAGTTACGAACTGTAGTAATTTTACGGACAACTCCGTTATGTTCTTCATATGTAACCAGCTCTTGACGCAAAATACCTGTTCTAGGAGTTTCCAACATCTCAGTATATGGTGACGTAAAAAGTTTACTCATCTTCATCTCCAAAAACATTATCCCATTCTTCTGGTGTAATACCTGTCATAATAAATTCTCGCTCGTCCGCACTTAGATGCGGCATTGCGTGTTGAATAAGAGTTCCTGACCGCCAAGCATCAAGCTGCTCTTGTGTGACTGCAATATTCATTGTATTGGTTTTGCCACTAAAAGGCGAATTTCGTTCAATAATCATCTGTAACCTCTTTTAACTATAATATCAATGTAACAATAAATTAACCAACAAGCAAGAGTGTTTTTAATCTATAATTCCATAATACATCAAGGTAATTAAAAAAACAACTAGTACAAAAGGTAGAGTTAGTACTGTAACTAAAGCTAGGTTCATCGTATACTCCAATAAAAAAGCCTCTCTAAACAGAGAGGCTCATAAACAACCATAAATGTAAGCACATTTATGCGTTCAGGCACCTCTCAAGGTAGCAAGTATAAAATTTATGTTCAATATATTTTGTCATTGTTATTCCTTATGTATAGTATCTAGCAGATATAGCTCCGCTACTAAATGTAGCTGTTCCGGCATCTGTAGTGACTCGTAGCTGGGTTAAGTCACTACCTAATAGTATAGAAGAACCAGCAGACGATAGATATACTTGAGATCCGGCTACCCACCTATTAGTTCCAGGTACTCTGTGTATATTCATAGTACCCGAGTTTATGGTTGCAAGAGTAGTACTTGTTGAGTATACCAGTCCTAACCCTGTACTTATTGAAAGGCCTGCTCCGCCTTGCGTTATACCTCCCGCGTAGCCCGTAGTAACAAACCCTCCAGATGTTCCAAGTTGTATTACTATATAGTCTGCTACACCAAGTGTTATAGAACGTATATAAAGTTCAATCTTATTTACGCCCGAAGGTATACCTGTGATTATATTTACAGCTGTTCCAGAGGTTGTTGCAACCTCAGATACTTCAGTTGCTGTAGCGCCTAAAGCTTCGATAGCAGCTTTTACCTTAGCAGGGGATACGACAGTCTCTGTCGTACTTGTTCCAGCTTCCCACGTCGCTTCAGCGAGCGAATTAATGTTAGTTAAATTTCTACTGTCGTCTATTACAGTAGTTCCAGATATCTTTATCGCCATCTTCATCTCCTTTGACTATTAGCGTTAACTAATAATACAATATCGACAAAGAATGTCAAGTATTTTTTGGCCGAGCGACTGGGAGTCGAACCCAGTGAACCCTTGCGGGTCCTACGGATTAGCAATCCGTTGCATTACCATCCTGCCCCCGCTCGATTACCAAGGAGTACCAGACTCCGTCTGCGGATTAATTTGTGCATCAAGTTTTGTAGAGATGATGCTCTCTATATCAGTTTTTCCAACCTGCTCCCATACCCAGCCTAATACTGTAGCCTCTGTAAGCTCATCGTAAGGAATAAAATCAGTATCAGCTGGATTAGGAGTAAAACTACACGTATTACGTACTACTGCTGTGTATACGTTTTGTGTTCCTATAGCTTCCCAGTGAGCTGTAATCACTCCACCGTCTACGATGTTGCGCTCTAGTTGTTTTATATTCCAAGTATAGTTTATCATGCATGCTCCTTTAAAAGAGAGCCTAACCGTGAGCTCTCACGGATGTGTTACGGCATCACCCGGTATGGCGGAGAGACAGGGATTCGAACCCTGGGAACCTAGTGGTTCACTGCCTTTCCAGGGCAGCACAATCGACCGCTCTGCCACCTCTCCTATAAAAAATATATGCAGCCTACTACAAGCCATACAACAACAACCACTAGAGCGCCTACTGCAGCTAACTCTGGATGACTATCTGCTAGCATAGATATTAATGCTGCATAGCCTGTAGTAAGTAGAGTAGTAGCTATTAAAATGATTACATCAATCAATTATCAACAGTTTCTTCTTCTTCGTTACAGCTTTCATCATTGCTTCCACCTACGTGCTCAGCGAGACAGTGCTTAGCTAGCACCTCCCATACAATAGCTGTGGGAATAGCAAGCCCAAGATGAGTTGCCGTACTGTGTCCGGCTGCTGGCACACCTACCAGAACTCCGTCTGCGTTATATAGTGCTCCCCCAGAGTTGCCTCCAAAGATTCCTACATCAGTTTGAATCATAGGCAAATCTTCATTTTCTGCCCAAGGAAACTGAAAAGTGCGAGTAACTGAGCTAATAATACCACTAGTTACTGTAGCGTCTAGTCCAGCAGGATTTCCTACAGCCCATACAGCTTCACCACGAGATACACTATCACTCTCTGGTAAAATTGGTGAAAAGATGGTATGCGGAATAGAAGTAGCACGCAGTTGTAGTACAGCTAAATCACGATTTTTTTGATGCGCTACAATCTCAGAAACATATGAGCTCGAACCTACAGTTTCATGACCGTCATACGATACTTGAACTACTGGTACTGGGTCAAGCTTTTGTTCTTTGATGCTAGAGATTTTACCATCCGCATCTGCAACATCACGACTTACGGTTCTGATATTTCTAGTAATACAGTGATGATTAGTTAATATTAGTGGAGGTTCTAATGAAATTAGAGTGCCGGAGCATCCACGATTTACAATAAAGTTAGTTTGGTCGATTACAGCGTTCATATCTGCTGCATCCCAAGCTAGCGCTGAACTAGCTGTGGACAACAGCATAGCAGCTGCTATAGTCAATGCTTTCATACTATTTCCTTCCGTGCATTGCAAAAATGAAGGAAGTACTACGCATACTCCATTCATTGGAGAATACACACCCTTTTAGACCACATGGCTCACGCCAAGGTTGATGAACCACTTCAACATCTCAAGGTTAAGAGCCTTGCGCCTTATTCACGCCTGCAAGCGTAGGTTCATAGGTTTTTCAAAACCATGCTCTATTGCAGTAGAGCATATAGTTTCTAGTGTATTCGCCAATAAATGGCTGGGAAGGCGCGGTTCGAACGCGCAAACTCCTGAATCAAAGTCAGGCAGGTATACCAATTCCCTTACTTCCCAATGGTGCTGTTAGCAAGATTCGAACTCGCGACATCTTCATTACTAGTGAAGCGCTCTACCGCCTGAGCTATAACAGCATATATTGGTGCGAGATCAGGGATTCGAACCCCGGACATTCTGCGTGTAAAGCAGACGCTACTACCACTGAGCTAATCTCGCAGTATATAAACTATACTATAATAATCAAATAATAGCAACAATAAATTTAAATGCTACCGTCTAATAGTACAGATAAATATAAAATACGCTCTTCTACAGAAAGAGAGGCGTCTATAACAACATCTTCACCAGAAACTATACTAAAGTAGGTTTTAAAGCTTTGCTCTAGCTTTTCTAGCGCTTTTCGTTCTTTGACTAGTAGTGCCATACATACTCCATAGATTTAGTGATACAGTGCCACCACGTTACATGGGATACGTGAATCCCTCATCGTAGTATACTAAATGCTTAACCGGTCGCAAAGTTCTACCCAATAGACTCTGAATCTTACACACTATATCACAAAAGCTATGGCGGTTCCAGCGGGACTCGAACCCGCTTCAACGACGTGACAGGCCGCTATAATAACCCATATACGATGGAACCAAGACGACCGAGGTGTATACAGGTGACTAGACCAGTACAGGGACACCCGGTCATAAACTGGAGCCGATTGTCTAAACGACTAGACTAAGCACAAGTATCGTTCTTGAGCAGACCAACTGAATGGAATCGGCATAAACTGGAGCGGATAGTGGGATTCGAACCCACGACCTAAACGTTGGCAACGTTTCGCTCTACCCCTGAGCTACACCCGCAATTAAAAGCTGAGCCTCACGCCTTGGCTCGAATGTTGTCTAGCATTGCGACTGCTAACATAGGACTTCTGTGGTTCCTATACAGTATCTAGATCAAACATTAGCAGCTATCAACCTTCAACTTCTGTATCCGGGTCACTGCCTGCGCTTGCTGAACACTTGGCTTAGACAAGTCGCAAAATGGTGGAGAATACCGGACTCGAACCGGTGCAAGACGCGCCGTGCAAAGGCACCGCTCTCCCAACTGAGCTAATTCCCCTTATTATAACAACAGATTTGCTACGCTGGCTCTGTCGTCAGCCTCGATACGTCCAACAACCGCTCGGTCAAGGACTCAAACTGTCTAGAAGGGACCAAGTCTCCTAGCAGGTAGATAACGCATAACAGCTTCAATGAGTCAGGTCTAACTCTCAGCACATGTCAGTGGGGCTACCTACAGTATTGGCGGATAGAGTGGGATTCGAACCCACGGTAGAATTTCTCCTACGCTAGTTTTCAAGACTAGAGCCTTAAGCCGCTCGGCCACCTATCCCGTTTAACAACAATCGTTACAGTATTGTTCATGGTCAATAATATTCTTTTCATCTACGTTACACCACCAGCCGCACTGTACGCAGTAAAAGATTTGATCGTCTAAAAAAGCTAAAAATGTATCATCATTTTCTAGCTCTACTGCATTAAAAGCTTCTAGCGCATCATGTAGTGAGTTGCAAGAACCTTCTAGGTAATAAACAATTTCAGACCAAGTAGCCGTATTCATCGTTCAAGAACTCCAGACCAGTATAAATAGTCATGCCAAGTTTCGTGTAGATTATCTACCTTTATATTAGCAGACTTTGCCTTAACAAGCTGTCTAGCTGTAGGATGTTTTGGTTTGTTTAGCGGTTTCATAATAGACTTATTTGACTTACGAGTGTTACAACCTACGCAGGCACTAACAATGTTGTCAAACGAAGTTTGACCGCCTTTGCATCTAGGAACAACGTGGTCAAAAGTCAGTTCGTTAGATGAGAAAACATTACCGCAATATTGACAAGTAAAGTTATCTCGTAAAAAGATATTTATTCTATTAAAAACCACTTTTTGCGGTGTTTTTACATAGTTTTTTAGTGCTACAACACTCGGAGGGCTATATTCAAAGCTAGGAGAGCGTAGAGTTATATCATAAACTTCTAGAGCTACTACTCTATCTTTTAAATAATTACGAAGTGTTCTTTCAAAGCCCCAAACAGATAGCGGATGCACTGTGATTGGGGTATAATCTGCATTTAAAACTAACGCTGGATAATTTAACCCACTCATAGTAGCTCCTTATAAATTGGTGCCAGTTTTGGCCCTACTGGCAGGTCTCCTAGCTATCTAACTTGATACTAAGCCTCAAGCTTCACTACGTCTAGAACCTTGGCTATTGGCGACGGTGGAAGGAATCGAACCCTCGACACGCAGTTTTGGAGACCGCTGCTCTGCCACTGAGCTACACCGACATTAACCAGATATAAATGTGCCGTTTCTAGGTCTATACCATCTTTTTTGATTATATATCAAACCTTTAAGATTGTGCAAGTCTTTTATTTGTTTTTTTGCTGACTCATCGCTGCAATTAGATAAGCTATTGATTTGGAAATCAATAGCTTTTTCAATAAGGTCGATATCGTTAATGTCTAGTCTAAATGTTTTGTTATACATGCTATTTATGGTAGGGATAGAGGGACTTGAACCCCCACGCCGAAGCACTAGAACCTAAATCTAGCGTGTCTACCTGTTTCACCATATCCCCAAAGATAGTTGTTAATTTGGTTGCGGGTGCCAGATTTGCACTGACGACCTCCTGGTTATGAGCCAGGCGAACTAGTCTACTATTCCAACCCGCGATAATACTGCTTTAGAAGATACACTAGTAGGATTTGCACCTACAAACGACTCGCTTTTTACAGCAACGGCGTTACTTTAGCCCATAGTGTATCATCAAAAGTAGTTTTTTGCCTAGCCTGAGATTACAGCTTAGCATAGGAGCCTTTGGTCATTACCGTTAGCCTTGCGAGCCACGTTCTACCGTTATCCACATACCAGCCGAGCAGCTTATGTATGTATCTCCCAGTGATGCGTTTGTTAGAGAGTCGCTTTTCTCTCGTCATATGTTGCTACTCGTCCATCAATCCTACGTTTGCCTTGCGGGCAACTCACAGTCGCTAAACCGTTACGTTATCTTTCCGAACAACTATCGCTTCCTTGCGGGATTTGATAGACCATATTCTGCGAACAGTATGGTATTAACCACCTTTCACAACATACCGGGACAGTCTTTCGCTTTTTATATTTGCAAAGACAGGATTTGAACCTGCTACATACATTTCCATAAAATGTCGCTCTACCGTATGAGCTACTGTGCGAACCTACTAAGAAGTGCTGCCCCAGTTGCTCCATATCTTGTTAGATACAGAATACAACACTCCTCTTTGTCTTTCATCTTGCGGACTACTCAACCTTACTTCACGAACCCGGCAATTATAATATGCCTTTGCCGTTTGTAATGCGAAACGCCTTTTTGCGCAAACAATCAGACTAAATCGCTATTAGTTAGTTTTTAGTATTCAACAGGTTGGTGTGTTGCAGCGTAGACCACCACAGTCTATTAGATCTCACCGATCGGCTCTGATCGTATCCTTTCGGGCTACAACCCTGTTTTACTACCTACCACCTTCTTCAGATGGAACTTGCTTTCGCCTCTGATGTGCGAGTCAAGCCAAACCCTAACTTGTATAGTTGAGCCTATTGCTAGGTGAGAGCCTGTAGGGAAGCTTCTCTTTGGGGTTGTTACCAACCTTGCTCTATGACGCTATACCGCCAATCTTTATAAAACTAATATAACTCAAAAAATAACCAAGTATCAAGTAAAAAGTTACTTTAAAGTGTTTAGCATAAACATCTGTAAGGTTCTAGAATCACAGACTACTCACTGCTGACGTATCTTGCTACAGGTGGCCAAACCCTATGCGGCGGGAGTCGATTTAAGGACGTTTGCCTTTTACTAAAAAGAAACTGACCACAGCTACTAAACACATTAAAATAACTAGTGCTGCTTAGCTCTTTTCTGAGTAGCTAATTCAGAAAATGCTAAGTGTTAGTGACCTGTTCCTGTCCTAACGGCTAACTCAAATAACACCGAACAGCGGTGATATTTGCAGTTCCACAGTTTAGCCTCTGCGTAGGCCAGCACTAGTAAACTTTAGTGCAGGATTATGACCTGCGTAACCTCGTTACAAAGTATCTTAGCATTGAGCGATTATATCGCTTCCAGATCAACTAAAGTTTATAAAACTAATATAACTCAAAAATAACCAAGTATCAAGTAAAAAGTTACTTTATTACCTGATAAAAACCTTCAGGACTTTTATAAGCAGCGAGTAAATCTTGTAACATATCATAAGTTATAGCCATAGTATTACAAATTTCTATATTATGTAGTAACTCAGCCTGTTCAAGCAATATTACATCATCTTTAATAGTAACTACTAGATCTTCGTAAGTGCCTGTCTCATCTAACACAGTAATTATAAAATCTTCGTGTTCAAACTCTACACTATACATACAGCTGCGCGTTTCCTGATTCTAGTAGTTCTTCATTAAGGTTACTACCATTGTTATAAAAAATAGTAGCAAGATATCGACCATACTTTCCGGTTGCATCACGCTGAGTTAGCACTTGAATGTCGCTTCCTACAGGAATTCTTTTATTTACGAAGTCTTTTGCAATCAAACCATACGGCCTTTCTTCACCACGAATTTCAGGTGTATCAATACCCTCAAGCCTAAGCTTTTGATTGAAAATCCAAGTATTGAAACCAAGATCAATATTAGCACGAATAGTGTCACCATCATAAATATTAGTTACAATTGCGTTATAAAAATATAGTTTCATTGTTTTATCCTGGCGCTCCCGGTAGGACTTGAACCCACAACATACGAGGTAGAAGCTCGTTGCTCTATCCTGTTGAGCTACGGAAGCATAATTGGTGCCGGTTGAGGGATTTGAACCCCCGTCTACTGCTTACAAGGCAGTTGCTAAACCAACTCAGCTAAACCGGCATATTTTGGAGCGGACAATGAGATTTGAACTCACGACATTCTGCTTGGAAGGCAGACGCTCTACCACTGAGCTATGCCCGCATTATACTTTGTAGATATGCAGAGTTCATTCTTTAGCGTTCTCTTGGTACCTAGAGTGAATATAACGAGTTATCGCTGCATATCATCAAAATATAATGGTGTGGGGAGGACTGGGGTGCACCTCCAACAGACAAATCAGATACCTTTTATCCTATATGTCTGAGCCTCGTAGTAAGATGGTTAGTCTCACTTTACTAGCACTTTGCATCTCTGCAATCTACTAGTGCCACCACAGCATACGAGCCAAGTTAAGCCCTCTGATTAAGGGCTACGTTCCTTGCACCACTATCTCTACTTCCGTCGAAGCGAGACATTTATCAATTATTTTAACGCACTAGTCTCTCCTAGCAGTCACGCCTTTCACTGACGTTTGAGGGTTAGAATTGTACTAATCAGTCCACACTTTGCTTAACTGGAAGGTCTGTGGCTCTAAGTAATACTATCTAACCAATCACTGATAATAGATCGGTAGCTGTATCCTTCCAAAGGCGGTGTAACGTTTGCCAGACGTGACAGCTTGTTAAATAACTGTCATCAACTTATAATGTAGCCCACTGCTTGATTTTATCTCTAAGCTGTTTAGTAGGCGTATACTTATTCTTCGTCCTATCCCACTCCCAATCGCCATCAGCTCTAGTACCGTATCTAACTACCATAGCACAAATACGTGGTAGAATGTAATGAACAAAATGAAACTCATCTTTTCGTTTTTGTTCTACACGACTATAAGGAACTCCTGATATATACGCTCGTGCCAAAAAAGTAGCACGATTTTCATTGCGAACATCACAACGACGATGCTTTTGTAAAGACTCAAAGCTTCTATAGTTTTTGCTGTCGTAGCTTTTAAGCGGCTCGTTGTGCCCAGACGCTTTGTGCTGAGCGATATCCCAACGATAAGCCTTTAAACATTTACGTTCTTCGAAACGTATAATACGTGCTTCTTCGGTGAGATGCTTAGATTTAATTTTTAGTTCAATACTCATTTTGTTTCTCCTATATTTGTATGTTATTATTTCTAGTTTTAAATAAATATAGGAGGCGATCTTGTTTTAATCTACATTCGTATCTCTTTTAAGTTTGGAACCTCTGACAGGGATCGAACCTGCTTTCGTCGAATTTAGAGCTCGCTGCATTCCATAATGCTACAGAGGTATTAACAGGGTCATTAGTTTTGCTACATCCAAGCTAAGTATTGCTGAACTGACCCTAAATGCGGGGTGCCCTATCTTCACCGGATTTCCAGATTCGATTTGATTTCTTCCTGAACCGACACCCAATCCAGGTATAGATTGTTACTACAAGATGATAGGCTCGCACAATCTAACCTTCCTATCACCACCTCAACGCTTAGAGGGTTTAAATGGGATTCACCAAGTGAAGAGCCCTCTCGAAATCCTTACGGACTTGGATGTACCTCACAAGAGGCTATATACCACTGGTGAGACTTGAACTCACTTCAGTCTAGAGACTGCGCGAGCCTCTCCTCAATGCGTACATATCAGTTCGACCTACCGAGCGTGTTACAGCTCTGCCTTTCCTATTGAACTGCGTTCAATAGCAGTGATATCTTGGTCTGGCTAGAAAGATTTGAACTCTCAACATCCTGTCCCCAAAACAGGCGCTCTACCAGATTGAGCTATAGCCAGTAAAAACTCGGCAACACAGGCTAGTCAAGCCTTATAGTAGTGTTGCGCTACTACAATCTATTGCATTATGCTAGGCGTTAGTTTACCTACGCACTTATATCAAAGGTAAGTGCAAACCCTTACAGGTGTTATAACAATGGTCCTGCTCCATTGGTAGCGAGTTAACTCCGACGCTACTCTCGTCCTCGAACTTAAGCCCTTCGAGTCAGGCAAGCAGCGCAATGCTTGACTATACACCGCACCGACATTCTGTATAAAACTAATATAACTCAAAAATAAGCTGATAGCAAGATTAAAGTTAAAACGTCTGAGCCTGTTGCCACAACATCAACAGCATTATCCATATATTTTGGCGCCTATGGTTGTGAGTTAAAAACTCTTTGGGTCCGTTATTGCAGTTACTAGACGGATTTGATCGCATATCTCACCGCTTCTATCGAGGGAGCAACTCCTCTGCACGTTCACTTACTAACACTCAGACGTATTCAAATACAAGCGGCACCGTTACTACACAATGAGGCTGCCGTGTTATTCCGCTTGCAGTGGCTTCGATCTTTCTGCTTTCCGCAGTCTGACAATTTAATCAATACATCAATTCTATTGAATAATTGATACCTATATTTGGCTCTGGCGGCAGGACTCGAACCTGCAAGGCCTTTCAGCTACTGGTTAACAGCCAGCTCCCTTACCATTCGGGGCACGCCAGAATATTATTGACTAAATTTTAGATACCATTTTCTTATAGTTTTATCAGATACATTATATAGTTTACTTACTGTAACATAAGACTTCTTATCTTTATCAATTAATGTAAGTAGATTAGTCTTTTCTTTATCCCAGTCTATTTTACGTTTATTTTTACTACTACAATGTGTAGAACAATAATTAAATTTCTTATGTATTATTTTACCGCAGAAACATTTATGATACTTATCGTTTTCATATAATTTATAATCTACATAATCATAGTTTATATAGACTTTATTTTCAACAACCCTCTGCCCATAATGTATTTCTCTGTGACAATTAGCACATACCAATACACACTTTTCTAGCTCTTTAACTATTTCAGACCAAGACCTAGGCTCACTATAAACTTTGCTGATAGAAAAATCTTTATGTTCTGGCTCTAGATGATGAAATTCTAAGGCGGCAGCACAACTATCATACCCACAACAAGCACATTTATTATTAAATAACCGTAAAGCTCTTTTTTTTAAATTCTTACGCCACGTAGTAACATTTTCACTATTGTTTCTCATATTATCTCTCACTAAATATAGGCTAGACTGTGAGTGAGCACAAGTCAGGGGAGCTACCCTTTTCGCCTTATCTATTAACAACTTTTAAAGCTGCTGTAATTTAACTACCCCACGCTTTGGCAGCTGTGTCCGAGATTTGGCGAGGTCTACCCACGAAATCAACAGATTCGGTTAAGAACACTACTCGGCTTAGTAGAGCGCCACAATAAAGCAATAACTGCAACTCTACAATAGTTGA
>Ga0102945_1000398_pt1 | contig 13371 bp, 10 predicted proteins | sample SalPonred_H2O_MG_FD_78207 | JGI IMG/M metagenome (GOLD analysis project Ga0102945, IMG submission 78207) | Salt pond water microbial communities from South San Francisco under conditions of wetland restoration - Salt Pond MetaG R2_restored_H2O_MG ...
AGTTTCGGATGGGCGGACGGGGCCGTCCTTGCTTTGATCATCCTCGCCGCGCTGTGGGGTGCCAGCATTGCTGCACAACTCAGTCACCGACGCGTAGCGGCCCTCGAGCGGCCAGCGATGTTGGCCGTTGCAGGATCCGTCACCAACATCGGCTCAGTCGTGTTGGCCGGCTCCGGATTCATCTATAAGTCGGCCCTGTTGTTGCTGACTGTTCCACTCCTGGCAGCTCTAACCCGATCGGGCAGGGATGTGATGTGGCGTTCCGGATTGACTTTTCTTGGGATTGTCCTGGTGGCCTTGTTCGTCGAATGGAACCTTCTGGCCAGCAGCGCCGCACTTCAACTCGCCGCCGGTTTCACTTTCGGCCTATCTTTTGGGTTGCTCGTACGGCGAGTGATATACCGGTCACGTCACGTTGACAGTGACCTAGCAACCACCTAGCGTCATCGCGTGCCCGTCGTAGCCTTCTGCACGGATATTGCTGAATTTCACCAGGGCCGAATCCTGGAAGCGGAGTACGCGGCGCGCTTCCCCGGTGCAGCGGTGATCCCGGCCTTTGCGCAGGCGCTACGAAACCAGGGTTGGGACGTGGTAACCGGGGATCAGGTTCTCGATCCGGCATGGGATTCCACCATGAGCGTTCACGATGTTTTCATCGTGCAGGAGGAGAACTCCAGCATTGGGAGGGAACTCATCGAACGTGGCGCGATTCCCACCCTGATACTGAGCGGTGAGTCTCCGCTGTATGCGCGAGACTTCTATCGAGATGTATCGGTTCCCTGCAAGGGTTTTCCCCACCGCGTGCTGTTCACCGGAGCGCACGCTCCAGCCGGTTCCGATGGAACAAACCATCCGCTGCTATTCCCCGCATTCCACACCGATCAGGCGCCGCTCGCCACACCGTGGGCCGAACGCGGCTTCATGGCGATTCTGGCCGGAAATAAATACTGGCGGCACTCTGACATTCCCTGGCCGGCACGCCTGGAGCGTTTTCTGCAGGAGAGGCGAGATCGAGAGTACACATCGTGGCTACAGGCGAATCAACTCCACGATGAGAGGTTGGAGCTAATCGCGCACTTCGCGAACCAGGGAAAGATCGATGTCTATGGAGCGGGGTGGGATAACCGCCGCCACCTCCCCGCTCGATATCGCGAGCGACTACAGGCGCTGCAGCCTGCAGGTGGCACCATCAATTACGAGACAAAGCACCAACTTCTCTCCAACTATCGCTTCACGCTCACGTTGGAAAACTTCGTGTATCCCGGCTATGTCACAGAGAAGATCTTTGATGCACTCGCATCCGGATCGATTCCCGTGTACCAAGGTGCCCCGGATATCGAAGCGTTCATCCCGAGGGAAGCCTTCATCGACCTTCGCGGCTTTTCCAGCCTCGCGTCACTCGAGGACTTCCTTGACAATCTGAGCGAGGCGGACAGGGAACGCATACTCGAAGCCGGTCAAAACTTCCTAGCCTCGAACCAAGGTCAACAACACAGCTACGAGAACCGCGGGAATTTCCTTGCGGGATTGGTGGGGCAGGTTGCCGCTACGCGATAGCCGACGCGTAGAGATCCTCGAATACCTCGTCCAACGTGACTGTGATGTCCCAATCAGGATAGTCGGCTTTCATCCTGTCCAGATTGCTGTAATAGACGATGTGGTCACCGATCCGAGCATCATCAACGTACTCGAAATCCATAGCTCGTCCTGAGAGGGCCTCGATCTTGGCGAACGCTTCGAGAACAGAAACTGTGTTGTCGAAGCCACCACCGATGTTGTACACCTCGGCAACTCGGGGGCGTTCGATGAACTGAAGTATGAAACGGGCCACATCCGTTGAGTGAATGTTGTCTCTGACCTGCTTGCCTTGGTACCCGAAGATTCGATAGCGGATTCCCTCGACGTTCGCCTTCACCAGGTAACTCAAGAAGCCGTGCAATTCCACACCTTTGTGTTGGGGTCCGGTGAGACACCCACCCCGTAAGCACACCGTGGGCATGCCGAAATAACGCCCGTACTCCTGAACCAGCAGATCAGCCGCCGCTTTCGATGCACCGAAAAGGCTGTGCTTGGTTTGATCGATGGACATCGATTCATCGATACCGATCCCTTGGATAGGTCCTTCGAAATCCCATCGAGTCTCCAACTCCCGGATCGGGAGGAAGTTCGGTCGGTCTCCGTAAACTTTGTTCGTGGACATATGAATGAAGGGGCTTTCCGGGCAGGCGTATCGGGCCGCTTCGAGGAGATTCAAGGTTCCAAGAGCGTTGACCTCGAAGTCCAGAAATGGGATAGCGGCAGCCCGGTCGTGCGAGGGTTGCGCGGCTGTGTGGACGATCGCCGCCGGCTGAACATCCTGGATCAAATCGGCAACGCCCTGTCTGTCGAGTATGTCCAACTCGACGTGCCGAAAGCCGGGCACCTGCTCGATGAGGCGTTGCTGGGTGTTTCGGGTACTCCCCTGCTCACCGAAAAACGTCTGCCTCATATTGTTATCTATGCCAATGACCGAGTAGCCGTTGCTACTGAGGTACTCGACTACCGCGGAGCCGATCAGACCACTGGATCCCGTCACCACAACCGTTTGCGTCACCTGCTTATTCTCCCGAGCGGCGAAGAAAAATTTCCGAGGGGTTCGCGCGAGGTCACGGGCACTTGTCCAAGGGCAAAGTCACTGCGGTGAACACGGCTGTTTTGGGATCATCGGTGCACAGATCAACTCCTGTATCCAGAAAGGGTTTGCCGCCTTGCGTCTCCGGCACCTGACCATCGAGCAAACTCAAGGCGCTGGTGACTGCGAAGCCACCGGTTGCCGCCGCCCGTGGCCGTGCTGCAGCATTGACCCACGAGCCACGGGCCAACTCGAGACCCTCGTCTTCTCCTGCCACCGTGGTCAGCATGACGTCAACCCCCACCGTCTTGCCGGCACGGCGCAGTCCCTCGCCTGCAACGCGGGCTAGCGATCCGGTCGATGCGTACGCAGCGTTGATCTCCGGATGGGCTTTCACACAGTCGGTGACTTCTCGTTGGGCTACCGCCGCATCACCGGTAAAGTTCACGATGCACGGAATCGAGTAAGGGATACCGATGAACTCACCGGTTGGCACCGCACCCGATTGAGCCTGACTCAACACATCGATCGGGATTCCGGCGCCTTCGAACCAACCTTGATCGCGGCAGGTGGGTCGAGGAAACTCACCGTCATCGCCAAGGACCAAGAGGAAGTTCGCCGAGAATTCCGGCCACTGCAAGCTACCTTCGGGCATCCTCCCCTGGATCCATTGACCAGCCGCGGTCCCCAGCACACAGTCATCGGTCTGAACCAGATAGTTCGCAGCCGGGCTGGGGTATCCCGTGCCGCCTACGTCGACCACCACCAGCCCGGCGTCCCTTGCCGATTGGATCGCCCCATCGACCTCCGGGCCCACGGGCGAGATCACGATGGCATCCACTCCGGAATCCACCGCAGATCGCACAGCCGCGACTTGGCTGGCCACAGATGCCGCATCGTCCACCACGGTGAGGGAACTAGCCGAGGTGCTTGCTGCCTCCTGGGCGCCCGCAGTCACGGATCGGAAGTAGTCGCTGTCTCCCGAGGGGACGATCAACGCGATGGATGCACCCGACGCACCATGGGTCTTCGGTGCAGGGCTATCAGAGCCGCATCCCACCAACACGAGGGACGTAGTCAGCGCGACCGAAACACTGCCGAGCCCCCATCTGCGCATTCCGACAGTCTACGAGGCGCGGGGGCTCACACAGAGTCCGCGATGCGGTTCGCCAGTGATGGGTTCCACAGTTGCAGTCCATGGAAGCCGCACAGTTCCCCCGGCGTGTCCAGGTTTTGTGCGCCCGATTCGCAGAAGATCGAACCGGCGACATGACGGTCAGCCACGGTCAGGCCCTCTGTCGGTCCCAAAGCGGCGAAGTACACGTCCTCGTGAACGTGAGTCCGAAGGTGCTCCGGCATCCGCTCTGCCAAGCGCGTTGCGACTTCTTCGAAGGCAGCGGTCCTTCGGATCGACAACCCGCCGTTTCCTACCCATAACCGTTGGCCGAACAATCGGGCGTGCAGTGGGCCACCCCCAGTTGGCGAGAAAACGGCCATCCGATGTCCAACGCGAAGCACTCGCACGGGAGGAGACCACGGTGCGCCGAGGAAATCGAAAGACTCCATCTGCAGGTCGAGGACTGAGCGGACGAGCACTGCATCCGTCTGACACACGATCATCATGGTTGTGTCTGAGAACAAGCGGTACGGATCGGGGCTGGTCATCCACGCGCTGTAGGCCGTAACGCTCGCAAGATGCCGCTGGTCAATGAAGCGAATCTCCCAGTCCGGGAAAAGCTCCGAATACCACGTCACATCCATGCCGCGTGGGGCAATAAAGGCGCGGGGCGTGGATTCATTCGTGCGATCCGTGACGCGCATGAGGCGCGCCTCTAACTCATCGAGAACCGGACGCCAAATGGGGGTGACGATCATGACCGGCGTAGTCACCACAGTGCGACCCTAGTGCGGCGTCTACCCTGATGCAGTGGCCTCACCCCTGTTGGTCAGCCACTCCGATGGAGGAGGCGGCGCCGATCGAGCCGCGCATCGAATTCTGCACGCGGTAGCGCTTCACGAGCCCGAGGCCACTATGTGGGTGGCCGAGAAGGTCACCAGGGATCCGCGGGTCAGCACCTTCGCGGATGTGCTCGGCTCTGAACCCCGATGGAAGTCGTCGCTGCGCTCTAGATCAGAAGACCTGCCGCTGCATCTGCAAAAGAGCACTAATGCAGTGCACCGATCCTTCAACGTTGTGCCGCGCGGAATCACCTCGGCTATCGAGCACAGCGATCCGAGCGTGGTGCACCTGCACTGGCTAGGGCAGGGCACTCTGGGCATCAAGGAGATCGGAACTATTCCGGGGCCGGTGGTGTGGACCCTGCACGATTCGTGGCCCTTCTGCGGAGCCGAGCACCATCCAGAAGATCCACACGACCATCGATTCGAACGCTCCTACAGCCCCGAGTCACGGCGTCCGGGCAATACCCGCATCGATGTGGACGGATGGACGTACCGACGCAAGGTGCGTTGGTTCCAGCAACCTCGCTGGCTGGTGGGACCCTCGCAGTGGATGGTGGACCAGGCAAGCAAGGCGAGCCTGACACACGAGTGGCCTAGCAGCGTGATTCCCAATCCGATCGATACAGAGGTTTTTGCTCCCGTCGATCAAGGCCAGGCCCGTGCGCGATGGGAAATGTCGCGGAGTGCTCGCGTGGCCCTCTTCGGTGGCATGGCGGCAGGAGCCGTCCGCGGCAAGGGTTGGGATCTGTTGGAGTCGGCGTTGGCTGCCCTTCCCGCCAGTGAAGTCCCCTGGGAGTTGTGGACATTTGGAGGCGCATCATCGGTGACTTCGGTACATGGCATCCGAGTGCACTCGATGGGTGTCATCGAGGATCCGAAGGACCTGGCATCTCTCTACAGCGCAGTCGATGTGCACGTGGTGCCCTCTCGAATGGAGAGCTTCTCGCAAACCGCAGCTGAGTCGATCGCATGCGGCACTCCGGTGGTCGCATTTCGAGTGGGTGGCCTACCGGAGGTTGTTCACGATCATCGGTCAGGGATTCTCGTCGATCCATTCGACACGCAAGCATTTGCTGAGGAAATGGAAAGAGCAGTCGAACTGAAGGCGCACACAACCCGCATCGGACCCGAGATCGCTCGCACCTGGCGTCCGGAAACCGTGGGACGTCAATATCTGGAAACTTATGAGCTCGCCCGCGAGTACTGGGAACGCCGCATCAGGCGTACGCCCCAGACTTCACTTGATTGAAGCCTCGCCTGAGAAACCGAGCAGGCAACGTGATCCGTTGGGCTGGTGTTGATACGTCCCACCAGAAGCTCCACATGGCTGGCACGTAGATGGATGACCTCTTGTTGAACGCTGAGGCCAATGACGGCGTGATCTCCACGCTACTTCCGGCGCGCTCGAGTTGAGTCGATACAGCCGCTTCGGCAACACGAAGGGGGTGTCCCTGGACCCTCAAATGCCAGGTCGCTGCAAGGTCGGCGAAGTGTTGCGGCATGCGACGAGGTGACATCTTCATCGACCGAGCAGCAGAGGCAGGGATCAAGACTCCACGTCCGGCCAACGCATCGAGGTTCTCCCGTGCGTCGAGTGCCGCGTTCTCGACCGTCAGCGTGGTCGGATCTATGAAGAAGCCTGCCGAGACCGGGTTCACTGTGCCGTCGGGCCAGATCTCGTTCGACACCGAACCTACGACTGATCCCGGGTGTTCGTGTGCCACGTTGAGCAACGTCTCGAAGTGTCCCGGTGCCAGGACTGTGTCGTTGTTGCCTAAGTAGACGAAATCCCCAACTGACATCACCGAGGAAAGTCGGCGCAGGCCACGCTGCACACTTCCGGCCCACCACCAGGAACCATCACCGGTCAGCACATCAGCGCTATGTGATCGGGCGATGGCAGGCGTTCGATCGGAACTTCCATCGTCCACCACCAGAACACGAACGGATTCCGAACATCGCTGTTCGCGGACACTGGCGAGGAACTTGTCGGTGAAGTCCGCGCGGTTATGCACCGGGACCAGGACGTGGATCGTCATGACTTAGATCTCGCCGTGATCGACTGTGCCTTGCGGTTGACGTTCCACGCAGCTATCCGGGTTGCGAGTCGAACTGGTCCCTCCCAGGTCCACGCAATTCGTTGTTGCCACGGTTGCAGGTAACGCCGCTTCACTAGTTCGCTCTCATCGAGATTGCGAGACCGTGAGGAAACAGTCAGCGACTGCGGGTGCCACCGAAATGCCGAGACCGGTCGATTCACACATGTCAACGCACCGACCTTTCGCAATTTCAAGATCAGGTCGAAATCAAAAGCCAGGGTTAAAGACTCATCGAGGCCACCCACCTGCTCCCAGGCTTCTCGTCTCACAAGCATGCCGGGCTGCGGGATTAGTTGCGGACCCCAGGAAAGCGCCACCTCGGCGTACTTTCCCGTCTTGTTGATCCACAGTTGACGACCATCCGGATCGATGTAACGACACCACCCGTACGCAAGCACTGCGGCGGGCTCTTCGTCCAAGGCGGACATGGTCCAGGAGAGGGATCCAGGTTCCAGCAGATCGTCATCCCCCAGCCACGTCACGAACTCGTGATCGCCAGCAGATGCCACTCCCAGGTTGATCGCCGCGGGCAGATTGCCCGGATCGTCGACCACGCTGGCGCCAGCGCCCCGAGCGATGGAGCGCGCCTCGTCAGCCGATGCGGGACACACCACCACGATGTCGACCTTGACGGGTTGTTCGCGGATCGATCGCAGCGTGTGCGCCAAGTAGTCGGTCCGCTGACCCAGAGTGGGGACCACCATCAGGACGCGCGGCGCGTCTGCCCTGTCCATCATTGGGCAGGGTACCGTCATCGCCATGCTGTCGGTCGCGCTCACCGTGGTCATGGTGGCCCTACCGCTCGTCCAGATGGCCCTCACGCGTTCCGTCGCTCGGACGGCCCTTCAGTTGGGCGCCATGCTCGCGATATTCGGCGGGCTAGTCCAAGCCTCGGTGGGCTGGGGGGTCGGTTGGACCCTTCGATCTCTGCAGTGGGCAGTAGTAATCCTGCTGCTCGCAAGCCTGCTCATCGGGTGGTGGAACCAGCGCCACGAACCCCGGCGCGAGCGCACCATGCGGGATCAGATTGTCGCGGTTTTCGCCCCGTTACTGGTCATCGCAGCGACCTTCTTGGCGTTCCGTCTGATGGCCGGGCCAACAGTCACGCCGCTAGCGGGCGTGGGCTACCTCGCGAACCACCCCTACGCAGAGGACAACGCCAAGTGGCTGAACCTGGCCTCGATCCTGGTGTCAGGTAGGGAATTGGAGTACTCCGGCGGCTACGCCGGTGGTCCGTACGTTCTGGTCCTGGTCGTCACCGCAACCGTGTGGGATGCGCTGTCCTTCCTGCTGTTGGGCGGCACAAACGAGGTAGCGGTCACCGCGGGCGCAGTTATCGGAAGCGGCTTCCTGTTGACAGCCTTCGCCCCGCTGGCGCTATCGCCACTACTGCTCAACGCCCGCAAGGGCACCCCCGCAATTCCGCCACCCCTGCTATGGGCAGGGGCGCTGGTCCTGGCGGCCGCGAGTACCGCCGTGAGCGCACTTGGCCACCAATCCCTGCAACTCGCGCTCCTCATGCTGGTGCTCTTCGCTTCCGTTTTCCTGGTAGGCGCTCGCTCAATGATGGACAAAGTTCTGGGTGCCGTTGCCGGGGTCATGGCAGCCGTCGTGTGGTTCCCGCTTAATCTCCTCAGCATCGCCGTGTTCGGTGCAGCGTTCGTGTGGGTTCTGGTCTGCATGCGGCGTGCTGCAACTCGAGGTAAACCCCTTCCATGGCCGACTCTGGTCGTCCTGCTCGTCTCTGGCTTTGCTGCCTGGGACGGCGTTGTCAGCAGCACGCTGTACGCGCTCGGCCTTGATCGCACACCGGAGTTGAGCGCCGGTGGTGGTCCCCTTCGGGGTGCAGCGGTGCCTGCTGGCACGACGTCCCTTTTCGATTCACCGGGCGGTACAGAGGCTGCGACGGCATTCCTGGGAGCCGCAGCCGTTGCGGCTGCTATTGCCGCCGCTATCTTCATTGCACATTCGGGGCGGACATCCCGGCAAGTAGCGGTAGCGATGCTTCCGTTGGGCGGCTTGGCGCTCTACTCAACCGTGATCGCTCTTGCCGACGGCTTCCTAACGGGCGAAGGCACGAACTACGCAACCCAGAAAATGGTGTTCACCGCGACCGTTGTCATTCTCAGCGTTGCGGCGCCGTTCGCGTTGATGAATTTCGATCGAGCGGCATCGGCGATGACACCACTGAGATGGGTCGGCTTGGTATCCCTGGTCTTCATGCTCACTCTCGACTCGCTTCTACCCCGTGCAATCGGGACGGTGAATTCGGAACTGTGGCGATCTGATCCTGAGAATCCTGCGTACTGGTCGATCTTTGAAGCGAAGAACACCAGCGATCAGCCGCTAGCCGAACTTCCCATTGCATGCGTCTTCCTTCCACCCGGAGCAGAGCAACCCAGTGCCCACATTGATGGTCAGTTGGCATACAACTGCACACGTCTGCTTATCGGACTAAAGGGTGTTGAGGGCAATGTAGGCAGCGTTATGGATTGGATCCGAGCCGACTGGTTCGCAAACGGTCCATTGTGGGAATTCTGGTATCAACCACTCTCGGACGCTCCTTCCGAAGTGAAGGCCCAACGCTTACTGCTGTTCGATTCAGAAGTGAACACAATCGGATTTGACACGTTAGAGAGTTTGCTCAACCGCTACCCGGTCACGCCGATCGGAGCCTCCACGAGCGATTAGCGCTACTGAGATCGCGAAGACTGCGAAGCCAACGGTCCCCGCGAACCATACGGTGGTGGGACCCACAGGAGCACCGAGCCACCACCAGTTGGGCTCCATATCCAACCGCATCCACGGCAAGGACTCGCCGTTCGTGTAACGGTGCAGGCTCGCCAACTGTGCGGCCGCGTTGGCAACGATCATCAGCATGGCGATCACCACCATTGCGACAAGCCGAGGTCGCCCGCTCGCAAGTGGCCGTATGGCCGCAAGCCCCACCACCACGAAAAGCATCGGCAGCACGTACCTGGGCTGCAGCACATACGTGGGTCCGTAGTTTGCACCTTCAAGTGGCAACACAATCGAAGCGCACAGCGTCATGAACGCGATTCCCACGGCCACGACCTTGCGCCACCCGTAGGCTCCCATTCCCCACACCACAACTGACACCAAAGCAACCAACGTGGCGACACCCGTGATGCTGGGAATGCTCGTATCCAACCAACCCAAACCTCTCAAGTAAACCGTGGGAAAGGCGAAAGTTGGTGCCTGCCCACCTATCAGCGCCCATAGGTAGGACGGCAACTCCACCAGGTGGTTGATCGTCGGATTCAGGCCATTTTCAACCAGACGTGGATCAGCCCCCTCGGTGCTCCCGATACCGCCGATCACCCGAGCCAATCGGTCGCGTACAGATGTGAGCGCGATGAGAAGGATGATGGCAGCGGTCAGGAGAGCGAGACCAACTTTCACTGCTCGCTTATCCCGAATCTGCGGCCATGTCAGAACCACCACCGCAACAGTGGAACCGCCAATGAAGACCAACGCATCCGCGCGTGCACCCACAGCGATGAAGGCACTAGCAAGTAGGCCAGCCACCGAGACGACTCGATGCACGACCGACGAGCCTTGTGAGCGCAGCACCGCAAGCAAGAAGGCCCAATACGAGGCAATTCCAGCGATGGCCCAGCCGCTGGGGTTCGTTGAGGCCACAAAGAAGGTCCCAACTGGGACAATTGCTACAAGCCAACTCAATGCCACCGCGCGACGCACACTGCCTCGATTCACGTACAACGCAACCAGAAAGAGGACGGATGCGAGCAGCGCATTCATAACTCGCATGGAAAGCGCTGCGGATTCCAAGTTCGAGGACGCAAGAGTCCTCATGATCCGGTGGTAGACGGCGTTCCCATTCAGGACGACAGGCTCCGCACCTCCTCGGGCCGCGTCCGTCTCTGAATACTCAAGGTGCGGAGAAAGGACTATTTCGTCCGTCTTCAAAAAGGTGCATGAAGCACTCACCGCAGGCTTCTGGATGAAGCAGACCTCAGCGATCTTCTCGGGAACCATGAAGGAACCCGTCTCATCCCTCTGGCAGAGCTCGGTCTCTCCCCACGAGCACCAAATCGTCGGCAGGTGGTACGAGTCATCGGGAGCAGATCCCACGGGTGAGGAGAACGCCCAACTCAGCAAGGCGACGAAGAGTCCCACCGCCGCGATGACAGGGAGCACTGCCCCCCTGGCCGTTCTCACCAGGTGACCCTAACGTTCGGCGCTGCGATCGACGGCAGAGCACGGCGCTAACTGATTCGTCGGGGGTTGCACGTCCGTGACCCCGTCTTGAGGCCAGTCGGGCGAGAAAGTGAATCGAGCTGGTGCCGTGGGATCGGCAGCGCACCCGGTGCGCACTTGCTCAAGAACCACCGACCACGCTGGAGCGGGGGTAGCCCGCCATGTGCTGGCAGGCAGGGCAACGGTCCAGGCCAGTGCGAATACAGCGACGACTCCATACAAACGCCACCCATGCCCACTGTGAGAACGCCCACCTTGAGCGGCATTGTCCAGCAGCAGAACTGCAGCCGCCGCCAGACCGGTCACGGTCATCACGAAGTATCGATTGCTCGCATAGCCCGTGGCCGTCGGGATGAAGCTGTACGCCAGTCCCGAGACGAGCAATACCCCGGCGACAGACACCTCAGTGGAGGGCTTGACCGCCAGAGTGATTCCGAGCACGAGCAGTCCCAAAGCGAGCAATGCACCCGTCCACCAGACGATCGACATGGTGAAGATTCCGAAGACGGTTACTGATCCGAAGTACAAGCCCGGCCACAAAGTTAGTGCGGCGGTGGGTAGGTCGCTCAGCCAGAATCCAATGGACTCACTGCTGAACACCATGTTGCGACGATTTGGTGCGGAGACGATGACCGCGAACTGAAGCGCGCTTCCCAAGACGAGCGCACCGAGGACGACCGCGCCGGACCGGCGAGAGATGCGTTGGCGAAGCACGGAGTGAGCAAGTGGCCCTATGAGGAGCGCAGCGATGGGGATTGTCACAGTGGCCAGGAACGCAAGGCCCGCTGCAAGGACCGTTTGCGCACGATGGTTCCACCCAACGGCCAAAGCCAAGGTGGCGGTGAAAAGGAGCGGCATGTAGATGCTGCCGATCGAATTAACAGCCTCAAACCCCACCAACGGCACGGCCACCGGGATGAGCGCGATCACTATGGCGGGGAACAAGCGGATGCCAGAAACCACCAGCCAGTAGCCGGCCAGACCTGCGAAAACTCCCCATCCGAGTGCGGCGACGACATTGGTCGTCCAGCCCCAATCATCCATGGGGAACGCAGCGGTCATCCCCGCGAGCAAGCGCGGAAGCCCCAGCAAATACCCCGCAAACGGGTCGCTCAGGCAATCCCACATTCCCGCTTTGCGGACGCACAGCGGGAAGAGGCCGTCCTCAGCCCACACCAATTCACCGACGGAACTGTCCGCCTGGAAAAGCACGCGCCCCAGCGAAAGGGCGACAGCCAGCAGACCGCCGAATAGGCCCGCAACGAATGCGCCGCGCTGCGAGTGGACCCCCACATGATCACCGTAGTCGCTAGCGTGGCGCTGTGTGCGGAATAGCCGGTCGGGTGGGTAAGGCTGCCGGGCACCTTGAACCGATACGTCGCATGACCGAAACGCTGTGGCATCGGGGACCGGACGAAGACGGCTTCTTCGTCGATCGTGGTATCGAACTAGGGATGCGTCGTCTCGCAATCATCGATGTTGCGCACGGTCAACAACCGGCCACGAATGGGACCAACGAGATCCAGGTGATCTTGAATGGGGAGATCTACAACTTCCTCGAGGTCCGGGAACGCCTCGAATCTCTCGGTCATGAATTCTCTAGCAACTCGGACACCGAAGTTGTAGCCCACGCCTACGAGCGGTGGGGGCTTGACTGTCTAAAGCACCTCCACGGCATGTTCGCCATAGCCGTGTGGGATGCGCGATCGCGCGAATTGATCCTGGCCCGCGACCGAGTGGGCAAGAAGCCACTGCTGTACGCGTCCACAGGCGATGGCGGATTGGTCTTCGCTTCCGAAGCGCGGGCGATACTGAGATCCGGGTGGCAAGCACAACCGAACTTTCAAGCCCTGAACCACGTGCTTGCTTTCGGTTATGTACCTACTGACGCAAGTGCTTTCAAGGGCATCGCGAGCTTGCCGCCTGCGCACGTGCTCGTGTGGAAGGAGGGACGATCAACTCTCCACCGCTATTGGAATCTTGATTGGCGCTCACCCGAACCCATTGCAGTCCAAGACGCAATCGACAACTCTCAACGAGCTGTCCGCGATGCCGTCCAACGCAGACTCATCAGCGAGCGACCCCTCGGGGTGTTTCTGAGCGGCGGAATCGACTCAACCGTCGTCGCAGCGATGGCAAGCAAACTTCAGAGCGATCCGATTTCCACCTTCACGGTGTCCTTCCCCGACTCACGTTTCGATGAAGCCGGCCATGCCGCGCGGGTGGCCAAGGTCCTGGGCACGGATCACCACACGATCGACGTACATCCTGACCCACACCTCGTGGGTGACCAAATACCCCGGGTCTTCGATCAGCCCTTCGCTGATTCCAGCGCGCTTCCTACGTACCTTCTAGCAAAGTTCGCGCGTGAACACATAGTCGTGGCCTTGGGTGGGGACGGAGGAGACGAAGCCTTCACCGGGTATGACCGCTATCTCGCGGCACCACGCCTCCAGA